>Ga0207037_10314_pt1 | contig 14002 bp, 10 predicted proteins | sample Alteio_BWMinCont_75_FD_153268 | JGI IMG/M metagenome (GOLD analysis project Ga0207037, IMG submission 153268) | Enriched cells from forest soil in Barre Woods Harvard Forest LTER site, Petersham, Massachusetts, United States -... | ecosystem: Environmental > Terrestrial > Soil > Temperate forest >... | reverse complement strand
TTCACGAACGATCTGTTTCCCCGAGCCACCAATGAGGATGGCCGGCTGCAAACCGCGGCGGATTGGAAGTGTGTGAAGACCGTGGTGAAACGGGGCGCGTCGATCGGATCGGGTGCGACTTTGCTCTGCGGAATTACTGTGGGCGAAGCAGCTATGGTGGGGGCAGGCAGCGTCGTGACCAAGGACGTCCCACCGGGTGCGGTGGTGGCAGGGAATCCAGCGCGAATCATTCGATCATTTTTGAAATCGGATCTTCATCCCGACAAGCGACGAGAGGCTAGGGATCCAATCTATGAGAGTTCCGTTTCTTGATTTGAGAGCTCAGCACGATCCTCTTCATGAGGAGATTTTGACCGCAGTTCGCGAGGTCATCGAGGCGAGTGCTTTTGCCGGTGGTCCTTTTGTGGAAAAATTCGAAAAGGATTTTGTTGCTTATTGTCGAACTAACTTTGCTCTTGGTCTTGGCAGCGGAACGGAAGCCCTTTGGCTGTCGCTTCTGGCTCTTGGCGTGGGTTCGGGCGACGAGGTGATCACGGTGCCCAGCACATTTATGGCAACGGCCGAAGCGATCAGTTTCTGCGGCGCGAAACCCGTCTTTGTCGATATCGATGAGCGCACCTACACCATGGATCCCGATCTGCTGGAGCAGGCGATTACTCCGTGGACAAAGGCCATCATTCCCGTGCATCTGTTTGGCCAGATAGCCGACATGGATCCGATTATGGAAATCGCGCACAAATATGGATTACCGGTCATCGAAGATGCCTGTCAGGCCCATGGCGCTGAATATAAGGGCAAGAAAGCGGGATCCATCGGATATGCGGGCTGTTTCAGTTTCTATCCAGGAAAAAATCTCGGCGCACTTGGCGAGGCAGGGGTAGTGGTCACGAATGACCGGTCGTTCTCCGAAAAAATCCAGAGATTGCGCGACCACGGCCAGGAAAAAAAATATCACCATTCTGACATTGGTTGGAATGCAAGGATGGACGGCATTCAGGGGGCCGTCTTGCGGGTGAAATTAAAGACTCTTGAGCGTGGCAATGTGGCACGACGGGCTCACGCCCGATGTTACGAAGAGTCTTTGGATGGCAAAGCGGACTTGATTACGCCGAGGGAGGCTGCCTATGCCCGGCATGTGTATCATATTTACGCGGTGCGGGTGCAGGGCCGGGATCAACTGATGCGTGCATTGACAGATGCGGGTATTGCCTGTGGCATTCATTATCCGGTGCCGATTCACAGGCAAAAAGCGTACCGTCACCTGGGGCTGGAACTTGGTTCATTTCCAATCGCAGAACGTTGCGCTGAGGAATTTCTTTCCCTTCCTATGTTCCCGGAACTGAGTTCAGAACAAATCGAAACGGTTGTGCGGGAAGTGAAGTCTCATTCGTTGCCTGCTCTTGCGGTCTGTTGAATTTGATGCCTGTTGAATCGCAATATCTCCCCATCGGGCCTTCAGCCGCGGAAATGCGTTCTGCCATATTTCAGCGGGTGAATCCTCTGGAAGAAGCGGAGTGGGATGCCAGGTTGACGACATGTCCGTCGGCGTCTTTTTTTCACACGACGGCCTGGGCGAGGGTTTTGCAGAGCAGTTATGGCTATACGCCAGTCTATTTTATATTGAGTGAGGGCGGGAGTTTGCGTTCCCTGTTGCCCATGATGGAGGTGAATAGTTGGCTGACGGGACGGCGGGGGATTTCACTTCCATTTACTGATGATAGCGAACCGGTCGGTTCAGATGTCGATTCATTGAGCCGCGTTTTTCAGGAAGCCATGAGATACGCGGAGGAGCGAGACTGGAAATATCTGGAATGCAGAGGGGGGAAAACGCTCTTGCCCGACATGCTTGCTTCAACCTCCTTCTATGGCCATCAACTTAATCTGATAGGCGGCGAAGAAGTTCTTTTCGCCAAAATGAAAGGAACTGCGCGGAGTGCGATCCGAAAGGCTGAAAAAAGTGATGTTCAATTGGAAATCTCCCAGAGTCTAGAGACGATCCGGATTTTCTATGGCTTATTGTGCAAAACACGCAAGCGGCATGGTGTGCCTCCTCAACCGTGGAGTTTTTTTCAAAATATCCACACCCATGTCCTGTTGCAAAACAAGGGTTTCGTCGTGCTGGCCAGACATCAACAGGCACCCATAGCTGCCGCTATTTTTTTTCATTTCGGCGGAAAGGCAATTTACAAATATAGTGCTTCCGACGAAACGTTTAAACATCTGCCGGCCAATAATCTCGTGATGTGGGAAGCCATTAAGTGGTATGCGCAGCATGGCTTTGAGCAGTTGGATTTCGGCAGGACCTCACTTGAAAACGAAGGATTGCGCAAGTTTAAGCTCGCGTGGGGCACCGAAGAACGGATGATCGAATATGTCAAATATGACAGGCGTCAACACCGTTTCGTAACGGCGAGAGATGAGTCATCGGGATGGCACAATCGGGTGTTCCGCGCATTGCCTCTCCCTCTTTCCCGGTTCATTGGAGCTGTGCTTTATAAGCACGTCGCGTAAAGATTTTATGGAAGAACAATCCCAGTCCCGAATCCCGTTGCATCCTTCGGACAGATCTCGAAGCGCCATTCCAGTGGCAAAAGATGTGAGATATATGCAGAACAAGCAAACGACACTGCAGCCTCATGGCATGACGTTGGGCGACATTTATTACATCTTGTTTCGCCACAAGTGGAAAATCATCGCTTGCAGTGTCCTGGGAATCATCGTTGCTATCACCCTCTTTTTCTTTAAGCCAATCCCTTATCAATCCGAGGCCAAACTGTTCATTCGATATGTGTTGGACAGCAAATCATTAAATCCGGCAGGAAATCTCGCTGCTGCGGATTCGAGGGTAAAGTCGCCTGACGAACGCGGTGAGAATATCATCAATTCCGAAATTGAGATTTTAACGAGCCTGGATCTAGCTCAACAAGTGGCTGATGTCATTGGACCGGAAAAGATTTTGGCCAAAGTCGGAGGTGGCAAGGACCGCAACAAGGCCGCATGGTTTATCCAAAGGAATCTGACCGGGGAAGCTACCAAAAAGAGCAGTGTGATCCTCTTGACCTTTCAGCATCCGGATCCCGAAATGGTTCAAGCGATTCTGCACGAAATGATCGACGATTACTTCAAGAAACATATCGAGATCCATCGTGCGATTGGAGTTCTTGACGATTTTCTGACGCAGCAGACGGACCAACTGCGTTCCCAACTTGCCCAGACAGAACAGGAACTCCGGCAGGCCCGAGCTAAGGCTGGTGTGATTTCGCTCGATGAATCGAAAAAAGCGTTCACCGCGCAAATTGCAAAGATTCGCGAAGATCTCTTCAACGCCCAAGCCGAATTGGCCGAGCGGCAGGCCGCTTTGAAGGAAGTCGGCAAATCCCTGCCCGCTTCAACGCCATCGTTTAATGTGGGGGAAGCCGTTCCCGCGGAAGCTGCGGATGAATATAAAAGCCTTGTGACGCGTCTCGATCTCTTACGCAAACAAGAGCAGGCGCTCCTGATGGAATTCACCGATGATAATGTGCGGGTCAAGGAGATCCGAGAGGAGATCGCAGAAGCTGATAAGCTCAAAAAGAAAACTGAGGCCAAATATCCGAAGTTGGCCATCCAAGGCGTGGATTTGCCAGTGGAAGCTGCCCGGGTGGCGGCCCTCGAGTCAAAAATTAAGAGTCTTAATGAGCAATTGAATCAGGTTCGGGCTGAAACAACCAGCATGGATGCCATGGAACCCTCGATTGTCGAACTCCAGCGAAAAAAGGAGCTTGAGGAGGCTAACTATCGTTATTTTTCAGCCAATTTGGAACAATCTCGAATCGACGAAGCGCTGAGCGCCGTCAAGGTTTCGAACATCAGCCTCATCCAGTCACCATCGCCTCCCTTTAGGAATTCAATTGCGATGTTCAAGATGATAGGGATCGCAATTCTAGGTGGTGTCTTCATCGGTCTCGCGTGGGCGTTCTTGATCGAGTTGATTTTCGATCGTTCCATCAAACGCCCGATCGAAGTCGAAAGGAAATTGGGACTTCATCTCTTCCTTTCCATTCCAGACATGACCCGCAACGGGCATCGTCGTCATCCCATGACCAATGGAACATGGGAGGTGGGTGAGCTGAAGGACGATGGCGAGATGGAATCAAAAGGAGAATTGGTGAGAGCGCCTTGGAGTTGTCATTCAACCTTGCGGCCATTTTATGAAGCATTGCGCGACCGGTTGGTCGTTTATTTCGAGGTTCGAGATTTCACGATGAAGCCGAAATTGATCGCTGTCACGGGCGTCTCCCAAGGCGCTGGCGTGACCCTGACCGCTGTCGGTCTTGCGGCTTCTCTTTCTGAGACTGGGGATGGAAACGTATTGCTGGTGGACATGCATCCTGAACATGAAGCAGCTCAACACTTTTATAAAGGCAAACCGGTGTGTGAATTGCACCATGCCTTATCTACCAAGGACAGAGCTCTGGTTCAGAACAACCTTTATGTTGTTACAGGGGGGTCGTTTGCCGACAAACTTCCACAGACATTCCCCAAACGATTCACCAATCAGGTACTGGAACTCAAAGTGAGTGACTACGATTACATCATCTTTGACATGCCTCCTGTTACCCAGACAAGTGTGACCCCGCGTTTGGCGGGATCCATGGATATGGTCTTGTTCGTCATTGAAGCGGAGAAAACGGACCGCGAAATCGTTCGTCAGGCGAACGCCCTGCTCACCGATTCGAAAGCTAACGTATGTGCGGTTCTCAATAAAACTCGAAGCTACGTTCCTTCTTGGTTACATCAAGACTTCCTCAGTGAATGCTGAGTCGGCAGGGTTTTTCGTGCGCTAAGCTCCTGATCCGCACCCCCCGACGCTATTGCTTTTTCAGAAGTCTCAATTTCTGACTTTGCCACCGATTGGTGAAGCGGCTCATGCCTTTGATTGTTGGTTTTTCATTTCCAACAATCACTTCCCGATCGGTGGCCTTTTTTCCATGAATTGTTGCGGCTAAAGTTCCATGTTCATTCATCGTTTATATTATCAGATCAAGCCGTATGTGCCGTGGCGCCTACGGATCGCGATGCGCCGAATGGCTGTTCGGAGAAAACGACAGATGTGCCAAAACATTTGGCCGATCAACGAAGCCACAAGTCGATCACCCGAAAATTGGCCTGGCTGGCCCGACAAAAAGAAATTTGCTTTTGTGCTCACTCACGATGTCGAAGGATCTGAGGGCTTGGCGAAATGTCGCCAGTTGATGCAATGTGAAATGAGGCTTGGATTCCGTTCCTCATTTAATTTCGTTCCTGAAGGCGGGGCCACCGTCCCAGTCGAACTGCGAGCTGAACTCAGGCAAAACGGTTTTGAGGTTGGTGTCCATGATCTAAATCACGACGGCAAACTTTACCGCAACCGTAAAGAGTTCGCCGAAAAGGCCGTGCGGATTAATCAATACCTCAAAGATTGGGGTGCGGTTGGTTTTCGATCAGGTTTCATGTTCAGAAATCTCGAATGGTTTCACGACATTAAGGCGATGTACGATGCCTCCACCTTCGATACGGACCCGTTCGAACCCCAATCGGATGGAGCTGAAACCATTTTCCCTTTCTGGGTCACGGGGATCAACGCTCCGGGCTATGTCGAACTACCTTACACTCTGCCGCAAGATTCCACTCTTTTTTTGCTTCTTCAGGAAACGACACCGGACATTTGGTTAAAAAAACTGGATTGGGTGGCCAGCCACGGAGGCATGGCCCTTCTGAATGTCCATCCGGATTATATCCGCTTTAATGGGGAAGCGATTTCCACTCGGACCTATCCGGCCGCTTTTTATGAGAAGCTTTTAAATCATGTGCGTGAAAAATATGGCGAGACGTACTGGCAGCCGCTTCCCATGAAACTGGCTGCCTTCGCGGCGCAAGTCAGGCCGCTGCGCCATCCAAGGCCAAAGCGTGTTTGCATGGTGACTCACTCCTATTATCTGTCGGATACACGAGTGATTCAATACGCGGAAGCCTTGGCCAAGCGAGGCGATCACGTGGATGTGCTAGCCCTGCAGCCGGCGAATGATGCCCCAGGGCAAACGAAGATTCGTGACGTTAACTTGGTCCGGCTCCAGCCGCGATTGGACAGGAAGGAGCAATCGCGGATGTCCTATCTTTTCCCATTGGTTCGATTTCTTTTCGCATCGGCGCGTTGGATCGCACGCGAACACGCCCGAAAACCATATGATCTGCTGCATATTCATAATGTTCCCGACTTCATGGTCTTTGCGGCTGCTTATCCGAGATGGACTGGTGCGCGTGTGATTTTGGATATCCATGACATCGTCCCGGAATTGTACGCCAGCAAGTTTGGAAAAAGTGAGAAGGGGCTGCTGATCTCTTTGTTGAAATGGATGGAACGACTGTCTGCACGGATGGCCGACCACGTGATCATCGCGAACCATCTCTGGCTCGAAAAATATGAACACCGGACGGGCGCGGTCGGAAAGTGCTCTGTTTTCATCAACAACGTCGATGCCGGCATCTTTCAACCTTCGCGACGAACACGAAATGACGGCAAGCTTGTGATTCTTTTCCCCGGGGGTTTGCAATGGCACCAGGGCTTGGACATCGCCATTGGCGCGTTTCATAAGATCCGTGGCGAGTTGCCTCACGCGGAATTTCACATTTACGGTGAGGGCGACATGAAGAGTAATTTGGTCTCGCAGGCCCAGGAGCTCGGTTTGAATGGCTCCGTCCGGTTCTTCAACCGATTGCCGGTACACGAAATTGCCAGGGTGATGGCCGAAGCAGATCTCGGAGTCGTTCCAAAGCGCGCCGATTCCTTTGGGAACGAAGCTTACAGCACCAAGATCATGCAATTTATGTCGCTGCGTGTCCCTGTTGTGGTCTCGAACACAAAGATTGACCGCTATTATTTCGATGACTCAGTGGTGCGTTTTTTTGAGTCCGGAAATTCGGGTGATCTCGCGGTCGCAATGCTTGAACTCCTGCGCGATGAAGCATTGCGCCATAACATGGTCGCCCGCGCAGCTGAATACGCCGCGCGCAACAGTTGGAATCAGAGAAAAGGCGATTATCTGAAGCTCGTCGATGATCTATGTGGGAAACATGAGAAGTTGGATTAAGTGTTGTTCCCGCTCAATGGGGTGCTCCTCATTTGCAAAATGCGTCTCGACCGATCCATTACCTTGAGGCTGGCCCAGCCTATCCGCCGAGCGATGGCCCAAATGAACGAATCGCTGCCGATTCTCATGTACCACAGCATTTCGGATGCTCCGGAAAAGCACGCTCGTCCTTATTATTGCACACACACGAGTCCTCACATTTTTGCTGATCAGATGGCATGGCTGCAGCAGCAAGGATACACTGGCGTGAATTTGAAGACGGGACTGGAGATGTGGCGGTGTGGACGCGTTTCTTCAACGAAGCTTGTGGCGATCACGTTTGACGACGGTTTTCGCGATTTTTTTTTCACCGCCGCGCCCATCCTTTGCAATGTGGGGTTCAGCGCCACGATATTCCTGCCGACCGGTTTTATTGGATCCTCTCCGAAGATGTTTAAGAACCGGCAATGCATGACCTGGGATGAAGTCATCAAGCTTCATCGCATGGGCTTCGAGTTGGGCTCGCACACAGTCACGCATCCGAAAATGACTGAGCTACCATGGGCATCTGTCATTGAGGAAGTTCGGAACTCCAAGACCGAGCTGGAAGAACGTCTTGGCGAGCCGGTGACAAGTTTTGCCTATCCGTACGCATTTCCGCAGGCTGACAAAGCATACGCAGCCCGGTTTGTCGACCTTCTGCGAAGGGAAGGGTATCGATGCAACGCCACAACATCAATCGGCAGAACGCGCGCACGCGATAATCCCTATCTCCTCCGGCGTTTGCCCGTGAATGATTACGACGACCACGCTTTGCTTGCTGCCAAGCTGGACGGCGCTTACGACTGGCTGGCGTGGCCTCAGAATATTTTCAAACGAGCGAAACTAACTGTACAAGATTGGCGCGTCACTTATTTTCAGCAGGCGATAAACAAAAGCGCATGAAAGCGATTCTCCGATTTAAGAAGCATAAGAGGGTGTTCATTAAATGGTTTCCATACGACAAACGCAATGACGCAATCGGACATGCGATCCATGCAGAATGCCACTATGTGCATTATGGTAAGTCCGGTTGTCTTATAACCGTGCCCTGGCGTTATACATTACAGTTCTGTGTGACATTGTCATTGCTCCTCAGAGAACGGCCAGAACTCACGCTTGTTACAAATCCTCCCATATTTGCAACACTTGCGGTGTCGGTTTATTCATTTTTCACGGGGACATGCTACGTCATGGATTCGCATAGCGATGCTTTTAGCTGCAAATGGAAATATTTTAACTTTTTGCATCGCTTGCTCGTTCGACGTGCCAAGCTTGTGATTGTCACCAATGATTCGCACGCGCACAAATGCGCTGAGTGGGGGGGGAAGTCATTCATTTTAAGTGATGTAATTGTTCAATTCGCATCCGAACCAAAGCATGCTTTCAATAAAGCGTTCACAGCTGCCGTTATTTGTTCTTTTGCCGAGGACGAACCAATCACAGAAATCTTGGCTGCTGCGTATTCGATTCCCTCCGTGAATTTTTACATCACCGGTGATTTCAAGCGTTGCCGGGATTTTAGATTAGGCGACAATGAGAAGAACGTCTTCTTTACTGGGTTTTTGCCTTATGAGGAATTTGTTGCGCTGCTACAGGCTTCAGACTGTGTCATGTCCCTTACAACAAGGGACAACACCATGCAAATGGCAGCGTATGAGGCATTGTCTCTTCGAAAGCCGATGATCTTATCGAACTGGCCATGTCTGCGACGAACCTATGAGGATGCCGCGATCTATGTGGATAACACTCGGGACAATATTTCCAAAGCGGTGGGAGAAATGATCTCTCATATTGAGAGATACCGATGTGCGGCAATCCGCATTTATGACAGAAGACGAGCCGAGTGGGAAAAAAAGGCAGCAGAGTTGCAGGACTTGCTTGCCGATTTCAGTAAGAGTGAGGATTGTCATGCTGGTGGAAAAGGCCATCGTAACAACGCATCCTCATGCCCGAGTGACGGGACAGAAGTGGCAACATTTCTTCAATCTCGCTGAACTTTCTATTTTCTTTTTAAAATGGCACAGGTCTTGGAGGATAAAACGAAAAATGTCGCCTATCTTGGCACTGTCATCCCGTCCTTGTCGGCGACATTTATTTACCGCGAGATTCTTGAGATCGAACGGCGTGGATATTCATTGCATATTTACTCGCTGCATCGGCCTGATCCAAAGTCGCTTTCAGCGGAGTCTCTGCCATTATGCGCACGCACCTATTATCTCCTTCCCGTGCGGATTCTGAGGTTGCTGTTCGCTCACTTTCACTATGTCTCAGTTCATCCCATTCGATACTTTCGGGCAATATGGAAAATGCTGATACCGGTTCATGATAGGCTTAAGAATCGCATTCGAAGTTTGTTGCACTTTGGTGAAGGCGTTGTTCTCGCATACAAGATGGAACAAGATGATATTTCGCATATCCACTCACACTATGCTTCTCAAGCTACGTCTGTTGCGAGAGTCATTCATCTCCTCACAGGCATCCCTTACAGCTTCTCCGCTCATGCACATGATATTTGGCATGATCGCTTGCTCCTGCGCGAAAAATTGGATGAAGCGTGCTTTGTTTCATGTTGCTCGAGCTATGGTTGTCGTGAACTGAGTCGGCGGGGCAATGCGGGCGTCGAGAAGAAGATTCACGTCATCTATCATGGGATCGACGTCCGACATTTCATTCCACCTTCTGTTCAGAGGCGCAATGGGAATCAGATTCTGGCGGTGGGACGATTCGACCTCATGAAGGGTTTTTCCGATTTGGTAACGGCGTGTCATTACTTGCAGCGCGAAGGAGTGATGTTCCAGTGCTGCATTGTAGGCGGGGGCGAGGAAATGGGTAATATAGAATCGTTGGTAAGAAAATACGGCTTGGCGGGTCGCATTCATTTACCAGGGGCGATTCCTCAGGAGAGATTGCTTCAATTTTATCATGAAGCAACCATCTTCACGCTGCCTTGTATCTCTACCCGGAACGGGCGGCATGACGGGATTCCGAATGTATTGGTGGAAGCCATGGCTACGGCTCTACCTGTTGTTTCGACGCCGATTGGTGGGATTGCTGAGCTTATCGATCACGAGAAAGATGGTTTCCTTGTGAAGCCTGGAAACACGAGAGAACTCGCGGCGCGCCTCAAACAACTTTTGCAGGATGCCGCTTTGCGGCGACGCTTTGCTGAAGCAGGTCGCACGAAGATCTGCTCGCGCTTTGACAATCAAAAGTGCATCGAACCGCTCATCAACTTGCTGGAGCGCAAATGCGGACTCCGATCGGCAAAAAGCGATGGCCGTTCGGAGTTGCAAGACAGCATGGTGGATTCGGAGCCCGATAATAGATACGCAGCTCTGTTATGATTGACCTTCTTATCATCGCACGAGGCCATCCGGATCAAGTGGCAAGCACGCGATATCGTGTAGCTGCATTTTTGCCCTACCTTGAAGAGGAGGGGATTAAATTTCGCATGGTCATTCCGCCCGCCCGCCGCAAGGCCTGTTTCTTTCTATGGCCGGTCTTCTACGCAGAGGTGCTTTTTTTTGGATTTAAAGCAAAGACCATCTTGGTTCAAAAAGATATTTTTCTCCTTGTACTGTGGCGACTTTTTAAACGTGCTGGCAAGCGGATTGTCTACGACTTTGATGATGCAATTTATTACAAGGGTCATCGAGGTGAAAAGCACGTTTATTTCGTTTCTCTACGGAAAAAGGAGCCTGCAAAAATGGTCTCGGAGATGGTTGCGCTGGCGGACCATGTGATTGTTGCCAACCAGCGCCTCTTCCAATTCGCTCGACGGTTCAGCAAATCCGCGGAAGTTCTGCCGATGGCGGTAGCCCCCGCGTCATTTCCATTGCGTGCTCGAGAGAATCGGCACCCAGTGACCATCGGATGGATTGGGTCTCCCATCACCGCTTCTCATTTGGCTATTCTGGAGGTCCCTTTGGGAGAGATATGCCGACGCTACCGGCAAAGAGTCCGAATTAAAATCGTCACTTCAGGAAGTGTTCCGCTAAACGGCGTAGTGTTTGAGCACCATGTTTGGACCAAAGACGATGAGCTGGATCACCTCTACTCATTTGATATTGGTTTGGTTCCGTTACGGATGGATGATGAAGTCGCGGCCAGCAAGAGCAGTTACAAGTTGCTGCAATTTATGGCCGCCGGGCTGCCTACAGTCTCGTCTTCGTTGGGCTTCAATAACGAAGTCATTCAAACTGGGGTGAATGGGTTTCTTGCAGCTAATATTCAGCAATGGATTGGTGCTTTGGAAACTCTTGTAGTTAACGTAGATCTGCGCTGGCGCATGGGATCTGCGGCTCGGGCTACAGTCGAGTCTTCGTTTGCTTTGGAAAAGATTGCCGCTCGTTGGATGGAAATTGTCCCTAACTGCGAGCGAGGCGATATAGCAACAGAATCAGAGAAAATAACGCCGAACTCCCTGGCGAGAGTGTGAAGATGAAATCGTTCCTGAAGAAAATACGATCGATTTCTACCTTCTGGATTGCAGAGCGGACTCTGAATCATCAGAGGAATAAGCGCATGCACGAGCTTGGAGTTGTCATGAAAATGCTGTCTCGAAAGGGTAGGGTGCTTGAGATCGGGGCAGGTGCAGGGTGGCAAGCGCAAGTTTTCGCAAGTTGCGGTCTCGAGGTAAGCGCGATCGATCTCCCATTGAGCGAGTTTTCTGAGAAACGCGTATGGCCCATCATCAATTACGATGGCAAACAAATTCCCTTTGCAAATGACGAATTCGATGTTGTCTTTAGTTCCAATGTGCTCGAACACATTCCGGACGTCGCTCAATTTCAAAAGGAAATTCATCGTGTTCTCAAGCCCGATGGTTGTGCGATTCATGTGCTGCCCTCCAGCAGTTGGCGTTTTTGGACGAGCGTGACGCACATTCTGAGACTGTGGACACTGCCTAAGTCTCATGGAGAACATGCGGGAAACGCTCTGATCGAAATCTGTTATTTCAGCCGGGCGTGGTGGCGGCAGCTGTTTCTCAGTACGGGTTGGAACATCGCGGCTGAGAAAACAAATGGATTGTTCTACACGGGACTTTCAATCTTGGACTCTCGTCTGAGCGTCGGTGCGCGGCGTTTCTTGAGCCGCGTTTTTGGAAGTTCATGCAATATCTTTCTTCTGCAAAAGGCGTCCGTTCCTAGCGAGTAACCGTTCCGTCGAATTCCGAAGGGAACTGCCGCCGCTCACCCATCGCAGGAAGCCTAAATGTTTAAGCACCTCATCGTATGCATCGCGTTGGCGGGTGCTGTTTTGCAGATCGGCACACCACGGTTGAAATATTATCTGTTGGCGTGTGGTTTATTCACCATTCCATTTTCATATGATCTTACCTTATACCGTCTTAATGTCGTCGAATCCTTCCAGGGGTGGGTCGGCGGCCTTATTTTTAGGCTTTCGGATATATTTTTCCTGCTCATTCCTCTCGCTTGCCAAAAGCCACGTCTTATGCCGTGCGAACGTTCATCGCTTAACTGGACGGATCAGCCGGTCCTCCTCTTCCTATTCATGGCATGTGTTTCGATGTTGTTTCCCAACGATCGAAAATGCGCCTTTGTGGCTGTATTTCAATTAACGCTCACCACATTTGTCTATTACTGGATTGTGACACGCTATTTCGATTGGAGGGAGGATCAGGTGTTTTTGGTGAAATGCATCGCCGCGGCCCTGTTTTTTCAGTCCTGCCTCGCCTTGTGGCAGGCTTATTTCCAAAACGGATATGACTTCTTCCGCACAGGCTCATCTACCCGACTCACACTCGACGGCGAGTACGCCCGCAGTCAGGGGACAATTCCACAGCCCAACGGTTTCGCAGCCTATCTTCATTTTACTTTGTTGCCGCTCTTTGGAGTATGGCTGCTTTGGAAATCAAAACGGCGCGGATTCCTTACCACGGCGCTGATTCTTGGTGTGATCGCGATGATAACCACCCTATCACGCGGAGGCTGGCTGGGACTGGCGGCAGGCGCTTTGTTCATTGCTTACTACCGGGGCTCGATGCCGGAATTGCGTCGCTGGATCTTGTGGGGCATCATGATCGTTCTCATTGTATTGATGTTGCCGCCCGTGCGTCAGCGATTGATGGGTGACGATGATGGATCCGCCCAGGATCGTTGGCACTTGGCACAAATCGCAGCTGGAATGATTAGGAGCCATCCGGTTCTTGGGGTCGGCATTAACAACTATCGCTTAGCAATGTACGAATTTGTTCCTGCCGATTACGATTGGAATTTTATATATAGAGTCCACACATTGCCCCTGTTGATTTTTGCAGAAATGGGTGTCGGTGGCTTGGTTGCCTTTGCGTTCCTGTTTTGGCGCGCGATATCCATTGGCGCTCGTTCTCAGATCGACAGGTCCGCTTCGATCGGACTTATCGCGACGGGTGTAGGCGCTGCATGTCTTGCTGCCATTGTTCACGGCTTTTTTGACGTTGTTTGGACTGCACCGACCGTGAATGCGCAGTTTTTCTTCACGCTCGCTCTCGGCGCATTAGTGCGGCGCGAAATGGAAGTGTGCGCGGAAGCGGTCACGCCTGAATGGGAAGTTCTCGATGCAACCTGGGATGATGAAACTGCTGGCGTTTTCCGTACTGGGGTGGGCGCGTGACACAGATTCATCAGACTTTGGAGCCCCCGGCGGTTTTAGATGACGGAGCAGCTTATGCTGGGAAAATTCCGGTTGCAAAACCAGTTTCATCCGTTGGATCGCACTCCATTCTGCGAGGTTCATTTCAGATTACAGCGATCAATATTCTCTCGTCGTTCATCGCACTGTTGAGCAATGCGGCATTAGCAGCTTCGTTTGGAACCGATGTGAGCATGGATGCTTTGTTTGTTTCACAAACGATCCCTTTATTAATCCAA
>Ga0207037_10317_pt1 | contig 14089 bp, 15 predicted proteins | sample Alteio_BWMinCont_75_FD_153268 | JGI IMG/M metagenome (GOLD analysis project Ga0207037, IMG submission 153268) | Enriched cells from forest soil in Barre Woods Harvard Forest LTER site, Petersham, Massachusetts, United States -... | ecosystem: Environmental > Terrestrial > Soil > Temperate forest >... | reverse complement strand
TCCACGAGATCTCACCAGAGATGGAAAATATTGTGCGTTTGCATAAAAACAGCGTGCCGATATTTGAACATTACGGGGTTGATAAGCAAATAAAATCGGCCTTTGGTAAAACGGTGAACCTGGCAGGCGGTGCCTACCTGGTAATTGAACATACCGAAGCGCTGCATGTTATTGACGTAAACAGCGGTAACCGGACAGCCAGCAAGGAAAACCAGGAAGAGAACGCTTTCCAGGTAAATAAAGAAGCTGCCAAAGAAATTGCCCGCCAGTTGCGCCTGCGCGATATGGGTGGTATTGTGGTGATTGACTTTATTGATATGCATAAGCCGAACAATCGTAAAGATTTATTCGACTATCTGCGAGCCGAAATGAGTCACGACAGGGCGAAGCACACTATTTTACCACCAAGTAAATTTGGCCTGGTACAAATAACCCGTCAGCGTGTACGGCCCGAAATGAATATTGTAACCAGTGAAGTTTGCCCAACCTGTAACGGTACAGGAACCATCAGGCCAACCATCTTGCTGCTTGACGATATTGAAAATAACTTCAATTACATTTTGGTTGAACAGAATGAAAAGAGCATCACGCTTTGCGTTCATCCTTATATTGAAGCTTACATTAAAAAAGGCTTTATAAACCGCCAAATGAAGTGGTTTTTAAAATATGGGCAGTGGATAAAGGTAAAAAGCAACCCTGCTTACCAAATTACCGAATTCCACTTTTTCTCCTCAAAAGACGAAGAAATTAAATTGTAAATATGCAAATTCCGGATGTACTGATGTGCCGCCGGAATTTGTATATTTATCGTTAATTGATACATGCCTCTTTTTTGATAAATTTGGAGCAAATTGTATTTTCCCCTGCAATATGAACGGAACACTGGCTTTGCTCATAGCATTGATTTCTTATGGAAATGAATACTTGTCAAAGGGCGTTTCTTTTCACCAGCTCGACTTCAGCAACTCCACACTTTTATACTGTAATAAAATAGAATTTAATACAACCGACTCCTTATCAAATATTTTGACAGTTGCCAATAGCCCCCAGCACTGGTTTGAGTTTTTGAAAACGGAAGGCTGTAAAAAACTGAGAATCTGTTACCGGCAATCAAACAGCAAATCGCATATCAGGGATTATCAGTCTGACAGCTTTTTAGGCGGCGGCGGGCAATGGTTGATTGAGGCCATTTACAACAATTACTCGGGCTACTGGACGTTTGACCAACGTGTAACCCAGCCCAATGCTGCCGACAAAAGAATTTTGTCTGTAAGCTTGAATACCATACAAGAAAAATCGCCTCAGTTATCGCCCGTATTACCCGTGGAAAAGGCGCGACAGGATTTATCAGCAGCTTTAGCTGCCATTGAGGAATTTGCCGCCACCAATAAACAGGACCGCTGGGCAGGCATATTCAAAAAAGCACTTGAAATCCTGAATAATCCAAAGCCTAATATAGACTATTACAAGGATTTTATAATAAGCGATCAATACTCGGTGCCAAGGAAGCAGCTACTGTTTTCGGCAAGCCTTGCCGATGTTTTTGGCGGGATAGGCTCGTGGAACGATATCCTGTATTCAAACATCGAAGCCAACAAAATCAACATTCAGCTTTCTGCCGATTTATATGATAAAATTAATGCTGCAGTGGTTGCTGCGGTGAATAGTAACTAAAGCGGGCAGGCTACTAAATACTAATAATATTAGTATTTTTAAATTTTAATCCGCACATTTGCACATTACTAATCTGCACATCCAATAAATGGCCAAAACTAAATTCGCTTATTTCTGTCAAAGTTGTGGTCATGAATCGGCCAAATGGTTGGGTAAATGCCCCTCATGTTCCCAATGGAATACTTTTGCCGAAGAAATTTTAGAAAAGACCAATACATCTGTTCCTAATTGGAAAACAGCTTCAACAAGCCTGCAACGATCAAATAAGCCTGTTGAGGTGACTAACATTACCTTTACCGAAGAACAAAGGCTCCTGACGCCAGATAATGAGTTTAACCGTGTATTAGGCGGCGGTATTGTAGCTGGGTCATTAGTATTGATTGGCGGTGAGCCTGGCATTGGCAAATCAACGCTGATGCTGCAATTGGCGCTGAATATGCCTGGATTAAAAGTCCTTTATGTATCAGGCGAGGAAAGCGAACGGCAGATAAAAATGCGGGCTGAGCGATTATCGGAAATCGGTGCTAAATCCGAAATCAAACATCCGAATTCCGAAATTGGAAAGGGTTGTTATATTTTGACCGAAACATCAACCCAAAACATATTTAAACAGATAGAGCAATTGGAGCCCGACCTGGTGGTGGTGGACTCAATACAAACCCTGCATTCGGCGCATATTGAATCTACGCCGGGGAGTGTGTCGCAAGTGCGGGAGTGTACGGCTGAATTGCTGCGCTTTGCCAAGGAAAGTTCAACACCCGTGTTTCTGATAGGACATATCACTAAAGACGGGATGATTGCGGGGCCTAAAATACTGGAACATATGGTTGATACTGTTTTACAGTTTGAGGGCGACAGGCATCATGTTTACCGCATATTACGAACGGTTAAAAACAGGTTTGGATCAGCATCTGAACTGGGTATTTACGAAATGCTGGGCGAAGGACTGCGCGAGGTATCTAATCCATCAGAAATATTATTGTCGCAGCGTGATGAGGCATTGAGCGGTATTACTATTTCTACCACATTGGAAGGTATGCGCCCTATGATGATAGAAACCCAGGCACTGGTGAGTACATCGCCCTACGGAACACCGCAGCGCACGGCTACCGGTTTTGATACCAAACGAATGAGCATGCTTTTGGCGGTGCTCGAAAAACGCTGCGGCTTTAGTCTTGGCAATAAAGATGTGTTTCTAAATATTACCGGCGGCATCCGGGTAGAAGATCCGGCAATTGACCTGGGACTGGCAGCTGCCATTATTTCGTCGCACCAGGATATCCCGATTCCGTTTAAAACTTGTTTTGCGGGTGAAATAGGTTTATCGGGCGAGATAAGAGCCGTGAACCGGGTTGAACAGCGTATTGCCGAGGCTCAAAAGCTAGGCTTTGAACAGATCTTTATATCCAAATACAATCTTCCATCAGGCGGGCAGGACAGGAAAAGCATCGACCTGTCGCGCTATAAAATTGACATCAAAATTGTAAGCCGGATAGAAGAGGTTTTTGAATTACTGTTTGGGTAATTTAACTAACTAATGTCATTTCGACGAGGTACGAGGAGAAATCTTATACATCATGCTCAGCGAACTATTTCATTCATCAATGCATTAGTTGGGATAACATTAAAGCTTATTTTATGTGGAATTATAAATTTCATGTTTACATCACAACTAATCCAGAGAAAACAGTCCTTTATATCGGTGTAACAAATGATTTAGACAGGCGTATCTTTGAACATCATGAAAATAAAGGAAATCCCAAGACTTTTTGCAGGTAAATACTACTGCTATAATTTAGTTTACTATGAGCATTTCTCAAATATTAACCACGCCATTGAAAGAGAAAAGGAAATAAAAAAGTGGAGGAGGGAAAAGAAAGAAGCGTTAATAGATTCTTTTAATCCCGGTTGGAAGTTTTTAAATGATGAGTGAGTTAGTAGTCCCAAATAAATCCTGCCCTTTAGCTGGGAGAAGCACAGCGGGAATGTATTTCGTATAAGATTTCTCACTATCGTTCGAAATGACATTTTTATTCTGGTGTCATTTCGACGAGGTACGAGGAGAAATCTTATACATCAACAATAGCGAACTACCCTGTTCGTTTTTGTACAATGGCAATAGCTCAGGTATGAAAGGCGAATCGAAATGACAAGAGACTAACTACTGAATGCAATTATCTTTTCTACGTGTATCTACAATATAAATGATCTTCCAGCCATCGGCAGATTTTAATAGCTGAAATACATCCACCCCGCAATGGCTAAATTTATCGCCCAGGTAAAACTGGTAAGGTGCCCATACGCTGGCCAAATCACCATCAATATTAATAGTTCCAAAGGTGATGCGCTCATCATAAATAGCAGCATGTGGCGTGCCTACAGCTTTCACAAAATCGTTGGCGTTCTCTGTGCTCAGCACTACTTTCCCGGCCTTATCGGTCGAAACGCTTTGCAATATCATGTCCTTTGCAAAAGCAGCACGCAGCATGGTGCTATCGCCTTTGCGCATGCCATCAAAAAGGGAATTGATGGTTTGTTTAACAGCATCAGTAGCGGTTTGCTGGGCAAAAAGACCAGCAGAAGAGGTTAACAATAAGCCGGTGATTAGCAGTTTCTTCATGTAATTGATATTTATTACAAGATAAAGAAATTATACTAAGTCGGCTATTTCGTTGGCTTCTTTTTCCTGTTGTGATTTCAGTTTGTTAAAAGCTTCAAGATCATCATTGCTTACCATAGTAATGGATAGGCCCATTTTTTCGGCAATGGAAACTAATAACTGAAAGTCTTTTTCTGATTTACCTGATACAATAGCAGCTGCCATTTTTGTAATCCTTATAAAACGGTTTTAATTTTCAATTCATTCATCTGGGTTTCTGCAATAGTCGATGGTGTATCGATCATCACATCGCGGCCCGAATTATTTTTAGGGAACGCAATTACGTCGCGGATAGAATCTAACCCTGCAAAAATAGAGCACAAACGGTCAAATCCTAAAGCCAAGCCGCCATGTGGAGGTGCGCCATATTCAAAGGCATCCATCAGGAAGCCGAATTGTTTTTGTGCCTCTTCAGGCGAAAAGCCTAAATGCTTAAACATCAACGCCTGTAATGTGCGGTCATGAATACGGATAGATCCACCGCCAATTTCCGAACCGTTAAGCACTAAATCGTATGCGTTTGCCCTCACTTCACCAGGTGCTGTATCCAGCAGGGCAATATCTTCGGGTTTTGGTGAGGTGAATGGGTGGTGCATGGCATGGTAGCGGCCCGATTCTTCGTCCCACTCCAACAGCGGGAAGTCAAGTACCCATAGCGGTGCAAAAGTATTTTTATCGCGTAAGCCTAAACGGGTTCCCATTTCCAGGCGAAGCTCGTTTAATTGTTTACGTACTTTATCGGCTTGCCCGGCTAAAACAAACATAATATCGCCCCGCTCAGCTTCAAATGCAGCTGCCCAGTTGGTTAGGTCGTCTTCGGTATAAAATTTATCAACCGATGATTTTAAAGTGCCATCGGTATTATAACGGCAATAAATCATGCCGGTAACACCAATTTGCGGGCGCTTTAACCATTCAGTTAGCTCATCAATTTGCTTACGGGTATATTCGGCGCAACCTTTAGCATTGATACCTACTACCAGTTCAGCACTATCAAAAATGCCAAAGCCTTTGCCTTTTACAATATCATTCAGCTCAACAAACTGCATCCCGAAACGGATATCAGGTTTGTCAGATCCGTACAAACGCATCGCATCAGCATATTGCATACGCGGGAAATTATGCAGATCAATTCCTTTAATGGTTTTGAAAAGATGACGGGTTAGCCCCTCAAAAATATTCAGGATATCTTCCTGCTCAATGTACGATAACTCGCAATCTATCTGGGTAAATTCCGGCTGACGATCAGCTCTCAAATCCTCATCCCTGAAACATTTTACGATCTGGAAATAACGGTCGAACCCGCTTACCATCAGCAACTGCTTAAAGGTTTGGGGTGATTGAGGCAAAGCATAAAACTCACCCGGATTCATGCGGCTTGGTACCACAAAATCACGTGCACCTTCAGGTGTTGATTTAATCAGCACAGGGGTTTCAACTTCGATGAAGTTTAATCCGTCCAGATATTTACGTACTTCTTGTGCCATTTTGTGGCGCAGCATCAGGTTGTTACGGATAGGGTTACGACGCAAATCCAGGTAACGGTATTTGGCACGAAGCTCTTCGCCACCATCAGTTTCATCCTCAATCATAAACGGAGGAATTTTTGATGGGTTTAATACTTCAATATCGGTTACCTCAATCTCAATTTCGCCGGTTGGCAGCTTTGCATTTTTGCTGGCACGCTCAATTACAGTACCGGTAACTTTTATAACAAACTCACGACCCAAACCACGGCTTTTTTCGCGCAGGCTTACATCCGAATCGGTGTTAAAGATCAGCTGAGTTAAACCATAACGGTCGCGTACATCAATAAAAGTTGTGCCGCCAAGGTCGCGTGATTTTTGCACCCAACCGCATAATGTAACCGTTTTGCCTAAATGGCTGATATTTAATTCGCCGCAAGTATGTGTTCTGAGCATGGTACTGATTTATAAAGTTTGCAAAAGTACATTTTTGAGGTTAAAGCTGAAAGCATAATGCTAAAAGCTTTAAGAAATACAGAAAGAGGGGAATTTGTAAAAAGGGACTATGGCGCTTGCAGAGTTTACTCACCCTGCCATTGCTACGCTCGGCATCCCTCTCTACCGCAAGCGGTAAAGAGGGAATGGAAGTTTAAGAAAATATTCCCCGCCCTCTTTATGGCTTGCCATAGAGAGGGCAGATCCAGCGCAGCGTAGATCGGGTGAGTCAACTCTGCGCCATGCAACTTTCAAACTTTCTTCAAAAAATCAAACAATTTCATTTCATATCCCTTAAATTTATATTTATTGACCAATAGCAACCTGCTGAAATGCAATATTATACCATACCGCCATCTGATGCCTTGAAGCCTTTTGTACGATGCTTCTGGGTGTTGGCGCATAACTTTGCCGATGGCGAAGAGGCCTACGTTTACCGTTCGGTAGCTGATGGTTGTGTGGAGATAGTGTTTCATTACCAGGCTGCATTTAATGAATTGATAACTGATGGGTCTGCACATAACTGGCAATCGGGTATACATTTCCAATCGAATTGTTACCGTAGGTTTGAGACCAGGGAGAGTTTCGGCATTTTTGGGGCTTATATTTATCCTTTTGCGGTGCCGTATTTTTTTAATACGCCCTCCAATATGACCAGCAATGAGATGCTGGACCTGCATACCTTTTTAGGCATTGAAGGTCGCGAGCTGGAAGATAAAATAATGACTGCACCCGATAACGCTACCCGCGCTGCATTGTTAACCACATTTTTGGAGCAAAAGCTGGTTAATATGCGGATGAAGGACAATGCCATAGCCTCGGCTATTAAATATGTAATTCACTCCAAACCTATCCATACGGTAACACAACTGGCATATCGTTTTAACCTTTCGGAGCGGCAGTTTGACCGTAAGTTTAAGGAATATGCAGGCTTCAGCCCCAAAACGTATTTACGGTTAGTGCGCTTAAATCAGGTTTTGCAACAGCATAACCAAGGTAAACCGCTGGGCCTTATTGCGCAGGAGTGCGGGTATTATGATCAATCGCACTTTATTCATGATGTTAAAGCGTTTACGGGGTATCATCCGGGCTTTTATTTTTCGGGCAAGGCCGAGGGAACAGAATATCTTTATGTTTAAAGATGTCTGGTTTTTACAATTTTGTTTTTTAGGTTGATGCTACTTTTGATAAAATAAAAACATTATGAAAAAAATAACCATCCCCGAAGGCTATCAACAGTTGATGCCTTACCTCATTGTTCCGGGTGCTGCTGCTTTTATTGAATTCACCAAAAATGTTTTCGGTGCCGAAGAAGGCTATAAAGCCATGCGCGACGAAACGCTCATTATGCATGCCGAAGTGAAAATTGGCGATAGCGTGATTATGCTGGCCGATGCAACGGAACAATACACCAAACAAGGCGCCGGATTATTTGTTTATGTTGACGATTGCGATAAGATTTATGAAAAGGCGCTGGCAAATGGTGCAACAACCAAAGCAGAACCTGCCGACCAAAGCTATGGCCGCAGTGCCGGTTTTGAAGATACTTTTGGGAATACCTGGTGGATTACTTCTTTATGATTGCGGAATGCGGAAGGTCGATTGCGGAATTGAGTCAGTACTGATAAATGTTTAATTAAATAAATCCGAATTCGAAATTTCGACATCCGAAATAAAAAGACAATATCTTTGCCCTTCATGATAAAAAAACTCCTGCTGTTCATTTTTCTTTTTCTGCTGATACAGCTGCAAGCACGGGCAAATTTTAATTACGATGCTAATTGTATTGATGCCTACAAGGCTATTATGAGTTTGCGTTTAAATGAGGCCCGTCAGCTGATACAAAAGGAAAAGCAACAGTATCCGCAAAACGGGATCACGGTTTTGCTGGATAATTATGTTGATTATTTTAGTTTACTGGCATCCGAAAATAAGGATGATTATGAACGGTTAAAGGACAATAAATCAAAGCGATTATCGGCGTTGGAGAATAATGACAGCAATTCGCCCTATTACCTGTTTGCACAGGCGGAGGTGTATTTGCAATGGTCGTTTTTAAAGGCCCGGTTTGGGGATTATGTTTCATCGGGCTTTGATGCCAAAAAGGCCAACGGTTTGCTTAAAGATAATGCCGAAAAATACCCTGATTTTTTACCCAATCAGAAAAGCTTGGCACTGGTGAATGTGATATTCGGCTCCATACCAGCCAATTTTAAAAGCATTACCCGTTTTTTGGGGATGAGCGGCAACGTACAAACAGGACTTAAACAGCTCGAAGAACTGCGTACTACCCTACCCAAAACCAAATACAGTTTTTATAATGATGAAGTGATCTTCTTTTTATGCAATATCAATATTGATGCACTACATAACTATAGCGCTTATCCAAAGTTGATAGGATACCTGTCGGGCATGGAGAGCAATAGCTTGCTGAAATCTTTTTTACAGGGCTACGTTGCCTCCAAATCGGCACATAATGATGATGCTATTACTTTTCTGGAAGCGCGGCCAAAATCAAGCGAGTATGTGAGTCTGCCGATGATCAATTACCTTTTGGGATGTGCCAAGCTGAATAGAGCCGACGATGATACCCCGGTATTTTTGAATGCCTACGTACACGAATATAAAGGCACCAATTATATTAAGGATACTTATTTAAAGCTGGGTTATTATTACCTGCTGCAAAACGATCCCTCGAAATATGAAGCCTACGTAAAGCTGGCCCAAACCAAGGGTTACGCTATTGACGAAAAAGATAAACAAGCCCTGCGCGAAGCCAACGATGCCAAACCCGACCTTGACCTGTTAAAAGCCCGTTTTTATTTTGATGGGGGCTATTACAGCAAGGCCCTAACCCAGCTTAATGGCCGGGACGTAAACAGCTTTACATTGATAAGGGATAAAACCGAATACTATTACCGCCTCGGCAGAATTTATGAGCGGACAGAAAGGCCCAACGATGCCCTATCGGCCTATCAGCGGGCCATTAACAATGGCAAGGCAACCAAATATTATTACGCTGCTAACGCAGCAGTAAGCATAGGCCGTATTTTTGAAGAAAAGCACGATTACACCAAAGCCGCCGACTACTACCAACAGGCACTGGATATGAAAGATCACGAATATCAGAATGATATTGATAACGATGCCAAAGCCGGCTTGAAAAGGATTGGTAAGTAGGTGGATGATGTCTCCAACTTGTCTGAATCAGAATTTACTGAATTTTAGAATTTTCAAGATGCAAAGGTTTAATTCTGAAAATTCTGATTCTGAAATTTGTACAGCTTAAAGATTGCTTCCCGAAACCAGTTCGGGACAGGCAATAACTCACAATGACGTGGGAATCACTCCACCGTAAACCTTACCAGCTTTTTTAAGGCTTGTTGGTGATGTTGGTTTATGGTTTGCTTTAGGGTGTCAAAGTCGAAATTATGGTTGGTGCCGCAATCCAGCAGGGTGATGTAGGCGGATGGTTTGGTGCTTTCAAAGTATTCGAGCAGCACGCTATTCCAAATCAGCTGGCAATTGCCGGTAGTGCGGGTTATAATTTCATAAATGCCATCCTTAAACTCAATATGGCGTATGTGGCTCGATTCGAGGTTCCCTTGCGGATAATAGATCAAGATATTGCCGGGCGTATTTAAAACCTCAGCGGCGTAATCCAGACTATCGTTAACAGAGCGTTTACCGGGTTCTACAGAAAAAGAACCAAAGTATTTAAGGAACCAGTTTCTTTCCATTTGCTTTTTTACCGACATGGCATAAATGCCGTTGACCTTTTGCCTTTTGCCGAGGTATTTAAAGCACAGGTAATAAGCAAAAAAGCCGTCCAAAAATCCAAAATGATTACTCATTAAGAGGTACGAGTGGTTGGGCTTAATGTCGATATCATTCAATACCATTTTATTAAAACGTCGCCTGAAAAACCAGATGAGGAACAATGATCCCCATTTGATAAAAATAAAAGGAACCGGTTTCGCCTTAATTATCATAACAGTAAGCCACTTAATTGGGTAACAAAATCTCTTTTAATCATTTCGTGCCCTTCGTTTAGTATAATCGTATCTGCCTGTTTTAGCCGGGCAATAAATGCGCCGCCAATTGTGGGCGGGAATGTTTTATCTTTTTTACCAAATATAAAAATGCTTTTGATGTTTTGCTGCGCGAGGGCTTGTGATAATCGCTCCTCATCAGTCTCAAAAAACCGCAGGTAGGTGAAGCAGGCATAAAAATTAAAGCGCAGTTCGGTGGTGGCAATTTCATTAAATAGTATCTGGTAGGCTTCATCATCAATTGCCTTTACCCGTTTAAATAGTTTTAATGTGCGGAGCAGAAATTTTTCGTGTAGTGCCAGTTTCTGCAATATTTTATTGCCCGTTTTGCTTTTGCTAAAAAAAGTGATGAGTGCACCAGGATTTAGGCACGATGGCGCGGCTACTATGTATTCGTCAATCCTTGATGATAGTTCTTCCGTTATCGCGGTAGCATAATGGGTGCCCATGGAGTAGCCAATAACCGAGAAACGGTTAATACTTTTATCGGCACAAAAATCAGTAATCAATGCAGCCAATTCTGCCTTGGTGATGCCCTTTTTTACAGCAGCCAGACTTTGGTCATGCAGTTTGGTTTCTTTATGGAAAAAAAGATCGAACCCATAAAAGGTATATCTTTCGCCCAGCATAGTTTCCAACAGCTTAAATTGCTTGCCGTGCATGCCGTAACCGTGAAAGCACAGCATAGCTTGCGGCCCATTGCCAAATTGGTAGTAATGGAGTTTTACCAGCTGATTTTCGAAGTAGTGGTCGGTCATCTATTAAATTCTTTGCAGTGTTCACGGTGTTCATGAGGTTCACGGCGTTCATGTGTTCAAAAATGAACACATGAACGTTAGGTATCAATTAGAGTAATGGCCCAGGCATAATCACCATCGTGCGAGATGGTTAAACTGATTTTAAAAGCGCCCGGATTTTGATGGATGATAACCTGTGGCTTACCACCAGCTTTTTTGCGGACAATCTCTATCTTTTTCCAGCCAAGGGTTGAGGCATCTACCTGCTTAATGGCTTTGTAAACGGCTTCCTTTGCTGCCCAGGTTGATGCGTAATGCAGCATGGAATTTTCAAACCGATCGCAATAGGCTATTTCGGCATCGGTATAAACCTTGTTTTTAAACAGCTCATTAAACGAAGCCTTAAAATCGGGAATAAACACCAGGTCGTTGCCTACGGTACAATTGGTGGCTGCAACCAGTTCATCCAGCGATTTTAAAATTTCATTCTCCATCAACGCCTAATCCCATAATGTTAAAGCCGCCATCAACAAAGTGAATATTGCCGGTTACTTTTTTAGATAGATCTGAAAAGTAATAGAGTGCCGTATCGCCAACATCGCCGGCAACAATATTGCCCAATGGTGCGGTAAACTTGCCAATTTTACGCAGCTTGCGCACACCAAAAATACCGCCCGATGAGGTGGTCATCACCAAGCCAGCCGATATAGCATTTACTCTAACACCCGAGCCCCTGAAATCACTGGCCAGGTAAAGCATAATGTTTTCCAATGCGGCCTTGTTAATGGCCATCCCCGCATAACCCGGAAATACCCTTTGCGAAGCATTGTAGGTAAGCGTTAATATAGAGGCATTTTTTGCCAGCAATGGCTTAGCCACCCTGCTGATGCGTAATAAGGAGTAAGCACTGATGTTAAATGAATCCATCAGATCCTCAAACGGAATATCGATATAAGATGGTGCCGGTTGATCGCTGCCGGGCAGGCTGTAACACATTACCGATTGGGTGCCAAATGCAACGCCATGCAACACATAGTCGATAGGACCTGCCTCGTTAAACACCAACTGCATAAAGGCGGTTATTTCCAGCTCGTTACGCACATCAACTTCGGCAGAAAGGCGGGCGTCCATGCCGTTTTTCTCCATCAGGAACAATACCTCTTTTTTGGTTTCGGCAACGTAGCTCAACGCCACTTTGCACCCCGACTGGTGCAGCTTTACAGCAATATCATAAGCGATAGAACTTTCGTTCCTAACGCCAAATATTACTGCTATTTTATTTTTGTTATCGATCATTTAAATATCTCTTGAAACCAGCATAGCGCTATTGGTGCCGCCAAAGCCGTAGTTTAAGCAGGCCACCCGATTAATTTCTTTACTAAAGGCCTTTTGCGGAACCAGATGCCGGTAAGCAGCCAAAGGTTTATCGGGCCCATGCCAGTTTGCATTTTTCTGAAAGCCTTCCAGCTCGGGGTTCAGCGTTTCGGAGTTAAGGCATGGTAATACCTGCTGGTTTTTAAGCATCAGTAAAGCCGTTATTAATTCAACAGAACCTGCGCCGCCCAGCATGTGCCCAAATTGTGATTTTGGTGCCGACATATGGTAACCTTCATTGCCCAAAGCATCTACTACGCTCAATAACTCTACCGAGTCGCCAACCGGGGTTGATGTGCCGTGCATTTTTACTACATCAGGGCGCAGACCTTTATCAGGCAATAAACCTTTCCATAGCCTTTGCTGCCCGGCAAATGATGGATAAAACATATCGCCATCACCATCGGAGTTATTGAAATATTCATTGATTACTCCGATAATATTGGCACCACGTGCTTTAGCCATTTCGTATTCCTCCAGTGCCACAATACCGGCGCCAAATGAGCATACAAAGCCGTTACGATGCATATCAAACGGTCTTGAACTTTCGGCCGGATTAAAGCCTTTACTCAATATCATCATGCCGTCAAAACCAATAAAGGTTTCTAAAGCAGTGCCTTCAACACCACCGGCAATGGCACGATCCTGCAGTCCGAATTTTATTAAACGATAGGCATGGCCGATGTTACCCAAACCTGTAGCACAGGCAGAGGTAATAGACTCGCACACCCCTTTTGTTTTAAGCAGGCAGGAAATATTAGCCGCTTCGCGATAGGACATACTGCGGTCAACCGTATGAGCGCCGGCAATACGGGCTTTTTTACCCATCTGAAAAAAGTAGTGCCAGGCTACCCGTAATATCTGGTTACCTGCACCTCCTGATCCAACCACCACACCGGTTTGTTCCGATTCAATTTCAGCTTTGCTCCAGCCGGCCATTTGGGTGGCTTCCTGTGCGCCAATCATTGCCCATATACTGCCCATATCTGCGGTTGACAGGTTGGCATCCGGTATCCGGCCCAAGGTATCAATATAGGTTTCAGGATATTTTTCAGTAATAGGTGCCCAAACTGCTTCGAGCCCCATTTCTTCTTCGGTAATATAGCCTGATACAGTTGAGCGGATCTGCTTTTCGTATTGAACCGCCAGATCCCACTGCCTCACCAGGCTTTGATTGGTAAACAGTTTATGATCAAACTCATTCAAATCTTTGCAGGCCGGAAAAGCTCCGCCCATACCTACAACTGCTACTTTTCGTCCTGCTACCTGCATAAATTATTCGTTTTCGCCACGCGCCTTAACCATTATGATCAGGTCGATAATGTCTTTTACTTTTGAACCCATGTGATCAATATCATCATCATCAAACTCAATCCCGAATTTGTGCTCCACCTTTGCCGCAATATTAATTAGTTCAGTTGATGGTGTGCTCAGATCTGTTAAAAAGTCTGTTTCTTCAGTAACGCCAACCAATTTTTCAGGGTCAATTGTTCTAATCGTTTTTAATACATCTAATAAACCATCAAGTATTTCTTGTCTTTCCATTTTTTATTCGGGTTTTTTAAAGAGTTCAATTTTTATGGCACGCCCTGTAATGTCAAACAGTTCGGCTACCTGGATAAAATCTTTGCT
>Ga0207037_10316_pt1 | contig 14124 bp, 9 predicted proteins | sample Alteio_BWMinCont_75_FD_153268 | JGI IMG/M metagenome (GOLD analysis project Ga0207037, IMG submission 153268) | Enriched cells from forest soil in Barre Woods Harvard Forest LTER site, Petersham, Massachusetts, United States -... | ecosystem: Environmental > Terrestrial > Soil > Temperate forest >... | reverse complement strand
CGAAAGCCGCCGCCGCTACTCAGGGCGCACCGGGAGCGAATCCGCCCCTGCACGCCGAGGGGAATTTCCTGATTGGCCCCAACTACGTGAAGGCGCCCGAGATGTCGCCGATCGACGGCGTGCCGAAGGGAACGGTGGTCAATTTCACGATGAGCTCCGAGGACAGCAAAATCTATCCGGGCATCACCAAAGTGCCCCCGGGTGGTCCCCGTGGATTCACCCCGCCAGATCTGACGAAGGTGCAGGTCTATCCCCAGCCCTACCGGCGGCAGGTGTGGGTTTATGTTCCCGCCAATTACGTCGCTGGGACCTCGGCGCCCTTGATCGTCGCGCTGGACGCGCAGAATGGCGGCGGCTACCTCCCCACCGTGGTCCTGGACAACCTGATCGCGCAGCACCGCATTCCCCCGGTGGTCGCGGTGATGATCGCCAACGGCGGCGGCGATGCCCAGGGCAGTCAGCGCGGCCTCGAGTACGACACGATGTCGGGCCTGTTCGCGGAGTGGATCGAGGCCGAGGTGATGCCGCTGGTCGAGAAAAACGCCGGCGTGAAGATCACCAAGGACCCCGAAGGGCGGATGGCGATGGGCGGGAGTTCGGGCGCCGCGGCGGCCTTCACGATGGCGTGGTTCCATCCAGAGCTTTACCACCGGATCGTTTCGTATTCCGGCACGTTCGTGAACCAGCAGTATCCGCTGATCGCCGCCTACCCCCACGGAGCCTGGGAATACCACGAACACCTGATTCCGCAAAGCGACCCGAAGCCCATCCGGATCTGGATGGAAGTCGGCGACCACGACCTGCTCAACCCGAATTCATTGATCGACGGGATGCACGATTGGGTCGCGGCCAACAACGCGATGGCCACCGTGCTGAAAGCCAAAGGCTACCACTACCAATACGCTTTCGCCCTCAACGCGAAACACGTCGATGGCCCCGTCCGGAACCAAACGCTGCCGGAGGCGCTGGAGTGGGTGTGGGAAGGATACGCGCCGGAAAAGGCGGCATCCGCTGCCAAGTAACAAGGATCAAGGGGCCAAGTAACAGGTGGGCACCCGCGCCCAGGGGCGGGACCATCCGGGAATCGAACCAAGTGAACCGACGCCAACAGTACCACCGTCCGTCATTCGCTGTTGTCTGGTAATGGGTCGGTTGTCTTCTGTCTTCTGTCTTCTGTCTTCTGTCTTCTGTCTTCTGTCCTCTGTCCTCTGTTTTCTGTCCTCTGCTCGCGCCCCAAGGCGCGGGTGTCCGCTTGATACTTGATCACTTGTTACTTGTCACTTGGCGCGAAGCCGCGCCTTCGCGCCTCCGCGCCCTACGGCGCGGCGACCGCCGCGGCGGCGGCGGTGACGAGTTCGACGAAGGCCCGAGCTTCGAGGCTCGCGCCGCCGATCAGGCCGCCGTCGATGTCGTTCTGCGCGAGCAGGTCGGGCGCGTTGGAGGGCTTCATCGAGCCGCCATAAAGGATCCGGACTTTTTGCGCCACCGGATCGGTGAAAAGTTTCGCGAGCAGCCCGCGGATGAACGCGTGGACTTCCTGCGCCTGCGCCGTCGTGGCCACCTTGCCCGTGCCGATCGCCCACACCGGTTCATACGCGATGATGACGCTTGCCGCCAACTCCTTGCTCACGCCCGCCAAGCCGGCTTCCAATTGGGTTTGCACGACCTTGAGGGTGATGCCCGCTTCGCGCTCGGCCAGGGTCTCCCCCACGCACACGATCGGCTTGAGCTGGTTCTTCAGGGCCGCCAGCGCTTTGCGGTTCACCAGCTCGTCGGTCTCCCCAAAATACGCCCGGCGCTCGCTGTGGCCGAGGATGACATGGGTCGTGAAAAACGCCCGCAGCATCGGGGCCGAAATCTCGCCGGTGTAGGCACCGGATGACTCGGCATGCATGTTTTGCGCTCCCAGTTTCACCGATGAACCTTCCAACACCCGACTGACGCTCTCCAGCGAAGTGAAGGGGGGACAAACGACGACATCGACGACTGTCTGCCGGCCGATCTCGGCGACGATCTCGGTCACGAGAGCGACGGCGTCGGACGACGTCTTGTTCATCTTCCAGTTGCCGGCGATCAGTTTTTTGCGGGAATTCATGGGAGATTCAGCTTTCGAGGTAGGCCACGCCGGGGAGCACCTTGCCCTCGAGGAACTCGAGGCTGGCGCCGCCGCCGGTCGAGCAATGCGTGACCTTGTCCGCGACCTTGGCCTTTTTCGCCGCCGTGGCGGTGTCGCCGCCGCCAACAACGGTCGTGGCACCGTTGGCCGTGGCTTCGGCGATGGCGGCCGCCATCGCCTTCGTGGCGCCGGCGAATTTCTCGAATTCAAAAACGCCGGGAGGGCCGTTCCAGATGATGGTCTTCGCGCCGAGGATCGCCTCGCGATAGAGGGCGATCGAGGCCGGGCCGGCATCGAGGCCCTGCCAACCGGCGGGGATGCCGGTGGCATCGGTCGCGGCCTGGGTGTTGGCGGCGGGGTCGAATTTGTCGGCGCACACGTAGTCGACCGGGAAGATCAGTTTCACGCCGCGGGCCTTGGCTTCGTCCGCGAGCGCCTGGACGATCTTCGCGCCTTCGGCGTCGAAGAGACTGTCGCCGATCGTCATGCCATCGATCACCTTCTTGAAGGTGTAGGCCATGCCGCCGCCGATGATGATGGCATCGGCCTTGGCGAGCAGGTTCTTGATCAGGGGAATCTTGTCGGCGATTTTCGCGCCGCCCAGGATCGCCAGCAGCGGCCGGCGCGGATGGTCGAGCACGGCGGCAAAAGCTTTCAGCTCGGCCTCCATCAGGAAGCCCGCCGCCTTGTCCGTGAGCGCCACGCCGACCATCGACGAATGGGCGCGATGCGCGGTGCCGAAAGCATCGTTGACGAACACGTCGCCCAAGCGCGTGAGCGACGCGCGAAAAGCGGCGACGGCGGCCGGATCGGCCTTGCGCGAGGTGCCATCCTCCAGCTTCACCTTGCCCTCCTCCTCGATGTGAAAACGCAGATTCTCGAGCAGCACGACGGAGCCCGGCGCGAGCCGGCCCGGCGCGCAGGCGGCCTCGACCGCCGTCCCCACGCAATCGTCGAGAAACGTGACCGGCTGGCCCAGCAGCTTTTCCAACTCGACCGCCACCGGCCGGAGCGAAAACTTCGCGATCCTTTGCCCATCGGGCCGGCCGAGGTGCGACATCAGGATCACCGAGCTGCCCTGCGCGAGCGCATGGCGGATGGAAGGGAGCGCGGCGGCGATGCGTTGCGTGTTGGTCACGGCGCCGGTCGCCTTGTCCTGCGGGACGTTAAAGTCCACCCGCATGAGGACGCGTTTGCCGGCAAGGTCGAGATCGCGAATCGATTTGAATTTCATGGGAGCAAGAGGCTGAACCGTTCCCGGGTCGCCCCGCTTGCGATTCAGCCTTTCAGCCTCTCGGTGCTTCCGCCTGGAGGAGAGAGCCGGCGGGTCAGAGCCCGGCGGCGACCACCTTGGTCAGATCGACAACCCGGTTGGAGTAGCCCCACTCGTTGTCATACCACGAGATGAGCTTGAAGAATTTGCTGTTGAGCTCGACGCCCGAGCCGGCGTCGAAGATCGACGAATGCCGGTCGTGGATGAAATCGCTGGAGACGACTTCGTCGGTGGTGTAGGCGAGGATGCCCTTGAGGTAGGTCTCGCTGGCGCGCTTCATGGCCGCGCAAATCTCCTTGTAGGAAGTCTCCTTGACGGTGCGCACGGTGAGATCGACGACCGAGACGGTGGGGGTCGGCACGCGGAAGGCCATGCCGGTGAGCTTGCCCTTGACCTCGGGGCACACGAGCGCGGTCGCCTTGGCGGCGCCGGTGGTGGAAGGGATGATGTTCTGTGCGGCGGTGCGCCCGCCCTTCCAATCCTTCTTCGAGGGACCATCGACGGTCTTCTGGGTGGCCGTGTAGGAATGGACGGTGGTCATGAGGCCCTCCTCGATCCCGAAGCCCTCCTTGAGCAGCACATGGACGACCGGGGCGAGACAGTTGGTCGTGCAGGAGGCGTTGGAAATGATGTGATGCACCGCGAGATCGAGCTTCTGGTCGTTCACGCCCATGACCACGGTGATATCCTCGCCCTTGGCCGGGGCCGAGATGATGACCTTTTTCGCGCCGGCGACAATGTGGCCTTTCGCCTTTTCCGCCTCGGTGAAGAGACCGGTGGACTCGATCACGAGCTGGACGCCCAGGCGGGCCCAGGGCAGCTCGGCGGGCGATTTGGCGCTGACCACGAGGATGTCGTGGCCGTTGACCACGAGCACATCGTCCTCGGCCTTGTCGGGGGCGGACTTCTTCGAGCTCACGGTGCCGTTGAATTTGCCCTGGGTGGAGTCGTATTTGAGCAGGTAGGCCAGGTTGTCGGCGGGAACGATATCGCCGACGGCGACAACCTCGAAGGTGGAGCCGAGGAGGCCCTGTTCGACGAGAGCGCGGAAGACGAGGCGGCCGATGCGGCCGAAACCATTGATGGCGACTTTAACGGGCATGGAAGGCGATGAGTTTAAGGCGTTGATGTGCGATGGCGATTGCTCCCGGGCAAAAGCGCGCGAGCGAGGAAGAGCGAAGCAGGCTCTGGGCCGAACTGCAAGAAAGAATCCATCGGAATTGCGGATTGCGGAGTGTGGAGTCCGGATTGTCGGAGTCTGAATTGCGGCGGTGGCCCTCCGTCGCCGAGGCTTTTTCCTCGGCCAAGGCGAGGGATGACACGTTGGAAGGCGAATCGTGCGGCGCGGTCCGAGCTGGGTGGCGAAGGCAGTTCTTGGGGGACGAGGACCCGAGTTGGCGCGATTCGGGTAGGAAGAGGAAAAACGGGCATTGACAAAAAGCGGGCCGGGGTTGTTTTTCGCAGGCTCCCTTAGTGATGCCCGGTAGCTCAGTGGCAGAGCAGGTGACTGTTAATCACTTGGTCGCTGGTTCGATCCCAGCCCGGGCAGCCATGGGAGAGAACGACTTAGGTAAGTTTCGGATTCTGACGAAAATCTACATTCCGGTTACATTCCGGTTTTACAAGTCCTCAAAATCGAACCGGGCCGGGTATCCGGTCTTCCGCGACACGTGCCAGCCCAAGTCGGCCAGTCTCAATAAGGAATTCGGTTCCGGCACCGGCCAGCGTCGGCCATGGTGCAAAAGGTGAAAGAAGTGCAACAAGTGCAAAAGATATTTCGCGATTCGCGCGCAGAGAAGGGGTTGGAGTGTAAGAGACTGAAGGATACGGGCCGGATGGTGCAACAAACGCCGCCCATGGTGCCCGCGATGGCGGCGCGGGCCCGTAGGCGATCGCCCGCGAACCTGCGACCGACGGCTGCCAGGGTGCATGCGGTTTGGGCGCGATCGAAGATGGAAGCCAAAGCTCGCCGCAGAGCGCGACCAAACCGCGATCATGGTTGCGCCAGCCTGGCTGCCTCGGCTGACGGCCGACAGCGGCCCGGCGCATTTGTTGCACTCTCAGCCGCAGCATAGCGCCGTTTGTTGCACCATGCGGCTTCCCGGAACGGAATCTTTTGCACCATCCAGCCAGCCGATCGCGTGACCCGCCAGATCGGCATCCGCCGATGTTGTCGAAACGGTCAAAACGGAAGAAAAGTTTTCGGACGGTGCGCGCGGAGAAAGGGCTGGGCTCAAAGAGGCCTAGCCGGCGGGCGAATTCTGGGCGATTTCGACTCGTGGCGGGCCGCCTTTCCCTCCGGAATGGGGGCATCCAGGGCAGATCGCTGATGCGGCGCGCTTTTCGTCCACGTTTTCCTCCGCGAACTCCCAGCCTGAACGGAAGAAAACCCGGCGGCTGGAACGTGCGACGGAACTTCTTCCGAAGGGTCGGTCACCATTGTGGACACGAGAAGGTCAAATGGAAGAATCTGCGTCGGTGCGCGGAACTTCTTTCAACTTTTTCCTTGGTCACGGTCGCTTTTGCCAATTCGCTGGGACGGCTAGCGGCCATCCCGGCCATGCCTACCCCGCCAAGAAAAACCGCCCAAGACGCCTAAAAACACGAGGGAGACAGCGATCCAGACGGGATGGAACTGGAACCACCCATTTTGGCGCAGGCCAAAGCTCAGGAGAAGCAAACCGATGATGCTCAGAAGGCGGCCAAACATATAGGCGGGGGTGCCTGTCCCACTGCGTCCCAAGGGGAAAACGAGCCACACGACCAACCCGAAACAGATGAAAATATTCGGCAAGGTGAACACGGTGACGCCAGTAAAGTAACCAACGCGAAGAAGCCAATGACAAATCGCCCAGCGCTGGCAAGGATAACGGTCAGGGCGACCGACCCGGCTCCGGTGACGGCAAAGGCCGCAGCGAAGCCGACACCGAGGGCGACGAACCCCCCGTCAACGGCGTGGGCCGTGGCCGCTGCGCCGAGCCGCAAGCCGGTCCCATGATCGACAAGGAAGCGACGAGCGAAGCCGCTGGCCGGTTCGTCCAACACGCCGTCGACGCCACCCCGCCGCCGCCCGCGAGATTCATCACCTGCCTCGACTTCATACCCTCGCGGCGGACGTTCGTGGCGACGAGCAACCTCGACTTGAACATCCTTCGGCCCTCGCGGCCCCTGCCGCCAGGCTGATCGCCATGCCATGCATCGCGCGCATATTCGGTGCCGAAGGGGACAAAGTTGTTTCCGCGAAGGAGCGCAGAGAAGGGGCTGGAGTGAAAGAGACTGAGTCGGAGACAATGGGGACGGACAGCGCACGCGCCGGGGTCATTCTTCCAACTTTGTCCCCTTTGCCTCCACGCCGGGGACACTTTGTCCCCGCCCGCATCATGGGGTCAAAGAGTTTTCGGGAGGTCCGCGCGCGAAAAGGGTTGGATCCCATGGAACGGCCTCGCTCTTCGGCCGATAAAAAAGATTCCTTATTGGGGGGCCGAGGGGCTTCGTTCGCCCTCACCGGGGCCATCCGGACGCCGACTAGCGTTGCCGTACGCCCAGGAACCTTGCGCCGATGACTTCTCTTTTTTGTCGGCGCTTTGTGTTCCGGCCACACGAGCCGGCGGCCATCCGCACCCCTGAACCCTGCCACTATCGGACTGAACCGAGGGCGACGCGGAAGCCGATGAAGTTGACGCGGAAGCCCGGCCCTCGGAAGTCCCGGTGCGCCGAGCGGCAAATCGCCCCGACGGTGCCCCACCTACCGCCGCGATAGACGCGGGCGGAGCCCGAAACCGGGCCAGCCGGATCCGTCAATACCCCTCCTGAATACGGCGCATACCAGTCCGCACACCACTCGAAGACATTCCCATGCATGTCGAACAGACCCCATGCATTCGGCTTTTTCGTGCCCACCGGATGGGTCGTGCTGCCGCTGTTCTTGGAATACCAGGCCATCGCGTCGAGGTCACCGGCATAAGGACCTGTCGTCCCCGCACGACACGCATATTCCCATTGCGCTTCCGTCGGCAGGGAAAAGGCGTAGCCCATCCCCAACCGCCCAGCGGCCCGCTCCCGCTCAGTCAACTTCTGGCAAAATGCCGTCGCTTCATCCCAGGAGACCGTTTCCACCGGCAGTGTGTCGCCCTTGAAGTGGCTCGGGTTGCTCCCCATCACGGCTGTCCACTGGCCCTGCGTCACGGCAGTGGCGCCGAGAAAGAAATCTTTGGTCAGGGTTACCTTGGTCTGCGGGCCTTCGTTCGGCTGTCGGCCCACTTCGTCGGCCGGACTACCCATCGCGAAAGTGCCAGCAGGAATCTGAACGAGCTTGATGCCGGTGGCTGTGGCGAACTGCGAAGCAAAATCGGCGACCTTGCCTTGGGATTTATCGATGCTTGGCGCAGCGACATGGCAACCGGGATTCACCGCCAACGCGATGGAAATGAACACCGTTCCCAGCGTAACCCGCCGCGCAAGCCGAAGGGCGGCACTAGAATTTCGCGGGGGATCGGTCTCGGGGGACATGGCGGCACGAAGCTGTCGGTTCGGCCTGACCTGGGCAAATTCATTTCGCGCACCGCTGCCCAAACGCCCATCCTCGCTCCGCTCGCGTCGGTCGCCCTGATCCAAAGGGTCAAAAAGTTTTCGGACGGTCCGCGCGAGAAAAAGGGTGGACTCAAAAGAGCCGTGTCGCTTTTTCGACTGTTCAAAAAGATTCCTTACCGGGGGGGGGGCAGGAGCAGATCAGGTTCGCCTCTACTCTCGCGTTGGGATCACGGCCCCTTACCAACCGAACTGAGGGCGACGCGGAAGCCGACGAAGTCTTGGCGGCTACGCGGTACGAACACGACGCGATACGCCGAGCGGCTCCGATCGTCGCCCAACCAAGCACCACCGCGATAAACTCGGCCCGGGCCCGATGTTGGCCCGGTCGGATCGATCAGCGTCCCACCTGGGTAGGAAGTTGCCCGTTCCGCCCAGCCAACGCAAATCCATTCCCGGTTTCGCGGCCCAACGCGATCGCTCGCTGCGCTCGCTCGGCGATCCCCGCGCAACGCGCATTCGGGGACCGCCCCGCCAAGGTGAACGCGCCCGATCCTCGCCCGCGCCCATTGGGCGCTCGCCCCCGCGCAACGCGCTCCGGCGAACGCCGTTGGTGACTCGCACGCAGCCGGTGGCCCTCGCTCGACAGCCGGTCGAGTTCCACCGCCTGCTTGCGCCCCCTCGTTCACAACATCGCCTTCCCATCCACCGTCACCGGCGAGCCGCCCCGCCGGGGCCGCAACATTCTCCGACCCTGGCGTCGCGAACTCGCGGCCAGCCCCTGAATTCCACTCTCAATTGGAGTAGCCTTGGGTGACAATTCCGTTAAGCATTGAATTATGCCCGACCTCAAACACTCGGAAAGCGAGCATCTACGCGACTTAATGCGACAAAGAGAACAGCGCGTGCGAACGCTTCGCTTACAGATCGCGATTGTTTTCGCCCTATTCACGGCGACCCTCACCGTCCTTACGCTCTTTCGGTACTCTGAACTCAACGGCAATCATTCCAACGCGAAGGCCGACCTAACGGCCGAAACCGAGCAGAAGTTGATTTCAGGGCAACGCGACATCGAATCGCTTAGGATGGCATTGGCAGAGTTGAAGAAGGAGATCGCCATAAAGCCATCGGCGCTGCCTGGTGACGCAATCGCTGCAGACCTGACGCGCATTGACCGAGAGACCAAGGATATTGACGGTCGGCTCAAGTTGCTCGAATCTTCGATCCTTGAGAATCCTGAAAAGGCTCTTTCGATTCCCATGCTCCGAAAGGACATCAGTGAAATGACCAGTCGCGAAAATGCGTTCCATTTGGAGGATAAGGGCGAAATGGATCGCCTCTACGATCAGCAAAAGTGGATGTTAGGCGAAATCGGCGCAGTGTTCCTAGCCCTGACCGGAGGTGCCCTTACAATTATCCTCAAGTCCCTGCCAGGGAAAGGGAAAGCATCCAATAATGATATTTAGCCTGACGCCCGCTCGCACCAAGTCAATTGAAACTACCACCCGGTCTAATAACTTGGCCCGACACCATCGCTCGCTGCGCTCGCTCGGCGATCCCCGCGCAACGCGCCTGCGGGGCCGCCCCCCAACGTCAACGCTCCCCGTCCTCGACCGCGCCCGTTGGGCGCTCGCCCCCGACGCAACGCGCTCCGGCGAACGCCGCTGGTAACTCGCCCGCAGCCGGTGGCCCTCGCCCGGTCGCCACTCCGCTACGCGCGTCCGTTCCGCCTGCGGTGCGCTCCGCGTCCGCCCCGCCGGGGCCGCAACGCTCTCCGCCCCTGGCATCGCGGACTCGCGGCGAGACCGCGATGCCCCGCTAACGCGGCCGGGGCTGTGAGCGTCGCGGCCTGATCCGGCGCGGCGGCCGCTCCGCTTACCTTCGGCTCCACTCCCGCGCTTCGCTCCATGGCCACCGTTCGAGTTCCACCGCCTGCTCGCCGTCCGGCCCACAACGTCGCCCTCATAAACCAATTTCAGCGCGGCGCAACGGCGCGGACAAGCCACGCCGACGCGCCGGGCACAACGCAACGCGGCCTTGCGCTCGCGCCCGCCGCGCTACGCGCGTCGGAGGCTCGCTCCGGCCAGCCCTCATGCGCCGGGTGGCTTCGATGCGCCGCAAACCAGCGAACGCGGCGGATGACGATGTGGCGTTTTTTGGTCCGTACCGTGTGTGGGAGGCTCACCCCTCCGCCACCAGCCGATCCGCGCCGATGAAGTTAATCCCCCGGTGTGAGCTGAACGGTGATTTTCATGGGAGGGAGTCGGGATGAGCAACGGAATCTGGCGGGAGCCCCAATGTCGAGCCTACGCCGGCTCAGCCCACGGCCTCCAGTTTCCCCGCCGTGCCCAGGGGGAGGCGAATCTCGATCCGCTTTTTCTTCGACACGTAATGCGAAGAGGTGGTGCGGATGTCCCGGTGGCCGAGGTGCTGGCGCGCCGCCTCGATGCCGAAGGTCGAGGCGATGAGCGACCCTGACTCCTTCCGCAACGCATGGATGGCCTTGGATTGGGTGACGCCCTTGTCGCGCAGCCAGGCGTTGAGGTCGCGCCAGGTGCAATCGCACCGGTAATAATCGTAAGTGGCTTCGAGGTTGGGCTGCGAGCCGACCATGACGAACTCCGTCTTGCCGCCCTCCTTGAAGGTTTTGAGCACCTTGACCGCCTCCGGGATGAGATCGATCTGGCGCTGGCTCTCCTCAGTCTTCGGTTCGAAATAGGCGGTGCGACGCACGTTGATTTGTCCGGCCTCAAGATCGACCTGCGCCCACATCAGCAGATCGGCCTCCTTGCGCCGCAGCCCTGCCCAAAGGCAAAGGAAGAGGGCGAGGTATTGCTCGGGGTGCAGCACACGCAGCTCGCGCTCCGCCGCGGCGAGGAGCCATTCGGGGTTGATGTCGGAGTGGTAGCGCTGGGCGCCGGGATCCTTGAGCTTCACGCCGGCGAACGGGTTGCCGGGAATCTTGACCTTGAGCAGCCCGACCACATCGGGCGTGAACAAGGCGCGGGCGCAACGGAGGTAAGAGGCGGCGGACCGCTCCGCCGATTTGCGGGCCACCGGATCGGTGCCCGCCTTGGCGACGTAATGGTTGCGCCAGGCATTCACGGCATCGGCCGTGAGCACGGCCAAAGGCTGCGCATCGATCTTGGCCAGCCACTTCTTGTGCCCGCCGTTGACGTAATCATATTTCGCCAGCTTGTCCTTCGCCTTGACCTTGACCTCCAGCTTGGCGACATCGATGACCATCTTCCGGAGCTTCACCGCGTAACGGCGCACGGTCATGGCCTTGAGGTGGCTGTGGGCCTCGACGTCGGCGAGAAACTCACCCACGGTGCAGGATTCGGCCTTGGCGACCGGGGACGGCTTGAATTTGGCGAGGGTGGCATCCCAGCCGGCCGAGACCAGCGACAGGTAAATGTCGCGGGCCTTAACGGCGGCGGCGGCGCGGTTGGCGGTCTCCAGGTTGAACCACGCTTCGCGCTCCAGGTGAAACATCCTGACGTATAGTTCGGGCGGGGAGTATTTCTCGCCGCCACGTCCCTTGAACGTGCAGCGCCTAATGCGATCCGACCAATAATCCTGATGCGTTTTGGCGGCGCGGGCGACCGGAATGTAACCATTTGACATTCCGGTTACATTCCGGTTTTGAGGGTCCTCAGAAGTTTTCATGTGTTCCTTATTTCGCACAACTTACGCGCGTTTTTCCCTCTGACGCAAGCTCTTTAAGTGAGTATTCTTGCATTAAGTTGCAGACAGTCGATGACAAGCTAAACAAGTAACTGTTAATCACTTGGTCACTGGTTCGATCCCAGCCCGGGCAGCCATGGGGGATAACGACTTACGGAAGTTTTTGATTTCGCGAAAAAGTGTCTGTCCCGTTACTGTCCCGTTTTTCGATGCGTCAAAAATGGCTCTGGCTGGATTCCGTGAAAAACGCCGGAACAGTACCGACCGGGACCCGATCGACACAATAGGGTTGAAATTGGCGGGCGCGGCAATTCGACTTGCCCTATGACTTCCAAACAGGTCACCAATTTGGTCATCGTCGCCGGCCTCGGCGCTTTGGTTTGGGTGTTATGGCCGAAGGCGCCGAAGCCGGCGGCCGTTCCGCGCCCGCCGCCGCAAATGGCGGCGACGCAGATGCCCGAGGACAATGCGCCGCCGCAGATCGAAGCCGCTGGCGACGCCCCCAACCAAACCGCCATCGCGGCGGCGCTCTTGGCCGCGTTGAATCCGATCGTGTTCACCGGGAGCGCAAGGGTAAGGCTGGGAGATCACACGACCGACGCGGAGGTGACTCTCAATGCCAACCAAGCGACCTCGATCCCGGTCGGCAACGACGTGAGCCTGACGATAACGCCCAGCGTGATGTCGAATGGCGGCATCCGCTACTTTTTCTCGATCGAAGGCGGAAATCCGGCCAAGGGCACGCCCGTCACCACGCTCGTGGCTCCGGGGGTTATAACTACCCCGGCGGGGGGCAGCGGCTTCGGCCTCGATCTCGGCGAGGTGGGACCTGCCGGCTCCCTGCAATTCGCTTTCACGGCCAAGCCGGGCGGCAAGCCCTGAGGGAGCGGACTCGCGCCGCGCCAAGGCGCAAGGACCGGTTCGGCCAAGCTTATCGCAGGCAAGTTCCAATTGACAGGCGGACAGTGTCGACGCACGGCCTCGTCCTGCGGGTCGATGACCGGGTCGTCCGGATTGAGAAAACGGTAAAGCCGGAGGCAGGCCCGGCAGGTCGTCGAAGGTGGCGCGGCGGAGGCGTTCGCGGCCGATGGTCGCGAGGGATTCGGCGACGCGGGCACCGACCAATCCAGCTTGACCCAACGATCGTCGTCGCAACAACCTCCACCGCGATCCCCCACCAGTCCTGCGCTGCGATCTGCCTTCCCCCTTCTTGCCCCAACAACATGAAACTTTCCCCGCCCGCCGGAATTGCGATCGCCTTCTTGACCCTCCTCGCGCCCGGCACCCAAAGCCTTGGAGCGGACGCTGCCGCAAGCCCGGCGGTCACGGCCAACCGGCCCACTCTTGCGAAAAAGTATTCCGTCCAACTCTCGCCCGACTGGCAGCCGGGCCAAAAGTTTTCCTACGTCGCCGATGCCTCAACCAATGCCAAGACTGACCTTGTCACCATCGCGATCATCAGCCACCTCGAAGCCATGGGCGAGGTGCTCGCAGCGAAAAACGGCACGCTGACCAAGATGAGCCTGACCGTCATGGCCATGGGCGCCAGCTCGGGTGGCCGCCCCGTGGACAACAAGCCGCTCGGCAAGTTGCAACGACCGGTGCAAATCCTGGCCGCAGGCGCCGTCATTGTCGTCGAACGCGACGAGGCCGGCCACGAGACGTTCACTGTGGACGGCATTCCGTTGAGCGGAGACAACTTTGGTGGTCCCCCCGTCCCCGCCATGCGGGTCGACAGCCAGGGCCGGCCGCACTATTCTGCGGCTGCTTACTACCTCAGGATGCTCATCGACCTAGACGGACTCCCAGGCACCGATCAAGAGGTTTTCGGAACGAGCAAGGCCGTCACTCCCGGCGACAGTTGGCCCGGCAAGGACAACGCATTGACCAAGATACTTGAAGCGTTCACTGAGTTTCCCGCCTACATCGATCCGCCCATGGCTCCGGACCCTCAGCATCGCCCGCTTGCATTCCCACCCACCACGGTCACGATGAAATTCGAGAACGTGGCCGGGACCGGCGACGATCAGGCGGCGGCAATATCGGGCAGTTTGGCTTTCACTGGCATGGACCTTCCGCCCCAGCCGCCTTCCACGATGATTCCCAACCTGACGATGGACCTGCAGGGAAAACTGCTCCTAAGTTGCCCCCTGACCGTCGGCAAGGGCACGATGACGAAGACCAGCACGCTCTCGGCCAAAATCTACCGCGCCGCGATCCAACCGCCCGGAGCCCCAGACGAACCCGTCAACAAGTCTCTCGGTTTCTCTTTGACCCAACGCTTCACTTTTCGTTGAGCCTACATTTCGACGGGACCCAGCAGATTATGTCCGGAGCCAATGGCAGCTGGGTCGCCGACATCGGTCCGGGAGAGAGGCCCACGGCCCCTATTGGACCGAACTGAGGGCGACGCGGAAGCCGATATCGCCGGTGCGGCTGGTGCTCCGATCATTGCTCCAGCGGGACGCGGAGCGGCAACTCTCCGCTTCGCGTCTGTAACTGCCGCCGCGGAAGGCGCGGT
>Ga0207037_10315_pt1 | contig 14155 bp, 9 predicted proteins | sample Alteio_BWMinCont_75_FD_153268 | JGI IMG/M metagenome (GOLD analysis project Ga0207037, IMG submission 153268) | Enriched cells from forest soil in Barre Woods Harvard Forest LTER site, Petersham, Massachusetts, United States -... | ecosystem: Environmental > Terrestrial > Soil > Temperate forest >... | reverse complement strand
TACTACCGGATACCAGGATATACAATTAAACTATGCTCTATCTGCTTCCAGCTCAAAAGGATTGGTTTGGATAGCGGAAGGATGTGTATAAACAATACGGGGATTTCCGGCAGGAATCAAAGTAAAAGGAGCATTGAGCGGGTAGGTTACGGTACCCAGGCTATCCCCACCGCCGCCACCTGCAGGAAGCGTGTTGTTAAAGTCCCAATAATGGATAACTTTTGCTATGCCATAGCCGTTAATACTATCACGCACAGGATTAATTTGTGATATAGTTACGGTAGTGCTTGCGCTGCAACCGGTAATATCGGCAGCGACAATGGTATATATACCTGCCGAAAGCTTGGTAGCGGTAGCGGAGCTTTCTAAGTCACTCCATAAATATGTGTAAGGTGAAGTTCCGTTAGATGCTGTAGCAGTTGCGCTTCCAAACGAAGTACATTCTACGTTCTTAATATTGGATATAGTTAATACCAGTCCTTGTTGAATGATGGTAACGCTTGAAGTACCCATGCAACCTGCCAAATCATTTACAGTAACTGTATAGGTTCCTGCTGAAAGGTTGCTGGCTGTTGCAGTAGTTTGGTGAGAGATATCGCTCCATAAGTAGGTGTAAGGGCTTGAACCGCCTTTTACTCCTTCAGTAGCGCTTCCTTTGCCAAGGCAATTAACATTAGTGAAAGAAGCAATACTGTCTCTTAATGCCGGATCAATAGTTAAAGTAGCTACTGTGCTGGTTACTGTTCCGCAACCAATATTTGTTACAATACATTGGTATTGGTATGTAGTCATGCTCATGGTAGCGCCAGTAATGATCAAGCTGTCAGTAATAACCCCGCTATATACGCCTGCATTCGACAGGTTGGTAAAACCATGGCCTGTGTTTACTTGCCATTGGTAGGTAACATTGGTTCCGCCTATGGTGTGAATTACGAAATCTGCATTGCCACCGCCACCACATACGGTGTAGTTCATCGGTTGTAAGCTAATGGATGGGCATAAGCTGTCGCCTACAAGAGCGAAGTTATCGTAACGGTCGTTACCACTGGTGAGGGTAACATTGGCTCCGCCATAAATCCATCTTACTACAAAATTGGCGTTATTGCTCACCGTAGGATCTGATGTAAAATTGATATTAATTGGATACCATTTGCTGGCAGCTGTGGTAGGGTTAATCATTTGCAAAGTATCAGGACGATAAACACCGCTAATATTGAAAGTATCCATAGCTTTTGTAAGGTTATTCCAGGTGTTTCCGCCGTTGGTACTGTAGCTGAAGATATTATAATTAGCGCCCTTTGTGCTGGATGCAGAGATAGAATAATCTAACCATACGTTATGATAGCCTACTGTAGGCAGATATATATATACAGTATCTAATTGAGCAGGATTGATAAGTCTAACATATTGATTTCCACCAGTTCCGTTACTATCGCTGCCATGATAATAGGAATAGTGGCTGCCGCTATAGTCATAATAATAAGAACCTCCTGAACCATTTTCGAGGTATGATTTTCCTTTTGGATAACCGCCTACTACTATTCTTGGGTTATTGGTTGCATTGGTAGAATAATTGGCAAATAACGGCATGGTGTTTTCGGTAGAGTCTTGAGAACCTGCGAACACAACATATGGATTGGCATAGCTATAGCGGGTACCAAGACTATCAGTACCGGCGCCTGTAAATGGCCTTGTTTGATTAAAATCCCAAAAGTTAATTACCTTTTTTTGGGCGTTGGAATTCACTGTAAATAAAAGGATAAGAGAGCATAATAAAGATGCAGCTCTTGAAAGGTTTTTTTTCATGATGGGTGTTGGGAGTTTTTTGTTTATGCAAGATTACCTTCTTAGTCTTACCCAACTATATCCGCTCCGTTAAGGATTTGTTAACGGCTTTGCTAAAATGTAGCACTTATGCCTGCATAAAAATTTATGCCGGGAGCAGGAATGATCCCGGGGCCGGGATATTCATTAGTGCGGAAGTTAAAGTACTTTGCATTTAACAAATTGCTTATTCCAAATTGAAGAGCATAGTGCTTAATTTTATAGGAAGATGACAGATCTACCACATGATAAGCCGGCATCAGACCTACTTCTCCGCTAGGGTCGATTTCACCATCCTTCCCGAAATTGGTGGCATCGGCATAGGTAAGGCTGGTGTAGCTGTATAAAGCTGTAACTGAAAAATTCTTGTAAGAGTAATTTAACCCTATGCGTTCAATATTTGCGGGGGCAAATTCTTCCATATTTCCTGTATAGGGCCCAGTAACATAGCGGGAGTCATCGTAGGCATAGGAATTAAAGAAGCTAAAATCACCTATTTTTCGATTATTAGAAAATATTTTAAAAACGTGCACCTCTACGTAGGTCTCTATACCTTTGTGCACGGAATTACCTACATTGGTTTCATATTGGTAATGGCCACTTATCCCGTTGAGCGTTTCATAGCCTATTTCTTTATCAAAGGTCATATAGAATGCATCTATATCAAAATTGATAAACCGGCCAGCTTTTCCCCTCCAGCCTAAATCGGAGTTAAAGCCACTCACATCTTTTAAATTTTGATCGATTTGAGCTGTGGTTCCTATGGGAGTTAAGTTTTCATAGGTAGTTGGCTCGTATGCTTGTACAATGTTGCCATATATATTGGTAAAATTACTTGTTTTATATTGCAGGGCACAACCTCCAAGCGGAATTAGCCATGTTCTTGTTACATTGGTTTGGAATGTGTCAGGTACAAGTGGGTTTGAATTGTCAGTTACTCTTCCACTCGCAGTAGACTTGATGTATTCATAACGGAACCCGGGCGTAACAGACAGTTTTCCGAAATGAAAAGTATTTTCAACAAAAGGCGCAATGTTAGTAGTGGTAAAATAGAGCGAATCGCCCCAGGTACCTCCATACAGGTTAAGATCGAAATTGGTTCCGGTTGAGCCCGGGCCTGATTCTTCCCTGTACATCCCGCCCTGGAAATAACGAATACCAATATTAAATGTTGATTTAACGCTTCCAAGTTTCCAACTGGTAAGGAACCTTAATTCATTGGTAACGCTTAAAAAGCTTTCCCGTTCAACTTCGCGGGGCGTATAAGTGCCGCTCGGCGTTATCGTATCCGGTTGTTGTGGCCCTCCATCTTCATTTTTCCAGACTAAATTACGGGCGCTATTGTTTACAACCGACTTCAAGGTGAGGGATGAATTATCGGATATTTTATAGGTAGACGTAAGTGCTAAAAGATTCCAGGGGCTGGATAGCCAGTTGCGCGTGCGGAATGATTGATCGGGGTTTTGGTCGAATTCTGCATCGGTCAATCCACCGGGCATGTGTATCATGTTTCTTAACAAAGTATATTCCAAGCCAATTTTAAACTTGTCGGATGCATCGTATTCTACTTTGGCAAACCCGGTTACCTGTTTCACATCCGAATTGGGCCTCCATCCGTCGGTAGACTTATATTGCACAAACGAATAGTAATGCCATTTTTTATAGGTGCCGCCACCGGATAGAACATCGCTTACAAAATCATAGCTTCCGGCTGTTTGTTCTAGTCCGAATTCCCATGGTTTATCTAAGGGCCCGTCTTTAATTACATAGTTAATAACCCCGCCAAACTGCGGTCCAAACTGCAAGGACGATTCACCACGTATAACCTGGATTTCGCTTACGGCAATAAGAGGAGGTAAATAATAGGACTCCGGGTACCCGTATACATCGCCCGAAAGGTTGTATCCGTTTTGCCTTGTTTGTATTTCAGTAGACTGGGTAGGTATTAATCCCCGGAAAGCAACCCCGTTAGATGGGAATCCTCCGCCTTCGGTTTCAGAATAATTAGAACCCGGCAGGCGTCCCAATGTTTCGCGGAAGTTATCCTGTGCCTTGTTTGCATCTAAACTATCTAGTACTAGCACTTCTGTTTTCAAGCCCGAATAATTCACTCCTTCGTATGTTTCAGGCATATGGCCCATTCCTTGCCCGCTCACAAAGGGGCGTATGACATCTACCTTTTTCAGTTCGTTTATTTTTTGTTGGAGGGTAATATTGAGTACTGTGGTTTGGTTTGCAGTAATCGCTGTTTTTTGTTCCACCGTATTTGCACCCACAATTTCTATGAGAGCGGAATAGTTCCCCGCAGGAATATTGCCAATTTTATAGTTGCCCTTGGCATCTGTAATACCAATAAATTTAGTGTTTTCTATTTGCACAGCTACGGCCTCTACGGGTGTGCCTGCACTATCAGTTACTTTTCCTTTTAGGGTTCCTGTTTGGGCAAATGCAGTTATTGTTAATAAGCATATCGAAATTGCGGTCAGAAGTCTTTTGATCATATAAAAATAAATTAAAATTCTGCCAGCAAAACTACTTGCTTGTTCAAGACAGGTATATACTTAAAATAAGGTATTCGCATACTTGAATTAGGGTATAGTTAAGTTTAGTAGTAGTAGCCGATCACATTTTGTGCCTGGCCTCCGTTGTTGGTCCAGGTAATGATAAAACCATAAGGTATCCCATTGCTAATAGGGGTGCCCTGCTGGTTTACTCCATAGGTGGTAAGAATAGGCTCTGTAATATTTTGAATAATTCCTGCTCCGCTTAATGGATTGTAAGCCAGGTTAAGATTGGTGATGTTTTGTACAATGGTTGAGGTAATGGTGCAGTAGGCGCTGTCTCCATAACGATTAAGCCCCCAGCTTTCCACATTTGTGAATTTTTTTATGGCTGTATCACCCCAGGTGATTGCATTTATTGTGGTATCCGGTTTTTTGAATGTTCTTAACTGGTTAAAGTTCCAGGTGTATAATTGAACTATAGTAGCGTTGTCATTATAGGTATAAGAGACGGAGGCTTTGATATGTACCACCATTGAATCGGTGGGACTAAGGCCTTGCAATAATCCGCCTGATACATTGGTAATGGTAGCTTTCCCCGTTAAGGTTATAGAAGTATTGTTGGTTTTAAATAGTACTTCATAAGCTTTGTTGTTTACATCCCCAAAAGTTATTGTGGCGGTTGCTCCGGCTGTCACCCACAATGTTGTATTTAAATGAATGGAATCGGATGCTGAACGCGACTTCGTATTGTTTGATTCATTTCCGAAATAATTTATTTCATATGCTGCAGGACTGATGGAATCGCTTATAGCACCTGCTATTGCTGCATTATGGTTACTCAAAACTGCTATGGCATCATCCACAGCCTGGTCAAGCTCATTGTTGAGTGTTAATTCATCAGAAGCAATAATGCTTTGTGTGTTGGCGTTTGAGGTAGTGTTGACACGGGTGGTTGTTTCTTTTTTGCAACCCATTATAGTAACTACAAACAATAAACAATAAGGTATATTTTTATAATTCATTCTCTGTTTACTCGATTATAAATTTCCCATTACCAAGCATGTTTCCGTCAGTGTCTTTTATTAGATAGAAGTACATACCCGAGGGTTGGGAAGATAAATCAATCTGATAATTTGATGATTTGGTTATTTGATAATTAGAGTATACTTTTTCACCCAACATATTATAAATCTCAACTGACCACTGACCATTGACCACTTGCGACTGGAGCGTAAACACTCCTTTATTCGGATTAGGGTAAATAGCGAAATTTTCTTTCATGTTTGTTATTTGAGAAATTCCGGCAGTGGTATCCTTCTTACCACAGCTTTTAATAACAACCACATATTCTATACTGTCTTTTAAAGCAGGGGAGCTGTTATCTGTTGCCACAATATGTATAGTATGAGTGCCTGTATCATTCAGGACGGCAATTAACCGCATATTTGCATTATATATGGCATTGGCATTGGTATATGTTGTTGTAAGACCTGATAGGCCTGGCGAATATGTACCAAGTGTAGCCGATTGTCCTTGTTGCGGGCATAAAAATGAAACGGTAAAAGTTGCGGTATCATCTGCACATAGTATAATGCTGTCGCAGTTGTTCTGTTGAACAAGAACAGGAGGAATGAAGTTACCGGTTATACAAGTATTAAAAATAAATGATTTGTTAATTAACCAATATACCCCGCCATTGGAATTAAATGGACCTCCATATGCCGAGCCCGGATAATTAAATTCCCCTATTTGAGCATAGTGTGTATGATCGCCTTTATTTACACCGATGGATGTAGGTATTCCACCGAACCCATTACTGCCGCCGGATGAATCTGCCGAAGCCCATTGCATCAGCCAATAGCAGTAGGATACATTATTGCCCGGAGGTAAAATAGTGTCATTACCATTGGTAATGGTAACTTGAAAATTGTCATATAAATCATCATCAAAAGTATTGTATCCCACTGTGCTCCATTGAACAATCAAATGTGTTGGGGTCATTTTATAATAAATGCCCGAAAATGAATTGGAATAGCGATTATCTATATCTCCGGGGAAGACATCCAATAATAAGGTGTCATTTCCTGCCGGTAACCCTGTACTTGAATAATCGAAATCGGGATGAATGAATGAAAGGCTGCCTTTGTTGTTTATGTATACCGTATCATAGTCTTTTCCGTAGAAACAAAATTTAAATGGTAGTTTGATAGGTAAACTTGAGCAGTTATTGCAGCGGTAGTAAGGAGCTCCGCCCGTATCTGTTCCTAAGCCCATATGCACCAGCGGAAATGTGTCAGCGCTTTGTATATAGCAATCACAGGTTTGTGTGTAGGCTTTGAAAAAACAGAAAAAACTAAAAAGAAGAAATAATATCTTTTTTACCATAACACCCAAATATAGGGAAATTTGAAGAAATGAATAATAGTTATGTTGTGCTAAAACCTACTAATATGTAGATTCATTCACTTACCTTAAGTCCGGAATATTTATCTATATCGGTAGCATCAATGGAACCAAGAATTCTTAATACCTGCGATTTCTCATTATCAGGAGCATCGGAGAATAGGTTGGCAATTTCCGCTGACTTTGCATTAAAGAATAATTGCACATTATAATTGCCGGGGCGGGCGTTGAATACATTCTGTACATCTTGTAAAGCCAGGATGATAGATTGTCTTCCTTTTTCGGGATTTTGATACATTACATCAAGACCTTGTCGGTGGTATAGGTATGCGGCCTTTCTAAGAGGAGCATAATAGCTTTCATCAAGAGTATTATAAACAAGCCAGTAACGGGTTTGGTCTCCATCCTGCGGATTCCAACCCTTGTAAGTTGAGCTTTGTGCATTTGTAACAATGTTCTAGGCTTTCAAAAAGTACGGTGTACCTCCGTTTTGAGAGTAGGAATCATAATCGGTCCCTATAATCATATAGGCATAAAATGCTAGGAGCGAAGTTATATTATCAGTGTATGTATTTATGTTGAATAGTAGCGGTTGGTTCAATACATATGCCAGGTCAATATTATTATCCTGAAAGTTAAGCATGGTGCTATAGAGCGAGGATTTATAAACAGGCCTTCTTGATTGAATTTGCAGGGTAGCATTAAAATCGGAAGGAGAATTTTCAGAGGTGATATTGATATATATGCTGCAATCTATTTTTTCCAGGCTGGTGAAATCGTCATTTGTCCATTTGGTGGTATTCATAAACTGGTAAATGGCATTTTTCATATTCTGAAAGAGTGCTTGAGCTGTTGCATCCTGCACTTGGGGCGATACAACATCTACCGTACAATTTAATTCCTGCGAAAGCGAAATAAACGGAATGCTCAAGAACAGTAAAAGACCTATACTTACTTTTTTAACCATTTTATAATGTAATTTACAATATCAGTTGCCACCTCATCTTTTTGCTTTAACTCAAAATGGGTTGTTTTATTTTGCCTGTCAATAATAGTAATTTTATTGGTATCTCCTCCCGGGCCCGCTCCTTTTATTCGCATGGAGTTTAATACAATGGCATCTAAGTTTTTCTTTTTCACCTTGCCGGAGGCATTTTCGAGTTCATTATCGGTTTCAAGCGCAAAACCTATCAATAGTTGATTATTTTTTTTCATTTTTCCTAATTCCGACAATATATCCGGGTTAGGAACAAGCTCCAGGCTTAGTGCCGAATCTTTCTTTTTTATTTTACTGTTGGCCTGAGCGGCAGGCCTGTAATCCGCCACAGCAGCCGACATAACCACAATATCCATGCCGGGAAAATGCGTTACACATTCATGGTGCATTTCGGCAGCAGAGGTAACACTGATGGCTTTTATTGAGCTGTTATGGGCAGATATATGAACGGGCCCATGTATCAAGGTAACCGAAGCTCCGTTTTTGGCTAATTCTTCTGCAATGGCAAAACCCATTTTACCGGAAGAAAAGTTGCCGATAAATCGCACCGGATCAATAGCTTCATAGGTAGGGCCGGCAGTAACCAAGGCTTTTTTACCGTATAGAGGAAGGCTTTTAAAATGATTCTCTATAATAAAACATATAATATGTTCCGGTTCGGCCATACGTCCTTCGCCATGTAATCCACTGGCCAGCTCACCATCTTCAGCCGGAATAATAATTCTATTTTGCGTATTTAACCGTGTAATATTTTCTTTAATAGATGGGCTAATATACATTTCCCTATCCATGGCAGGAGCTATATATACAGGACAGGAAGCGGAGAATAGTGTAGCAAGTAGGAGATTATCGCACAGGCCGAGGGCAAGCTTTCCAATTGTATTGGCTGATGCGGGGGCAAGAATAATAAAATTGGCCCAATTGGCTAATTCAACATGATTGTTCCAGTTGCCATCTGGCGCACTGAACTCAACAAAAACAGGGTTTTTAGATAAAACAGAGAAGGTGAGGGGTGCAACAAAATCTGTTGCGGAAGGGGTCATAATTACCTTTACTTCGGCACCCTCCTTCACCAGGATCCGCAGTAGAAAAACAGCCTTGTAGGCGGCTATGCTGCCGGAAACCCCTAATAGAATTTTTTTACCTTCCAGCACCGGATATAAAGTTATGAGTTATGAGTTATAAGTTATGAGCCTAGTTACCGGAAATAACTCATAATTTATAACTCATAACTGAGAGATAAATTAGTCTTTCTTGTCTTCTGTCATGCGGTAATATATCTTACCGTCAACATACTCTTGCACAGCAATGGAAGAAGGCTTTGGGAAACGTTCGTACATTTTTGAAATTTCAATTTGTTCTACGTTTTCATACACCTCTTCTAATGTATCGGTTTTGGTAGCAAATTCTTCCAGCTTGCTATCTAATTCTTCTTTCATTTCGGTGCTGATTTGGTTAGCCCTGCGTGAAATAATACAAATGGTTTCATACACATTGCCAATAGGCGCTTCCAGTTTTCTTACGTCCCTGGTTACGGTACTTGCAGGAGCACTGCTTTTTTTATAGTCCATGGTTGCTGATTTATTTAGATTTAATGGTATACTTTATTTCGCTTTTATATTTCACTGCCTTATCATATAATGTTTGGGCACTGGCCAGGTAAGTACTCTTAGGGTAATTATCTACAAATTTAAGATAAGAATCGATTACTGTCTGGTAACGCTCACTTTTTCTATTCAGATAACTATTTGTAGCATACATATAATTAGCCTTGATTATTAAAAAGCTGGCCTCTTCATTGTATTGGCTGTTGGGGTATGATTTAATGTAGTTGGTGAGTGAAATACTGGCCGCATGATAATACTCGATAGTATAGTAGAGCTTTGAAATTTCAAAGTATTTCTTTTCAAGTTTGCTGTTCAGAACATCAATATACTGGTTGGCTTCTTTAATACGAGCGCTGTTTGGATAATCATCAATAAAGGTTTGGAACGCCTCAATGGATTTTTTACTGTCTGTTTGGTCAAGATTGTAATTTGGCGCATCGAGGTATTCGCAGTAGGCGTGCATATATTCACATTCTTCTGCCCTTGTAGCATGTGGGAAGGTGTGATAGAAACTGGAAAAATAATATCCGGCCATCACATTGTCTTTCAATTTGAAATTAGTGTAAGCGTAGTAGTAATAAATATCTTGTTCTTTATCTGTTCCCCGGTAAACTGATAGTAAGGTTTCAAACAGGGGCAGCGCTTTCAAGTAGTTACCTGCATTGTAATAAGCAATGGCGGCATTATACTTCATTTCGCTGTTGCTGCTTTTCTGAATTTTTCGGTAGTCTCCACCGCATGATGCCAAAAAGAATATGGCACAGGCAATAGCTGCGAATTGTATATTTTTAATAAATCCCGGCACTCGTTTTCTTTAAAAGGCTGCGAAGTTACGAAAAAAATCGATTAGGGGAATAATATGGAGGTAATTAACAGACATTAACTAAAAACTTCTGCCTATACCTATCACAAATCTGTAAGCTATGTAACTGGAGGGCATATTATATTGTAACTGATTGACAAACAGTGGAACATCAAAGCGGAGAATTAGCGGATGGACTAGTTGCAAAGGTCCCCATTTTTGAATAGTTAATGCTGCACCTACCCCTGCATCGGCAATGATACTGGTATACTCCGGTGGAAGATGTACATTCAAATTAGGGGAGGGCGCAAGGTTCAATATACCCGCATCGTAGAAAAAGTAGGTAGCAAGCGCGAATGTATTCCTTAGAAAACGCGGGTTAAATGGTATAAGTTTATTAAACTCCAATTCTGCATTTACCGAAGCTCCCGAGTTGCCATAATATGCAAATAAATGATCGTTATTAGAGTTAACGGCAACGTAGGAATATCCGGCGTACCCCCTAATGTTGAGCCCGCCTCCTTCCTGGAGGTAGTTTAAATTGTAGCCGTAGTTTGCCCAACTGGAAGGAATGATTCCGGCAGCACGGGTAAATTCATTGTCGGACATTTCTTCCGGATTGGCTCCTGCTAAATAGAGCGCTAATTCTGTGGGAGTATTATCACCGGCACCATATTGACCAAATACACGGGTTTTTAATACTAATTTCTGGAAGATAGTTTGGGTATTCAACCAGGTGAAGGATGTTTGGTTGTAATCATAATCGTCGGTGAAAGCTGAACTACGGAATTTGAATTCGTAAGAGCCCTTTCCATATTGCGAATAGCGGTAGTCATGCTTCAATCCAATGGTAATGGAATTATTGAATTTCTTATAAGCCCAGGTAGAAATAACATCCCCATAATTGTCATACATATGCGGAGTAAGCTCATACAAACTGTCATATACATAGGGGCGGTACATCGCTTTTAGTTGAGCAAAGAATGTATTTTTAAGCGATTTATCCTTTACCTGGAATAGTATTTTCCCTTCTTCCAATCCGTCAAGGTCTTGTACATATAGGTTTATGGAGGAGTTTGGGATAAATTTGTCAAGCGGGGTTTGGTAATCAATTTTAAAAGCAAGTACCTGGTTTTCGTTAGAATTGGTAGTATTGGCAGGGAGATTGGTCAATATCTGGGTATTGTAATAAAAGGTGGCATTCAGGTTATCTTTAAACAACATATAATCCCCATGAACATGTACACCCAATTGTATTCCGTCGTAACTGTCATACCATATAGAAGGGCCTACAAAGGCTTCGTAGTTTGTCCAATCCGGAGTATTAGAAATCTTCGAGTCAAAATAATATTTAACTGGGAACGGTTTGGTATTATTCATCATATTTATATCAGCAAGGCGGTGTGTGGTATCAATTTCTACCTTTTTTATTCCGCTCGGAACAGTTACCGTTGCGCTGTATGTGGGTTGTACCTTTCCCCATCCAATCCAACGGGGCAGGATGATGGCATTGGTCTTCTTTTCATACCATGAATTGGGAATATAATAACTGTAGGCGCTGTCGTTTTTGCCGGTAACGGTAAAATCGATAGGCATTTGCATATCGCCATTTCTTTTGAAGGTAATAATGTACTGGTTTTTCCCATCACCTTTTTTTATTCGTCCGATTCCGTAATCCATTGTTTTGGGGGTATTCAGCCATTCATCAAAAAACCAGGTAAGGTCCGTATGCACATATTGAGTTATTGAATTCCGGAAATCGTTCAGGTAAGGGTGACAGAATTTCCATTGGTTAAAATAATGCTGCATTGCCTTAAAAAAAACAGAGTCGCCCAGCACATATTGCAAATTATAGAGCATAGTAGCTGTTTTGAAATACACTTGTCCGTATCCGCCATCGTGGCCAACGGCACTGGCAAAATCATCTGATGAGGTATTAAGGGTTACATTCTTGTATCCGAGACTGGCTGCGGTGCGTGCAGCAAACAGCTTACCCTGGTAGTTTTCAGTAAAATCGCCTACTTCCACCAGGTTATTCATCAAATACCCAAAATATACTTCTTGTGCGACCAACTTATCTGGGCGATAATAGTTGCGCACGTATTTATTTGCAGGTTGTCCTTCCACTCCATAAGGGCCATCAATCTGCTGGCATATCCAGCTTTCGGCAAACTGTGTAAAGCCCTCATCCAATGCAGCCCGGTAGGTTTCATTGCTGCCCACCATCCCGAAAAACCAATTATGGCTCACCTCATGCGCCAGCAAGGTGCGGTAATCAGGGTCGCCGCCGCCATCCAGGGTTAGCATAGGATACTCCATACCATCGCGGGCATCGGCCACAATCATTTTCGGGTATCCATACATGCCAAAATATTTTGAGTCGGTAGCTATTATGGTAGCGGTGTAGGAAGCTGCATTCTGCCAGCGTGCCGCGTGCATTTCTTCGGCTAATGCCATACATTGAACTCCATTCCAGCTTGCAAGACCAATACGGTAAGTAGGGTCAGCAGTAAGGGCAAAGTCATGCACATTGGTGGCATGAAACTGCCATGTTTTAGGTTTATTATTTTTGGCAATTACAACCGATGGAGGTGAATTCCATTTTTTATTACTGAAATTGCCAATATCTAATTTCCGCATGAGTGTATCAGGCAGCACTTCATCTTGATTTAAGAGGATTCCCGTTGCCCCAACCACATAGTTATTGGGCAATGTAAATGCCACATCGTATGTTCCGAAATCGCCGTAAAATTCGTGCGCCATGTGTTGTTCCACATCCCAACCAAATTTCATATCGTAAACGCATATCCTGGGGTACCAATGCACTACATCGTATTGTTTGAATAAGGTGTTCTTGTCTTTATATGCAATAAACATCTTCATGCGGTTGCGTGTTCCTCCCAGATCGAAATAGGTAGTAAAACTGACATTGAATGTTACAGAGCTATTGGGCAGTAAAGGCTGCGGCAGTATAACCTTCATCACCGTATTATCCACTTCGGTTTTTAGTTCTTTATTTCCAATGCGGATAGATTTTACATAACAGCCACTATCTTCCGCTTCATACTTACCGAATTTAAGTTTCAGGTGATTGTTTTTATAGAGGTCACTATAATAGGAATGCTTATTTTGAGCATTAGAGTAAAGATGGAAGTAAACTACTCTCAATGTGTCGGGAGAGTTGTTGTAATAAATTAACCGTTCATTTCCATTTATAATATCGGTTGAATCATTCAGCGATGCCACAATAATATAATGTACGTCCTGCTGCCAATAGCCGGCATAAGGGGGACGGTTTTTCCAATAATATTGATTTTGAGTGGTGCGATAATCGTCGGCAGGGAAATCCTCATCCTGGCGTTGGGCGCTAACGAAGCCCGATAGCAGAATACATAACAGAAGACCGTATTGTTTAAGCATGTGTTTACGTGTATAGACGGACAATATTACAAAAAGAAAAGGCTATTTATTAAAATGAATGTACTTTTGTGGGGAATAGTTGTCAGTTGACAGTAATCAGTAGTCAGGGCCTTTAGGGCTCTCCTACTGACCACTAACCACTGACCACTGATTACTGAATTTATGAAACCCTCCATACCCAAAGGAACACGCGATTTTTCACCACAAGAAATGGTGAAGCGCAATTATATTTTTGATATTATTCGCAAGGTGTACCAGCTTCATGGCTACCAACCCATCGAAACCCCGGCTATGGAAAACTCCGAAACCCTCATGGGTAAATATGGAGAAGAGGGGGACAGGTTAATATTCAAAATTTTGAATAGTGGAGCCTATCTTGATGGGTTGCCACAAGATAAAACTGACTCGAACTTACAACTTACGACTTATGACTTACGACTATTGACTAAGCATATTTCCGAAAAAGCGCTTCGCTACGACCTTACCGTTCCTTTTGCCCGTTATGTAGTGCAGCACCGTAATGACATTACATTTCCATTTAAGCGGTACCAAATACAACCCGTTTGGCGCGCTGACCGCCCCCAAAAAGGCCGCTACC
>Ga0207037_10309_pt2 | contig 14175 bp, 13 predicted proteins | sample Alteio_BWMinCont_75_FD_153268 | JGI IMG/M metagenome (GOLD analysis project Ga0207037, IMG submission 153268) | Enriched cells from forest soil in Barre Woods Harvard Forest LTER site, Petersham, Massachusetts, United States -... | ecosystem: Environmental > Terrestrial > Soil > Temperate forest >... | reverse complement strand
CCAAATTCCGAAAGGCCGGCCTAAATCGAGAAAAGGACGCGCTGCATGATTGCTGCCGCTCACCGCAAAACAGGGAATGTCGCGTTCGAGGAGCGCACCGATTGCTTCGCGATCAAAACGATGGGCGTTGGGTTCAAACTCAGGATAAAGTGCGCCCAACTGGTAGCACGGATATTCCTGGAATATCGTCTTCCGACATTTGCTTCGGAAGTCGAGCGCAGCCGCACGGCGGAGGGTTCGATGCAGCTCGACCGATGGTGTCAGGAAAAACGGCTCGAAACCGCTTTCGCGCGCGACACGCGCGAACACAAGCGCTTTTGTGACCACACCTCCATGCTGGAAATAGTGCAGATCGAGCGTTGCAATGCAAAGGGGCCGGGACATGAAGGTGTATTTTGGCATGCCGCATCGTGCGGCTTATGGCAACTGGAAACAGGAATTCATCTCAAACGCGACGCGCTGAAGCTTGAATTCAGAATAAGTTTTTGGCAAAGTTTCGGTTCCGCAGCAATTCTTTGCATACTCATCATGGAAAAAGCACCGTCACCCGGCTCCCCAAAGCTCGATCTCATTTTAATCAATCCGAGCAATCGCGTTCAAATTTATCAAAAACTCGGCGACGAACTCGTTGCGGTGGAACCTCCGATTTGGGCCGGATTTATTGCCGATTACGTACGTCGTCAGGGATATTCCGTAAAGATCCTGGATGCCGAGGCGCTCGAACTGAACGCCGTGGCTGCGGCTAAGGCGGTCGCTGAGGAAAAACCTCTTCTTGCAGGAGTTATTGTCTTTGGCCATCAGCCTTCAGCTTCCACACAGAACATGGCGGGCGCGTCGTCCGTTTGCACCGAGCTTAAGAAAATCGCTCCCCAAATCCCAATCGTCATCGCCGGCGGACATGTGTCAGCACTTCCCGAGCGGACACTTCATGAGGAGAAAGTCGATTATGTGTGCGAGGGGGAAGGAATTTATACCATTCACAAGCTCCTTGAGGCTCTGAAAAAGGAAAAGAATTCGCAACTGGAGGGCGTGCCAGGCCTTTGGTATCGGAAGAATGGAGAAATCCACTCAACAGCGAAGGCGACCGTGATGGCCGACCTCGACAAGGAAATCCCCACAACGGCATGGGATCTCCTGCCAATGCATCTTTATCGCGCGCACAACTGGCATTGCTTCGATGACATTCAGCATCGCCAGCCCTATGCAGCAATCTACACGAGCCTCGGATGCCCCTTTAAATGCACTTTCTGCTGCATCAACGCGCCTTTTGGCAAGCCCAGCATCCGTTATCGCAGCCCGGACACGATGATCGCGGAGATTGCTGTGCTCGTAGAAAAGTATGGCGTCAAAAACATCAAGATTGCCGACGAAATGTTTGTGTTAAACATCCCTCACGTCGAGGGCATTTGCGATCGCATCATTGAGCGTGGCTATGACTTGAATATCTGGGCCTATGCGCGCGTCGACACGGTAAAGGAAGGCATCCTTCCAAAGATGAAGAAGGCCGGGTTTAACTGGCTGGCGCTGGGCATTGAGTCCGGCAGCAAGTTTGTTCGCGATGGCGCCAATAAACGTTTTACGGGCGATGACATTCGCAACGTGGTTCGTTCGATCCAAAGTGCGGGAATCCGCGTGATCGGCAACTATATTTTTGGGCTCCCCGACGACAATGTTCAAACGATGCAGGAGACGCTCGACATGGCAATCGATCTTAATTGCGAATTCGCGAATTTTTATTCCGCCATGGCATACCCTGGGTCTCCGCTTTATACAATGGCGGTCAAGGAAGCGTTGCCATTGCCACGAACATGGAGCGGTTTTTCGCAGCACGCCAAGGACGCGCTGCCTCTGCCAACGAAGCATATTCCGGCAGCCGAAGTGCTCAAATTCCGCGATCGGGCATTCCAAATTTATTTTACAAATGCGCGTTATCTCGATTACGTGGATCAAACGTTCGGCTCGGACACGGTGGATCATCTCCGCAAAATGACAAAGCATCGGCTCGAGCGCGACCTCGTCACGTCCTAACTCCTGGGCTGCGCGCGCCTGGCCGCGCGGTCGTTTAAACTTCATGCACCATTTTTCATGAAAGTGACCCTTTTTATTCCCACTCTGAACGAGCATGAGGCGATGCAGGTCATCATGCCCCAAATCAAAGACTCGTGGGTTGATCAAATTATTATTGCCGATGGACAGTCCAAGGATGGGACCGTTGATTATGCGAAAAAGCAGGGTTACGATGTCTACATTCAGAAAAGGCCCGGCATTCGCAATGCCTACATTGAGGCATGGCCCATGATCCGGGGCGATATCGTCATCACCTTTAGTCCTGACGGCAACTGTCAGGTCGCGCAGATTCCCGAGCTGATTGCGGAAATGGAAAAGGGGTACGACATGGTGGTGGCATCTCGTTACTACAGGGGAATGAAGAGCGAGGATGACGATCCGATGACCGCTTTTGGCAATTGGCTTTTCACGACCACGATCAACGTGCTGCATGGGGGACATTACACAGATGCCATGGGGATCTACCGGGCATACCGGGTGAATCTTTTCCAGGAGCTCGATCTCCACAAGGAAGAGAGTTACGTCACTGAAAAAATCTTCCGTTGCGTCATGGGCTGCGAACCTCTGCTGTCGGTGCGTGCCGCCAAGCGGAAGCTGAAGATCGGTGAAATTGCGGGTCCCGAGCCCAAACGAATCGGAGGTGTGCGAAAATTACTCCCGTTTCGTTGGGGCGGGTCGTACATGCTTCAGGTATGGCGTGAGCTCTACTACTGGAAGTGATCCCATGCGGAGGGACGCAATCCTGATTTCGCGCGCTTTAAAATCTTATGTTTTGCCACTCTGGGGCCCTGCCACCTCAACCGGCTGATGGGTCAGCGAATTGATCGTGTCCTGGACTTTCTGGACTTCCATGGTTAGATCGAAATCAAGAGGCGAGATAGGCGTCTGTTTCTCGAAGTTCTTCCATTCCGGGAGGGCTTCGACCTGGATATTGTCGTGGCTTTCGGCCCCCTGGATGTTCGCATGAACGCGGTTGGCAAGCGCATCTGCAAGGCAGATGCACGCGGCCAAAAGATGTTCGTCCTCCGGATGATTCGGGTCCTTGCAAAAGGGTGAACTGGGGTCGTGGTGAAATCGGATGGCACGCACGATTTCTTGGTGCAGCCCCCATTTTTCACAAAGCATGGAACCTACTTCGGCATGCGTGATGTCATAGAGCTGGTTTTCCGCAGCGAACATGCCGCAAGAGCGTTCCATGGCGCGCAGCATGATGGCCTCGAAATCCTGGGCGAAATGATGCTCGAGGAAGAGCTTGCCGATGTCGTGCATGAGGCCGGCAAGATATTCGCGACCTGTAGGCGGGCGGTAGGTATTGGCGATGATTTCCGTCAGACGTGCCGTGAGCAGGTTATGCATCCAGAAGAGATTCCAATTCACTTTGACACGCAAATGCGAAACTCGGTCCATGACACCGATGGCCATGGCGAGTTTGCGGATTTCCTTCACGCCGATGCGAAAGAGCGCCTCATCGATGTGTTGAATCGATTTTCCTCCGAACGCCGCGGAGTTAGAAAGTCGCAACACCTTCGCGGCGAGGCCGGGCTCGAGATTCACGACCTCAGCGATCTCCTTAAGGGGAGCTTCCTGCGAGACCAGCTCGTTTAAACGTTCTGCAGCTGACGAGAAAGCAGGTACCATGCTGTCCTTCTTCATCTCCAGGATGACCTTGTTGCGAAGGGGAGACGGCTGCATATGAAAACGACGTTCGCGCGATTTGTGTTTGAGAGCGGTAGAATCCTCGCAGAACGAGATCTTGTCAATCTACATTCAACAGACTTTTTGCATCCATCTTAGGGCGTTCTGAGGGGTGTGACGCTGTTGATAACAAGGCGCTTTGCCAGACTATCTGCCGAACAGATTTGAATGTGCAAATGATGCAAAGCGTGTGTTGTGTCGCACTGGAGCATTTCATTTTTCAAAGCCAATGTTATCGATCAAAATTGAGCCCTGACTTGCAGGTTGAACATATCTATTTTCAAAAACGATTGTGAACTCCGTCACATGCTGAAGATCAAGTCCTCTCCCTGTAAATTCTCCCAGCGGAATTCGTATGAGAGACCAGACCGCCTTGATGTTCATCACGTAAACAGGTGCGATAAAAACACCATTTTTGAGTTCGATTTTCAGCTGGGATGGAATGCCTTCGTTGGCATCGCCCTTGATCCAAAGAACGAGATTCTGGAAGACGGACGCGTCAAATGGGGCATCCGCGGGCCCCATTTTCATCCAGAATCCATTGAATGCTCCTGTCTGATTCACGTCGTAAGTCAATCGCAGCGAAGATCCGATCTCACCGATGCGCTCCTTTTGGTCGAGTTCAGCGCGACAGACGTGAATCTTGTCGGTGGGATTGAAATTGAATGTCCCAAATTCACCGCCGAGGTTATTGGGTGAAGGCTGGTTGAAATCGGCGATGATCGTGATATCCCCTGATGTCCAGATGGTCGGATGTTGGGAGAGAGCCAAGGCGTGCTCTTGGGGTGTCAGGGCCTGGGTGGAAGGAATTGGGTTTGAAGCGATCGAGTCAGCTCCTGGGCTGTTCATGCTTGGTTGATCAGGAACGGGAGGCGTTGGTTCTGATCGAGGTTTCGATGGAAGCGGATTCGAAGACGTGGATGTGGGAGAAGAAGCGTCCGTTTGCAACATCGGTTCGGACTTCTTCCTATTTTTCTCGGAAATCTCGGAACTATTATCGACGGGAGCGTCCTTTTGAAGAGGAGTTGAAACATGTCGGACCAAGACTCCGATGAGAACGCCCGCTCCAATGAGCAGCAGCGCAAAAAAGATTCGCTTCATCGCTCCTTCGTATCAATTGCTTTTCAAGACAGGAGGGACCGCATGGATCTAGTTGTTCTGCATGATCAGATGAAAGATGGAGGAATCGACATGAACAACTTCCTTTAAGTTGTCATGCACCGCGACGCGAATCCGATCGCCATGGCGCGAAAGCTTTTTCAGCAGGCGGTTTAGATGGCGAAGCTGTCCTTCGTGAACCTCTTCGATGTGAAGAGTGATGGATGAGGTCGTATCCTCGAGAACTTTTCCGAGCTGTTGGGCAGCTCGCGTGAAAAACTCCCGGTCCAGTAATCCCTTCATCGTGATCGATAGGTTGGCCGCCGTATTTTTTACCTGGTTTAGGGACACTTCCATGGCGCCATGCTGGAGATAGCGTTGGAACGTCATCTCGATCGATTTCAGATAATCATGGATCAACTGATTCGAGGTTTCAAATTCATGGATAAAATGACGCGTCACATAATCCCGCATCGACAATCCTGCGATCCAATCCTGGATCACCAGGGGGAGCAGCTTGGGTGCGGAGAAGGGGACGGAGCGAACAAAATGATAAAAAGCGGGGATTCCACCTCGCAGCAATCCCTTGGAAAAGAGTTTCCAGAGAATATCGACGCGTTCCCGTGCCGAATAGTCCGGCGTGTCGACCGGATCGATCAGGTAACGCATCTTGTTGTTGATTCGTTCGGCAATGTTGCGATAGGTCAGCAAACGATGGTAAAGCGCGCGATAGCCGGCAACCATTTCGTCGTAAGTCATCTGTTTCGGAACGACATTGGTGGCGAGCTTGCAATTGTCGGAATTGGTGGCCTCATGATTGAGCCGTCCGTCTTTTTCCAGCCGCTCATAAAGAGGTGTTTTCGGCAGGGCGGTCAGGAGCCCGACCATCGCCACCTGAATGCCTGAATCTGTGATGAACCGATATTGTTTTTCGAATGTCTCAAGCGTGTCGTTGTCGAATCCAATGATGAATCCTGCGGAAATTTCGATTCCATAAGAATAGATCGTCCGAACCGAAGAAAGGATGTCCTGCCGGGTATTCTGGACTTTTTTGGTTTCCCTCAGGCTGCCTTCATCCGGGGATTCGATTCCGATGAATACCCATTCAAAATTCGCTTCGCGAAAAAGCTGAAGAAGTTCGTTGTCCTGGGCAAGGTTCAGAGAGGCTTCGGTTCCGAAACGGAACGGATAGTCGTGCTGCATCTGATACGTCTTGAGGAACCGCATCAAATCCTTTGCGAGCGGTTTGTTCCCGATCAGATTGTCATCGACAAAAAAGGCGTTGTGCACCTTGAGGCTTCTGAGCAAATCCAATTCCCGTCCGACTTGTTCCACTGTTTTTGTGCGCGGTTTGCGTCCAAACATCACGATGATGTCGCAAAATTCGCATTGAAACGGGCAGCCGCGGGAAAACTGCAGGCTCACGGCCTGATATTTGTCCAGTTTCAGCAGATCAAAGCGGGGCACAGGAGAGTCTGTCAGGTCGACGGTGCCTGTTTCGTGGTAAAGAGGTTTGGGCGCTCCCATTTCAAAATCGCGGCAAAACTCTTTCCAGATGTATTCGGCTTCGCCCGCCACGATCGTATCCGCCAGGTTTGTGTACAATTCCGGGCACAACGAAGCGTAGCTGCCACCCGCGACCACAAAATGACCTTTTTGCCTGTAAAATGAGAGCAGTTCCATCTGGCGTGGAAATTGAATCCCCATGCCGCAAATCCCGATGATGTCGGCCTTCGGTTCCATGGGAATCGACTCAATATTTTCGTCAATGATTTGAATTTCCCAATTTTCTGGACAGAGGGCAGCCAGCGTTGCCAGACCTAGGGGTGGGTTCAGGGTGCGTTTGCTCGTGAGAATCGTGTCGATCGCCCACTTGAAGCTCCAGAAGCTTTCCGGAAATCTTGGGTTGATAAGGAGCAATTTCACGGGGGGGAGGGTCTGGTTTCTGATTTGGGTTTTGACAGTTGATCGAGTGATTTCAACTCATACTCACGGTCGAAATGGCACTATAGACTTCATTTGATCCCTTGTAAAGACAACGGCTGACGCTGCTATAGTTGGATCATTCTATAGATGGTGCGGCGTGTAGGAATCGAACCTACAACCTAGTGATTAAGAGTCACTATGATCGGCTTGTAAGATTGGCAACCAGAGATAATTGAAAGAAAATGTGTAGTGATTGTTTTGTGTAGAAAAGCACTGAATTGCATGTGAAGCAAGTCATTTGGCAACCAAATTGGCAACCATTTAACCTAGTGACAAAGATGCATTTAAAATTGGCAACCACTCGCCAAAAAATGGCAACCATGCTGGTAAATGAGCGCATCATCAGCCGTGCAATCTCAGTCACGATAGGATGCTCATGTAGCACTAGTTCTTGAATTCAAGTTTTTCAAGTTCACTTTTCTGACGTCCTCCTATGAAACTGGATGTTTGTTGAGTGTAAATGGAAGCCATAAACCAGAATTTGCGATGATCAGGACGGATTGAATCGTTTTTGGATTCCTGCTTGGCTCATTCCATGAAAACGACCCAACCCATCTCTCGAAGTGAAATCCAGTGGACAATCGCACCTGTTCTGGCCGCCAACAACGATCCAGTACGGCCTGAGTGGATTCGAATCCCCAGTCAAGGAGAGTGCCGCTATACCAGCCTCCGCCGTACTTACATGCATGGACTGGTTAGGTCCGGTGCCGTGAAAAGCGTTCTCCTTCGCAGAAAGGGAATGAAAAGCGGCATCCGTCTGATACACCTACAAAGCCTCTTGGACTACATCGAGAGTCAGAAACCGTAAGAACTCCTGAAGCTGGATTCGGTATTTATTTTTCGATATTGCCAGTATACCTCGGATAGTTGGTGGACACTCCTAATGTCACTAGAGGTTTGACTGCAAGTTGGTCTAGTGAATCTATTTTCTGCCATTCCTTACCGATCTTCTCGAAATCAAATTTTTCGGTGGTAAATCCATTCGTGATCACCCTCTCCTGGATTTCATTTTTGAAACCGCGAAATTCCGTGAGGCCGATTTGTCCAAAATGAAAAACTTCGTACACTTCCACCGAGAAGGTTAAAGTGACAGGGAACAAAAGCTCATCTGTTTTTAAATAAGTGGCCTCAGCTGTCAAAGGAATGTCGCTGTGTATGCCTTTTTGCTTGGGAAGCATGCCATCCTCCCACCAATTCAGCACGAGATTGCAGGCGTAATCGATGAGACTTCCGTCAGATCGAAGGATGGGAAGGTATCGCATGTCCTGCCGTTTGAGCTTGCCGAAGCCAAAACAGGAAATTCTCATATTCCATGAGCCCAGTCGCCAATCGCGCGTTACTGCGGGTACCGTGATGTAACTCCCCCATTTGTGCTTTGCTGTATCAATCACCCCGTAGAGGTCGATCCCTGCCTCTTTGGCCCTGGCTTTTGCGCCTTCAGTGAAGCCTTTTGCGGCAATGATTGCTCCCTTATTGGCGCCTACATCATCGACGAGTCCTATAACAGTCTCCACCTCTTTAAGGTCAACTGGGACCTTGTAGTCTTTGCAATCAATCACAACTCGGACATCGTATTGTCCAACCTTTTGCTCAACCAAAATGTCGATCTGGCGCTGTACCTTTGATCGACGTCCGGGCAATTTGGCATTTGGCGTAACAACCGCATCTGGCGCTAGCTCACGCTGAATTTCTGTTGCGAGCTCCTCGAAGGTTTTCCAATCAGGTTGTGAGCTCATGGTTTGTCAAGGGGTATGGGATCAACGCTGAAAACAGTCTAACTATTTTGCCAACACCACAGGAAGATCCTTCCAGATGGTCGTAAACCGCAAAGACTCCCTACTCCTGTTTTGTTTCCAAGCTCCTTGCCTTTTCGGCAGCCCAAATTGCACGGTTGCTTTCCCAAATCGTTTATTAAGGCCGTCCACTGCCGACATGGCAGCCCGTCTTTTTTTCTGATTCACGGCAGAAAATAAATCGGGCTGATATTCCCCATCGGGCAAAAGATCCATCAGGATGATTCCCACCCGTTTATAGGAAAGGCCGGGGCGGTAAATCTCTCGCAGAAGCTCGCACGCTTTTTCAATAATGCACGGGGTGTTGTTTGTGGGCTCGATCAGCTTTGAAAATTTGCCAGTGGAAAACGGCGCTGCATTCCTGGAAAACGGGTTGGTCATCAAAAAGAGGTAGAGGCTTCCGGCTATTTGCTTCGATGTGCGTAATTTCTCACACAACACCGAACTGTACGCATGGACCGCGCCTTCCAAATCTTCCAATAGGGACAAATCCCTCCCGAATCCCCGAGCGCAGGCCATATTCTTTTTTGGGGCAGGTTGGGTTTCGAGTGCCATGCAAGACAGGCCGTTCAGCTCCAAAACAATACGTTCCATGACAACGCCAAAGACCCTCCGGAGGTGATTGCGGGACGCCCGTTTCAGCTCCAAAGCCGTGTGGATATGGAGCTGCGAAAGACGTTTCCCATAGCGGGAGCCAATCCCCCAGATGTCTTCCACGGGAAAATCCTTGAGGAGCGCGTCCCCATCCGGTTGCTCGAATAAATTAAAAATGCCGATATCCGGGTATTGTTTTTTGGCAATACGGTTAGCCACTTTGGCCAGGACCTTAGTGGGTCCGATTCCAATGGACACGGGAATGCCCGTGAACCTGATGACCCGAGAACGGATCTCCCTGGAATAGTCCGTCAGATTTCGATTCCGAAAGCCATTGAGTCCCAGAAAGCATTCATCAATGGAATAAATCTCCGTATCGGGAGTGAACGAGGAGAGGATCTCCATGACCCGGCGACTCATGTCCCCATAGAGAGTATAGTTGGAAGAAAAGACTTCCACCTGCTTTTTTTCGGCAAGATCGCGGATTTCAAAAAAAGGAACCCCCATTTTGATTCCCAAAGCCTTGGCTTCATTGCTGCGGGCAACCACGCATCCATCGTTGTTGGAGAGGACGACCACGGGCTTGAGGTTGAGCCTGGGCTGGAACACGCGCTCACAGGAGGCATAGAAATTGTTGCAATCGACTAGGGCAATGATGTGCCTGGAACTGGACGAATCAGTCATGCCCCCAATATGTAGCTGGGGATTTCATTTTGTCGACCTGTTCGTATAATCCGGTCATGTGCGGGCGGTACACGATCAAGAAGAATCCCACGGAATACCTCCAGGAGGTGTTTCCCAGCATCCAGTTCGATCCCGCCTTTAAATTTCAGCCCAACAAGAATGTCTGCCCTACCATGGAGGAGCCCGTGGTCTTGAACGCAAATGGAGTTCCTTTTTGCACGCTGCTTCGGTGGGGATTGATTCCAGGCTGGTCGAGGGAGGATAAGCCAGGTTCTGGCCTTCATAATGCACGATCTGAAACGGTGGGTTCCAAGCCGAGTTTCAAAGCTTCCTTCAGGCGAAAACGGTGCATTGTCCCGGCAGATGGATTTTACGAGTGGAAAAGGGCGGGGGCCGGTTCCAAAAAGATCCCTTATCGATTCTATAGGAAGTCCGATTCCTTCCTATTGCTGGCGGCCATCTGGGACGAATAGGAACGGCCTGCGGGCATCTTGCGCACCTTTGCAATCCTGACAACGGCCGCAAACGCATCGGTTGCGGATGTTCACGACCGGATGCCGGTCATCTTGGACAAAAATCAGGCCGATCAATGGCTTGCCAGAAACGAGGATACTTCCCAGTTCTCAAATTTCTTTGATCCCGAAAAACTTCCTGCCCTTGACCGTGAAGAGCTCGACAAGGTGAAGTCGGCTGTTTGATCAACCGAAACGCTCAGCCACGGGCGGTACGGGCGTATGCCCGTGACAGCTGTTGGCTGGAGCAACTGGGTCGGCAGTTCATCGCTTGATAGGTAATGTTTCAATTTCTGCTTCAGCCTGAAACGTCCTGCCCTCAGCGTCAACCCCCACGAATGTCCACTTGCAGCGGGGTGATGTCGGTGTTCGGCTCCCGTGCCAATTGGGATCACAAACAGCAACGCCGCCAGCCGGAATCCATCCGTTCGTGACGGCGACGCCTTCACTATACCATTTCGAGAAATCCTGCGAAGTGAGTTTGCGATGGAGGACATTTTTGGAAATCCACTTCCCATCCACGAAAAAGTAACCCTCAAATGAGGTGATTTGGATTGGGCGACTGGATTTGTTCTGAACTTCGGTCCTGTAGTACCACATGAAGGGGAAGGGATCTTTCCGAAAAGCCTTAGCATGGTGCACATCACATGGATTAGGAGAGTGAGTCACCACGAGTTCCGGGCGGGTGGCACAACCGCATCCGCACAGGACAATGAAGATGTTGACAAGAACTCTCATTTTTTTTTGACCGCAAACATCCCGGCGTGAATGGTAAACAATGGTCTCATTTGATGACCTCTAGCACGCCTTGATGACGTTGGTCACAACCCCCCAAATCTGAAGATCGCTTTCGCACTTTATTTCAATCGGTTTGAAATTTGGGCTTTCTGGACGAAGTAAAATTTTCCCGTTTTTTCGATAAAGCCTTTTTACGGTCAATTCACCGTCCAAAACAGCGATCACAATCTTTCCATGGGTGGGTTCGATGGACCGATCAACAATCAGAATGTCTTTGTCAGTGATTCCCGCGCCCGCCATCGAATCTCCAGAAACTCGCAAGAAAAATGTAGCTTGGGGATGACGGACAAGAAATTCGTTGAGATCCAGCGTTTTCTCAATGTGATCCTCTGCCGGGGAAGGGAACCCCGCTGGAACGCTTTCCAAGAAGAAGGGCAAAGACAATTTGCTCTTTGCTTCAAAAGAACCAAGCACTTCAACAGTGGCGTTCATGGGTTGATATTTAACCCGGTTTTATAACCAAACAAAGGGAAAATCCTGTCCGCATTAATGAGGAGATACTCTAAGCAGACTTCTTAATGGGGATGGGCATCCCATCCCAAAGAATAGAAGAATCCAAACTCTTCAACATCTCAGCGTTATCTTTTAAAAAAATCTGAGGCGAAACATTTGTATACGTTTTGAGCGAAAAAATGTTTTCTGTGGGACCAACGCTCTGTGCACAAAGCGCAGCTTTTTCAAGAAGCTCTTTTGCTAGCTCGCTCTTCTCGCAACATGCATATGCAACGTGCATTGCTTGAAGTCGATTGGCCTGAGCATTCCTTGCTGAGGTATTCTCTGCGCTAAGATCTTTCTCAAAAATATTGATTATGTGCTGCCATTCCTGTTGATCGTTGATACGAGTGAGGCGTCTTTTAGCCTCATTAAAGTTAAATTTATAAACCAAAAGTGTGTTATATGGAGCATCTTTGACTAACTTCAATATTACATTATACACTTGAAGCGCTTCTGCATATTTTTGAAGTGCCATGAGGCATTCACCCTTCGTGTGATTAAGAATAAGTAATCGTGATGAGTTAAGACGATCTTCAGACTTAAGTACTTTATTACAAAGCTGAATTAGCTTTTCGTAGCTCTTCTTAGATTGATAATGCTGTGATAAAGCTGTGAAAGCGCCTTCATGTAAAGGATTTAAATCTAAAGCTCGATCCCAGAACGGAATTGCTTCTTCAATCGAATTAAATAAAAGTTTGAGTTTCCCTATGAATAAAAGTGCGTCATCGCGTTCCGAATAATGTGTTTCTAGAAGTGTAATTACCTTCGAAGCCAAGTCTTTATCGTTGCTATTGTAAGCGAACTCAGCTCGTTTCAACAAATAATCAAGACCTGTTTGATTATAAGATTTAATCTTATCTAATAGATTGCCGTAATCGTTTTCAATTTTAGTGGGTGTTAATGTCTTGCGAAGTGTAAAAAGGTTTTCACACAGAGCTGCTTGAGGATTGTATCCAATGCTCGTTTCGATTTTAACTCCCAATAGTTTTTCTGCTTCATTATAACGTTGAGTAAGTATCCCATTTGCATCTGGTGGAAGATTTGGGACAGGCGTTGCTACAAGTAAAACCTGTAGCAGCTGGAGGGTGTCAGCTTTTCGAATTCGCTTTAGTACTGAAGCAGTTCCCAATAGATTCTGATTATTCAGACCAAACAGAAGAACAACAAGATCAGGCAGGTGAAGAGTGCAGATTCCGCCTGTATCAGTCAGCCCAGTTCGAGAGTCAACAAACACATAGTCTGGCTTATACTGCTGAGCAATGGCAGCTTTCCAGTTTTCTATGAATAGTCCTCCAACGCCTTCGGAGTAGAACTTCGAAAAATTGAAGCTGGTTCTCTTTCTGTTGTAGTCGTCATCTTTGCAGCCACTCGGCATCAACCAAATCTGTCCTGGGACAGGAGTTGCCAAATCGCATTTTTGTACGAACGGTGTTAGATTTGGTGGCTTATTAGAAACCTGAAAGTCATAGATATATTCTACAACTCCTGGTTGACCTGGGGTCACGCCGAAATCCGAGAAGCTATCGAGTCCTGGCGCTTCCAAATCAAAATCGATCAGGAACACATTGCGCCCCTGTTTTGCGAGTAATGCTGCGGTATTCGCCAATGCTAAGGATCGGCCAACCCCACCTTTATAGGAATAAAACGTTACCCAATATGGTTTCATTTTACGGAAATCCGGCGAAATTCCTTTACTGGATTAAAATTCCTCAAAGCCTCCAACTTGGTTGATGCTTCATTGTGTTGTTCTTTTTCTAACTGCGAAAATAGTTCTGGAAACGTTGTGGAAGTGTTTGATTGCGATAGACGATTCTTTTTTCTCCATGCCCTTTCTTTCACCCATTGAAACGCTTCTGGGAATTGCACCATAGCCCGAAGATAGAAACCCATCGATCTGTTTGGATATTGTGTTCCTTTTAACCAACGATGTAGTGTCTTTGCGCCCAGTCCAAGTGCTTCCGAAGCTGCTGTTTGATCTAAACCTAGGTCTTCCCAAAGCAGTTCGATTTCCCGAGTTCTAAGTTGCTCTGTGAAGTCAGCAATGGTTTTATCTACAATCTTTGAGGATTGAGGTGAGAAAATCTCGTCTCCACACTTCGTGCAACGCTTAAACCTTAAGTTCCGAACGAGGACTTTATTATCATCAGAGGTGATTGCGGTGTAATTCTCGCAAACTTCCTCATAAAAGCCATCATTACATTCATCACATGGGATGTTCTTGTTTGTTTTCATTATCTTTTTGGGAGTCGATGTGTTGAATCGTGACGATGTATTTTCAATATCACGCGATCTTCAAATAATCGTATTTGAACATACGCGTCATGTTCATCTGTAATATCCACACAAGCATGAAAAAGGTTTTTAATGGAAATGCACGTGTTGTGCTTGAATTTGCAGAATACCTTTTTTTCATCGATTAAATGTTCAAGAACAGCGTCTGGTAACCGTTCTCG
>Ga0207037_10294_pt1 | contig 14180 bp, 18 predicted proteins | sample Alteio_BWMinCont_75_FD_153268 | JGI IMG/M metagenome (GOLD analysis project Ga0207037, IMG submission 153268) | Enriched cells from forest soil in Barre Woods Harvard Forest LTER site, Petersham, Massachusetts, United States -... | ecosystem: Environmental > Terrestrial > Soil > Temperate forest >... | reverse complement strand
GGCTTGATTTCGAGGGCGTGCTGGAGGGCGTTGACGGCATCGTCGTCGCGGCCGAGCGAATGGTAAACCGCGCCCAGATTTCGCAGGGCGGGAACGTTGTCGGGCTCAAGCTTCAGAGAGGTTTCCCAGGCAGACGCCGCATCCTTGTACCGGCCCGCTTGATACGCAACCAGGCCCATCGCCAGGTAGGTCTTCCAGTCATTCGGGTCGAGTTGCTGGGCGCGGTTCAATTCCTCGGTGGCCTGATCGGCCTTGCCGGTTTTGTTGTAGAGCAGGCCGAGGCCACGGTGAGGGACCGCACTCTTGGGATCGGGATCGGCAGCTGTGCGGAATTGCTTCTCGGCCTCGGTCGAATCGCCTGTGCTCATCTCGACCTGGCCGAGCGACACGTGGCCAGCGGCAAGATAACTGTCCAGACTGACCGCTTTATTGGCATATTCCGAAGCCAGCTTCATCCACTGCGGATCTGGATTGGCGGTGTTCTTACTTACGTAGGCCTCGGCCAGAGCAGCGTAGCTGGGCGCGGATTGCGGATCCAGTTGGACGGCACGCTCCAGCAGCTTGATCGCGGCATCGAGATTGTCGTCGCGATCGAAGTGGTCCAAATCTTCGCGGGCGCGGCGGTAGAGGGCGTAGGCGTTGTCGTCGACTGGCGATTGTTGCGTCGCGGTTGGGGGAGCGGGCCTTGGCTTCTTGAGCCAGCGCCAACTGCCAAGACCAGCTACCATCAACAACACTAATAAGGCAGCCGCCATCCAGATGTGCTTCTTCGATAAGCTCCGCAGGGGCGGGCGCGCCATGTCGATCGTGGCTTCGCTGGGATGCCAGGTGAGCGGACCGTCGACCAGGCCCGTTGCACCTCGGCGCAGTTCGAGCGCGACCTCGGACATGGTCTGGACACGCTTTTCGGTTTTCTTCTCGAGCATTCGTGAAATCAGAGACACGAGAAGCTTGGGAACGCCGGGGCGCAACTGGGTGATGTCACGCGGAGGGCTGAAATGAAGGTTGTGCAGCAGCGCGATCGAGTTCGGACCCATGAAGGGCAAATGGCCGCTAAACATTTCGAACATCACGATGCCGAAGGAAAAGATATCGGTGCGCGTGTCCACGCGATCTCCGCGAGCCTGCTCCGGACTCATGTACGCGACCGTGCCGGTGACTGCGCCGGGCTGGGTCAGGGTGAACTGATTGGTTCGCTCGGTATCTGTAATCTCGCTGTCGGCGGTCGCCATCGTGGGATCAAACTTCGCGAGGCCAAAGTCGAGAACCTTGACCAGTCCGTCTTCGGTGACCATGATGTTTCCGGGCTTGAGGTCGCGATGAATGATGCCGGCGGCGTGCGCTTTGGTGAGGGCATCGGCGATCTGGATGCAATAACGGAGGGCTTCACTTAATTCGAGCTTGCGATTCTTGAGCACCGACGACAAGGTCACGCCGCGTACGTACTCCATTACGATGAAGTCGACGTTGTCTTCGGAGTTGACCTCGTAAATCGTAATGATGTTGGGATGATTCAGGGCCGAGGCGGCCATGGCTTCGCGCTGAAAGCGGCGCCGGGCAGTCTGAGTGAGCGGTCGGTCGGTGGGTAGAACCTTTATGGCGACGTCGCGGTCGAGCCGGGTGTCGTGCGCGCGGTAAACCACGCCCATGCCCCCTGCTCCAAGATCCGCGAGAACATCGTAGTGCGAGAGCCTTCGGCCAATCACGGCTTTGTGCCTCGATGATACGCCAAGCGGGATTTTACACTCAAGAGAGCGGATCGGGATTCGATTCGGCGTGATAGTGTCGAGTTGACGTGTAGTGTTTTGCGGGCTGGGCGTCTTGCCCTCGGTTCGGCGGGCGAGACGCCTCTGGACTGTCGCCGGGACGGCGGCGCTACTTTATGAATTCATGACTACGACTCGCGCGTCGACTGTTTCGGCGATACTTCTGCAACGGTGTCCGCGATGCCGTATTGGCAGAATCTTCCGCACGTCGATCTTTGCGGGATTTCCGAGGATGTGGGAGCGGTGTCCGAATTGTGGATTGAAGTTTGAGCGCGAACAGGGTTATTTTCTGGGCGCGATGTACATCAGTTACGGACTGGCTTTGATTACGATTGTGGCGTTAGCGCTGCTGCTGTGGGCGGCGACGGCGTGGTCGCTGCAGAGGATCACTCTCTGGGCGATTCTGTTGTTCTTGCCTTTGGCTCCGACTCTGACGCTTTTTTCGCGAGTGCTCTGGATTTATTTGGATCGGGCGATTGATCCGGGTGAAGACTCCGCAAGTTAGGGCTCGTAGACGGAACTGCCTAGTCCGGCTTTGCGGGCGGATTCCTGCATGTCTTCCAGTTTTTGTTTTTGCTCTGCCAGTTGTTTCTGCATTCGTTCTACTTCGTCCTGTTTGTGAATCTGGCGTTCGTTGTACTGGACGCAGTTAGCGACGCAATTTGGCCCGGCAAAGTGGATTGAGGCATTCAGTTTGTCGATTTGACTCTGCAAGGAGGCAACTGAACTTCTCTGGGTCTCAATCTTTGCCTTCCACTGTTCGGCTGCGTGGATGTCGTTGGAGGCGGGGGCTGCGGGAGTCGTTTCGTGTTCGTCGGTGCTCACGGAAGTAGTTGAGACGGCTTCCGCGCTCTCTGGAATGTCTTCGTTCGTGACTACCTTGCGGGCGGCGTGCGCGTCTTTGGCTTGCTTCTGTTTTTGCTCGCGGGCTACATCGCCCAGCGACTGTGCCTGACTGGCGGCCGCCACGAACAGGATTACTCCGGCGAGTGCGATGATTTTGTAGGCGTTACGCATGGAACGACTCCCTAATCCGAAACGATCGATCTCTCATGCTATCGCCGGAACAATGTCGTGGCGACGTTACGGTCGTGCCGGGACTTGTGGCTTTGGGCACGAAGAGCTTGTCATGCGGAAGCATCCCTATCGGCGCCATCCTCCTTGCCTGAGTAGGGATTCCTCGCTTCGCTCGGAATGACAGTTTGGGCTGAGGACTTACTCGAAATCCCAAGCCATCCAGTGGTACCATCCTTCCGACACCATGAAAAATAGACATTTCTTCCCTGCCCTAGCGGCAATCTTGCTGGTTTGTAGCTTCGTTTCGAACGCTCAGACGGAGTCTCCGCACTCTATTGTGCTGCATGCGGCTCGGCTGCTTGACATCGAGAGTGGACGAATCTTGCAGCCTGGCGAAGTGCTGGTGCAGGGTGAGCGTATTGTTGAAGTAGGTTCGAGGGTGGCCCACACAGCTGGCGCGGAAGTCATCGATCTGGGCGACAGCACCTTGCTGCCTGGGCTGATTGATGCGCATGTGCACCTGTTCCTGCATCCTGGAGCTGAGGACTTGCAGACGGTGGAAGAATCGGTGCCGCAACGGACCATCCTTGCGGTGCTCGCGGCTCGGGCCGACTTGATAGCGGGGTTCACGGCCGAGCGCGACATGGGCACTGAAGGCGCTGGCTCTGCCGACACGGCGGTGCGCAACGCAATTGATGAAGGGCTGATTCCGGGGCCGCGGCTTCGCATCAGCGGAAATGCCGTGGATATTCTGGGCGGGCACGAGGACGCCAATCATTTCAATCCTGCGCAGCACGTGCTTTCGAACGCGACCTATGCGAACAACAGTGCTGAGCTTGTAGCGGTGATTCGTGAGCAGCTCAAAGAGGGCGCGGATTTCATCAAGATTTATGAGACCGGTCCGGACACGATTCGCGATGGCCGCTTCTCCACGATTTACCAGTACTCGGAAGCCGAACTCAACGCCGCCGTCGCAGAAGCTGCACGCAGCGGCAAGCGGGTTGCGGTCCATGCTACCGGCGAACCGGGCACGCTTTATGCGGCGCGGGCCGGCGTGGTTTCGATCGATCATGCCAACCAGCTCGGGGATGGGACCATGCAGATCATGCGCGAGAAGCAAATCTTCGCGGTGCCGACTTTTACCATCTTTGAATATTTCTCAGAACACTCTGAGTCGCCCGAGCAGCGAGCGTACGATCGGCAGATGCTCGACTTGCATGCAATCGAGTTTCGCAAGCAGCTTGCGGCCGGAGTGCCCATGGCAGTTGGCTCGGACGTCGGACCGTTTCCCCATGGCACGCAAGCGCGCGAACTCGAATTGATGGTGAAATACGGCATGACGCCGCTGGCCGCGCTGCAAGCCGATTTGCTGAACGGAGCCAAATTGCTGGGTTGGCAAGGGCAGATCGGCGAGCTAAAAGCAGGCTACCTGGCCGACGTGATCGCCGTCCCCGGAGATCCGTCGCAGGATATCAGCTCACTAAGGAAAGTAAGTTTCGTGATGAAGGGCGGAGTCGTGTATCGGAAATGATGATGGACAATGCTGATTGACAGGTAGTCCAGAAGGTGTCCCTGCCCGCGGGGACATTTAATCATGCTGCTGCAGTTCGGCAAGTTCGCTCCGGATTTCGTTTAACCGATCCTGTCTTCGGTAATAATCTGCCTTGGCTGCGTTGCTGGGGTTCGGCCGTCGCCAATACAGTTGGTTAGCGCGGTGGATGAATTCTATCTCTTTCTGTAACACCGCGATTCTCGCTTTCCTCTTCGCTTCGGGGTCCATTGTTGATCCATAAGAGCTCGCGGTTCATGAAGAGCTCGCGGTTCATGGCCGCCTTGGTCGCTGCCTGCCACCGGTTACTGCTTAGCTTTTTTGGGATGATGAGCGCAAACATGGGATGTAAACTCCTTGTCCCTCTGCAGCTCGAAGTTGCGCAGCATTTCGTCAAAAGATCTGCCGATAGGCGCCCCGGAGGATTTGAAACGCCAGTTACATTCGGAGCAACCAAAGCCCTGAAAACGTTGTTCCTCGATCCATACCAATTTACGGATCACGGCCGCCTCCGTCGCTGCGTGCCAACGAGTGTCCGTTTGCTGCCAAGAAACGAGACGTTCTGGTGCGCCATTAAGCTTCTCCTTTCGCAGTGGCGTACGCCCTGATTGCAGCGGAAAACCTTCGCCCGGTTCGCGGGTGGTCGAAAACGTATAACAAGGTGCATAAAGGATGGGCGGAGTCTACATTCGCCGATTTTGGTTGGTCTGTCGCGCGTCCTACGTAATCAGAAGATTTTTGTGCGAAGGTACGCCCGATTCCCGAGTTCGGTGAAGCGCCGAATCGCTTAAGTATTTTTTCTTGGCTAACCTGGGTTGGCCTCCAATGGCCTGCTCCGCCCACCTGAGCGCGGTCTGCGCCACCTGCCTTTTGTTTGAATGTGCTTTATTGCTCAGACCCGGCTTTGTGTCCAAGGTAACTTTGCTAAGTCGTGAAAAAGGAGGTTCCACTATGTCCCGCGCCTTGGAAGATGGAGGTTGGCCGTCCATTGCAGAACAGGCCAGTAAAGAAATGAACTCGGCGAAGCTGATGATCCTGATTGAGAAGCTCTGCCACGCCTTAGACGGTGAGCGCAAACAGAAGGCTCAGTTGGCAACCATATCGAAGGGGAACGAGCCAAGATGTCTTTCCGGCGATTAGGCGCAACACCCTACCGCCCAGAAAGGATGGTACATGGAAGGTAAGAGTCACCAAGTCGTGCAGTCCGGTGAGCGGACGAACACCGAAGGAAAACCAGTCGGCAGTCTCATCCTTCTATCGATCCCGGATAGCGACTACAAATCACTGCGTCCTCATCTCGAATACATCAGTTTGCCCAACCACCTAGTCCTTCACGAGCCGGGTAGAAAACTAGAATTTGCGTACTTCCCGAATCGCGGGTTGATTTCTCTCGTAGTCGTCATGAAAGATGGAAAAACCGCCGAGGCTGGTATCGTCGGAAATGAGGGCTTCACCGGAACGCTGGCGGCTGTTGGCCTAAGCCGGAGTCCGCTTCAAGCGGTGGTGCAGATCACGGGGGACGGGTTTCGGGTCGAGGTTGGAGCTTTACAGAATACGTTAGCATCCGCGCCGCACCTGCGATCGATGTTGAGCCGCTACGCCGCGGTCCGAGGTATGCAGGTTGCCCAAACCGCGGCCTGTAATCGGCTGCACGATATTGGGCAGCGCCTTGCGCGGTGGTTGCTGATGACCCAGGACAGAGTAGATTCAGGATCGTTGCCCATCACTCATGACTTTCTCGCAACTATGCTGGGCACGGATAGACCTACCGTCAGCGTGGCGGCCGGTGCTCTGCAGAGAAGGAAGCTCATCGAGTACACCCGGGGCGCAGTGAAGATTGTGAACCGCAAGAAACTTGAAAACTCCGCCTGCGAATGCTACGGCGTTATCCGACAGTATGATGGCGAGATCGGCTTGAAATGAGTCCGAAGCAAAGATTCGCCTAGCCCGAGCGGCCGAGCACCTGGCGCAGTAGCAGCGTCTCAATTTCTTCGCGCGATTGCCGGATTTCCTGGATTTCGTCGCGCAACTTTTTCAGTTCCAGGTCTTTTTGGCGGAGGTAGGCCTCGTGTTTCTTGAGGAAGAGTGCCAGGATCTCGTCTTCTCCGTGCACCACTTTGACGGAGGTGGTGCCGGGATTGCTGGTGTTGGCTCCGACCACCATCTGATCTGCTTCCGTCATGCGGTCGGGATCGCCCGTCATCTGGACGAAATCTGGTCTGGTGATTTCCGCGCCATCGCTTGGCAGCAGGCCTAGAAATTCCAGGCCGAAACAATAGCCGTAGCGATCGCGGACTAAGGCGGCGACACGGAGGTGGGTGGAAGTTTGGAACTCTACCGCCATTACATCGCCCGGGTGCAGCGGCACTCCGCCGTAGAGCGCCATGCCTCCCTGGCTGATTTCAGTGGTCAGTCCGGGCACGGTGATTTCCGAAGTTTCGTTCGGGGCGATGATGCGGACGGGGAGCTTAACCTGATGTCGAGTCCAGCGGCGAGTGCTTGGGGGAGCCATCACTATTTCAGTGCGTGTACCTGGCGAAATAGAAAGCGCAGCCTAATCCGAGTAGTCCGAGGGCAACCGCTCCCGCGGCAAACTTGAAGAGCCACCTGCGCGGATGGCTCTCGGGGTTCGACGCCGCCCGGAGTTTCTCCATCCATTTTTGTTCGGCAGCGTCCTGATTGGCGATCTTCAGATTCAGCGATGATTGAATGGCCGCTCCCAGCCGGCGGCGATCGTCCACGGGGAGCGAAACGAAGCGGAACGGCTGCTGCGTGCTGGTGAGCGGGCTCAGCATTTCGGCAGCGCCCAGCACAGGTCCAGAGTGCGTGAGGAACATGACTTTCACCTGCGAGCCCCGATCGATCGGGCTGGGCAGGGAAAGCAATCCTCCGTTCACGGAAAGAACCTGCAGTTTACCGGAAGCGCGCTGACCATCTTCGAATCGAAGAACCGCGGGAGTGATGTCTGCGAGGTTGATGCGCGGCGCGCGGAGTTGAGCGTGCAGTTGGGAGAGGCCGTCCATGTCCATGCCAGTATGGTACGCAGTTCCAAAGAGGGGGAGATTACGAAGGGAGTTGTACGAATTCCATGTCCTGAAATCGGACTTTTGAACTGCTTTCGTAATCTGCTCTGGAGCAGGGTTGCGTGAGATAGTGGACATCAATGGCCGACTTCCCCCACTCCAGACGAAAACTCCGTGCCCCTCGCGTCAGCCTTTGGGACACTGTTTCCGCGACGATTCAGCTCCAAAATGGACGGCAGCTCTGGGCCAAAACGCTTCGGATTTCTACCACCGGAGGCTTGCTCGAGCTGGCCAACTGCCTGGATGAACGAGTCACTGTCAGCCTGACGCTTCACCTGGGATCCCGCACAGTGCGCGGCAAGGCAGCGATGTTGTTTCCGATGCCGGTTTCGCTGGGCTATCTGCAGCCTTTCCGCTTTACCGATCTGCGTGACGAGGAGCGTCTTGCGCTGCAAGCGGAGATCCGCGAATTGTTGCGGCAGAGCAGGCTGTTGGCGACGGGACGCGGTGGTTCTGCTTTGCTGCGGCCGCGAATCTCGCCGAAATCACTCTAGGAAACCGACATCGGGCTGTGTCAGCTTCGCGACAAACTATTTGGCAACGAGCACCGACCATGAGCCCAAACGGCAGCGGCAAGGAGCACTGGCACGAGTGTGGTCGCCGCGGGAATCAGGTAGTCGCGCGTGAACATTGGCGCAGGAAACGCAAAGGCTTCCCTGTAAGCCGGCATCGACTGTGAGATCAGATTGCCCACCGTGCCCAGCACCCATGCCGCAGCAAACAGCGTAAAGGCCGCCTGGCTTCTTCGGAGTAATCGCCACGCGGATGCGAAAAACAGCACACTGGCCGACACCCACAACCCATGGATCCACCACGGCGTCGCGTCCATCAGAGGGATGAAACGTCGATAATCGTCGCCCGGCGTGAAGCCGCCGAGAAATGCCGCGACTCCGAGGTAGTGCAGGCGATAGGCAACGGTGAGAGTAGTCGCGAAGAGCATGGATAGAACTTGGCCGACAATCAGAAGCGTGAGGACCACACGGGCATACCACGTGTGGATCAAGTCCGTTACTTTGCTCCTCTCGACGTAGCTGGCGACTACACAGCCGGCGGCCCACGTCAGTGCTTCAAGATCGCCGTCGATGTGGTGGAGTTCGTGTTTCATCGCTTCTCCCCAATCGAAACGCGCGGGCGGAAGTATAGAAGCCGCGTGCACTGTCAGGGCGGACGCAAGCCGGCGTAGGAAAGAGACGCTCATGTCGTCGCTCCTACGACCTTGTGCCGAACGAGAGATGGCTTGTTTGGCGCCCCTATCGCTCGCGCGAAGGCCAGCCCGTTGGGGGTTAGCTTGTAAGCGTGGCGTGGCGGCTTGCCCGGACGCTCTGGTTCTTGCCACGTCGATTCCAGCAAGCCTTGATCACTTAACCGTATGAGTAACGGATAAAGCGTGCCCGATTTCAGGCCGGTCTGCTTGGAGAGTTCATAGCCATATTGCCAGGTGCGCGGCTGTCGGATCATGACGGCGAGCAATTCGCGGGTCTGAGCGGAACTGTTCGGTTTTCGTGCCATACGGTGTAATATCAACATATGTAGAGTTTGTTGTCAATACCCCCGAGGCCAACGTGCTTCGAAGTGGATGACGGCCCAGTTGGAACTTAGCCATTTACTTCGTTTACTCCGCGACATACCGAGGAGGACTATAAAGGTTAAGAGCGTTGGGCGTAATTCCAAACCGGAATGCAGTCGAGCCAGGAGATCGCAGTGATGACTTCCCCATCCATTAGAAAACATGCGGGCCCTGGGCCGGCGAGCGATCAGCCTCCGGTTCCCGAGCCTTCCTTCGCCGAGCGTGCGCGTACTCTGATGTATTTGGGACGCATCGGCAGCCTCTCTACCCTTTCACGGAAGCAGCCGGGGTTTCCGTTTGGATCGGTGATGCCTTACGGGTTGGACGATCGCGGGCGTCCCATCTTCCTTATTAGTACAATGGCCATGCATACGCAGAACTTGCAGGCGGACGCTCGCGCCAGCTTGCTTGTGACCCAGGACGACGGCGGTGGTGATCCGCTGGGCGCGTCCAGGGTTACGCTGGTCGGGAACGCTTCGCGCATAACAGAGGCGGAAGTGGCTGAGGCTCGCGCGCTCTATCTGGCTCGCTATGCCAACAGCAAGTATTGGGTCGATTTTGAGGACTTTTCTTTCTACCGCATGGACGTCGTGGATATTTACTACGTGGGCGGCTTCGGCGTGATGGGCTGGGTGTCGGCGTCAGAATATGAGCACAGTCGGCCCGATCCTCTGGCTGACTCCGCGGCAGGAATCATTCAGCATATGAATGCGGACCACACCGATGCGCTCGTCCTGCTGACACGGACATTTGCCGGGATTGAAGCGCTGGAAGCAAGCATGACCGCGGTCGATCGCCTTGGCTTTCACGTACGCCTGAAGACTAAGGACGGCGTGCGTGGCGCGCGCATCGCTTTCTTGCGAGAGGTGCGTGATCCGGTGGAGACGCGGAAAGTTCTGGTGGAGATGGTGCAGGAGGCGCGCTCGCGCGCGATGAAGCCCTCGAGGGAAGTCTGATTGAGCCGCCTCCATCTCATAAACCCGCAGCGACACGGTTTACCTTGTCGGCCCGTCGGGACCTCAGCGCAAGTGCTGCTCCGGCGGAATATGCGATAGAGTTCAGCATCGGCGTCGTACCAATAAGCTGCCCCAGACACTCCCCCGTACAATTCCGATAACTGAAAGTGCTGTACCAGATAAACTGGAGCAGGGAGCACCCGTCACACCAACGCGGGTCATACGCATTGATGTCGCCTACGGCGACTAATATTAGCCAAAACACTCCCACTATCCAGACCCACTTCGCCGAAGGGCTCCACATGACTCGGTTCAGGAGCAGGCCTAGAAGAAATGCTGATCCCCAGAATAGTGGACTGTAGGGGACATCGAACCATGGGTTCTTTAATTTGCCCAGTCTACTGGTCAGAACGATCAGCAACAGTCCTCCCAAGACCGTGCTGACCACCATGGCGACGAAAACATGCACCGCAAAGGCCAGTCCTTTTTTCATCGTTCGTTCTCGATAGTTAACATCCTCCTTCTGAGCAGCAAACGCAACGAGAAATCTGGGCTCGCGCTGGCCATAAGACGAACCCAGATCCCTCGCTTCGCTCGATGGCAACAGCTGAAAGGCTTGTTCAGCGATTGGGGGCGAGCGAACTCGCCCCCAAATGGTCTTAAGCTGCGGACCTCTTGGATCCGCTAGACCGCTCGGCTGCGGGAGCCGGTGCAACGGGTTGTCCGGTGAGCGCAGCTAACAACTGGGCTCCATCGGGACTGCCCAGTCCAGTGCATGCATCCCATCCTTGCGCTGCGCTGAAATCGCCGTTGTTGCCTTCGGTGATGTCGTGGAAGCCTGAGGCTTCGACGGCTTGCGCGTAGATCATCGGGTTGAGGAAACCGACCGGCTTCCCGACCTTCTGATTCATTATCGCCACCAGCGCGGCCCACAAAGGTGCAACTGCGCTGGTACCACCGAAGACAGCATTCTCTCCATCGACGAGAACGTTGTATCCGGTTGATGGGTCAGCATCGCCGGAGACGTCGGGTACGCCGCGTCCGCCATTTTGGCCTGACGGCGCCGGGACCCCGAAGCCGTTTTGCCAAGCCGGCAGTGGGAACACGTCGCTCACCCCGCCACCTCCGGCGCCACCTCCGGCCGACTGGTTGTTCCACACCACTTCGTTGACAATCTGTTCGTTCGAGGCTTGCAGCGTGGTGCCGCCGCAGCCAAGGACGAACGAACTGGACGCCGGAAAATCAACGTGGTCGCCGCCGTCGTTGACTCCATCAGACGAGCCATTGTCACCCGAGGCGACGCAGACGGTTACGCCCATGGCGGCTGCCGATTGGAAAGCTTCGTCGAAATTGGTGAGCGCCTGGGCTGTCCAATTCGACTCGGACGATCCCCAGCTGATCGAAATAACTGAGGGTTGATTGGTGCTGTCGTGAACCGCGGTCGTGATCGCGTCCAGGAAACCCTGATCGGTGTTCGGGGCAAAATAGACGACGATCTTGGCGCCCGGAGCAACCGCGCCGGCCACTTCAATGTCGAGCATCACTTCGCCGTCGGCGCTGTCCGGAGTGGTTGGGCTGTTCGTCCCTCCATCGATGGACACGGAGATGACTTGCGGCACATTGATGTTGAGCGCGCCAAAATAGTTGGTGAGATCATCGAGCTGAAAGCCACCGCCCAGTTCAATGATGCCGATGCATTGGCCGGTTCCATCTCCGGCTGGGAAGTCATAGATTTTCGCCACCTCATTTGGATCGTGCGAGTTGGTTGCGGTGTGGGCCTTAACTCCGGCGTGCGGCTGGATGCGTCTGAAATGCGGTTCTGCCTGCGGCCGGTTGTCGAGCCCGAACACTCCTCTGATGATGTCCGAATACTCGGCGGGCACGCTGATGGCGCCGACGCGACCGCGGAAATTTCCCCTGGGATGACTGTACTCCTTGAGTTCCACGTTGAAAGCTTTCTGGAAGTTGCTTACGGATCCTGATAGAACCACGGTGCGTCGCGCGAGCTCAGTGCCGGTCTCGCGAACCTTCAACCCGAATTCCTGGGCGAACTGCTTGATCTTTTCGAGATCGGCGGGATCGGCTCCGTGGGTCGATTCAAACTCGGCGCGCGGTATATGCGTGAAGCCGGGTTTTTCGAGGGCACTCTTTAACTCCTTACGTTTGGCCTCAGCCTTCGAGCGAAGGCGTATTGAAACCTCAATGGGCTGGTCGGGATGAGCGTCGTGGATCAGGCGCGCACCACGGACTGGCTTACGTTCACTGCCTGAAATAGCATTGAATTTTCGAGCGGAAGTCACGGCTGCTCCTTAGGTTCGGGGGAAACAGAGCGGCTGGGAATGAATCGCGACAGGAGTCGCACAGGCGAGGGAAGTCCGAGGGTCGTCCCGCCGTTCACAGAGTCCCGAAACTTACTGAGAGTATCAGAAAAAACAGAATTATCAATACAAAATTGAACCAGTAAATCGCTGAACAATTACATGCGCGTTCCATTTTGAAACTGGGTGCCGGAGGCTTTGCCATCACCTCGCGAGGCGCGCAAGAATCGGCCCCAGAATGGCTAAGAAAAGAACATAAGCGGCAGCGAGTGGTCCCAGACTTGGCTCGATCCCCACGCCCAGACCCGCAATCACAATGGAGAACTCGCCGCGTGCGACCAGCGCCATCCCCGCGCGCAAGCTTCCTTGTTTATCGATGCCGGCTCGCTTGGCTGCCCAATATCCGGTGGCAATTTTTGTGCCAGCGGTGACGACACCTAATCCCAGAGCGACCGGGAGCGCGGCGGGCAGCGTGGCGGGATCGATCTGCAATCCGAAAAAGAAAAAGAAAGTTGCGGCAAACAAGTCCCGCAGCGGCGCGAGAAGGCGGTGCGACTGCTCGGCGATAGGTCCCGATAGCGCGATGCCCACCAGAAATGCGCCTATGGCTGCCGACACCTGGAAGCGTTCGGCCAAACCCGCTACGAGCAACACCGTTCCAAACGTCGTAAGCAGAATGATTTCGTCCGATTCGGAGGCGAGAAACCGGCTGAGTTGCTGACCATACTTCAACGCGATAAAGAGCACAAACAGAACCACTGCGACCGCAATCGAGACCGAGACCGCAATCTTCGCGGGGCCACCGCCAATGAGTATCACTCCGACCAGAGGCAGGTAGACGGCCATCGCGAGATCTTCCAGCACGAGCACGGCCAGAACCATTGGCGTCTCCGGATTGTTGATCCGTTTCAGTTCCGCGAGCACCTTGGCAATCACGCCTGAGGACGAAATGTAGGTGATGCCTCCCAACAAAACGGCAGGCAGTGGCTTCCATCGCAGAAGCAGGCCGGCCACGAGCCCGGGCGTAAAGTTCAAGACAAAATCCACAAGCCCTGCCGGCAGCCCAAAGCGCAGATTCTTTTTCAAGTCTTCGCCGCTGTATTCGAGTCCCAGCATGAACAGCAGCAGCAGGACGCCAATCTCTGCCCCAGTCCCAATGAAACCCTGGCTAAGCGGAAGCGGAGCCAGACCGCCGTTGCCGAAGGCGAGACCAGCCAGCAGGTAGAGAGGGATCGCGGAGAATCCCCACCGGCTCGCGAGCCGCGCAAGAATCGCAAGCAGAACGATGGCAGCGCCGATCTCGACAAACAGACGGGAAGCGTCATGCACTGGAGGCGTCATAGGCTCTTGGAAGAATAAACTAAGGCGATAGGAGGAAGAGCGGTGTCCTGGTGCCTGTGGGTGGCCGGGGACAGGTGAAACAGAACTTCGTTCGCCAACTCCGAACCAGTTTACGACGAACCAACCCGAGAGTAATATTCCAAACGGATACGCCAGGAGGGGAACAGTTGCGACTCGTCTACGCGCTGTGGGGTCTGATTCTTATCGCTTCGTTGATTGTCTTGCCGACCGATGCCTCGTCCGGGGTCGCTGGGAGCCAGATGTACTGCAACCATCCGACACACGGCAAAGGCGGATTCTATGGGCCGTGCCACCCGGGCACCAATAGTCCCGTGACTGGCAAGGACCTGAACGACCATGTGAAAGCAAACCCGTCGCACTCCGGATACGTCATAGCACAGCCATGTACGTCTTAGTGGGCGTGAGACGCCGCAAGCCCGACAGACTTGCCTCGATCGGTTTCCCCTAAATACCACGTCATCTCGTGGGCCGGAGAGGATGCCAGCGTGGGTCATCAGTTTTCATAGTGATCTTTTTTGGCGACCAGCGGAGTCTGCCTGGCCCGAAGGGTACACCTCTACCT
>Ga0207037_10277_pt2 | contig 14272 bp, 16 predicted proteins | sample Alteio_BWMinCont_75_FD_153268 | JGI IMG/M metagenome (GOLD analysis project Ga0207037, IMG submission 153268) | Enriched cells from forest soil in Barre Woods Harvard Forest LTER site, Petersham, Massachusetts, United States -... | ecosystem: Environmental > Terrestrial > Soil > Temperate forest >... | reverse complement strand
CCCGTCTGGCCTGGCGTTTACATTCTTTACAGGCGCTTTCAAACCGACATTCACTTTGACGGTAGAAGTATTCGCTGGTCGGTTTTACTTCGGAACATCTTGAACATTTTTTAGCTGAGTGAGAGCCATTCGGCAAGGGGTTTGCGGTTGCACCGTCAGACAAAGATGTTAATCCGACATTTCGTAGGGCCTCGAGGGGTTGACCTTCTAAGGAAGCGTCGGAGGAGGGCATTAGCTGTGGTCCCCCTCATTTTCTTGCTCTTCTTGCCAACAATCGAGTCCGCAATCATGATAATGACTGTGACGTTTTTTACGAGGGCGACACATGGGTGCGTCGCTGTAGTCAACGTTGCCGGATTCATCGTTTCCGTATCCACTGGGATCTTCACCGTTGCCGTGACAGACCGCCGAAGCGCTATAATTCTCACGATGATGACGGCTCATCCCGCGACCCGTTTTGCGACAAAGGAATTAGTTTTTACCCAAGCGTCGATCGCGGATTTCGGGAACCGGAGGCAGCCGCCCACCCTAACAAACGGGATTCGCCGGGTCTCGACCAGTTTATAGACTGTCTTTTTTGAAATCTTGAGCCAAATGGCCAGCTCAGAGACCTTAAAATAGCACTCCATGGGACTCTATCTTTCTAGGGCTTCGGGGAAATTAAAGGGCCCTATAGAATCCGGGACATGGGTGCAGGGTTTTTTATTCTTTTAGCCGTTTAAAGCCGGTCTGAAGTATTCCTTGAACCGTCTGGCGTTTTTTACCGAGCTTTTCGGCTATTTTTTGAGGCGAAAGACTTTCTGTCCAATGCAAACATAATACTTCGACCTGTTTTGGACGACACCGCTTATGGATTTCTGAAAGCATCTTTTCGGTTGAAATTCCGGTCGCTAAGAAGCGTTGCCTAATTTTCAGGCTGTAGGCGGAGCTCACATCGCTGGCTTCAGCATCTTCGCCTTGTAGGTCTCTATCAATGGCCCCAATTATGAGGGCTTCAGTGAAACTTTCATCGATAAATTCGGCATCCTCATTATCTTCATTTTGCTGATTACCCTCATCAACAGCCTCAAGGTCTTCATTTGAGGTTGTGGTGCCCCTATTTCCATATTGATCTTCGCAGTCCAAATCATCTTTAGACTCTTCATCATAATAGTTTGTCTCGCTTCCGCGATGTAAGTTGCCTATGTAATGTCTCTTGACAGTCCGATTTGTTTGCCGGTTCTTTGATTCACGATCATCTTCAGCAGCACTTTGGAGATAGATTGTACGATACCAGGCCAGACAGGCTAAGACTCGGCTCAGAAATATGTTTATCGTCTGCTCCTTTTCCGGGTTATCACAGTTGATCACAAATGAATATGCGTCCTCCATAATTTCGCTCTTGAACTCTTCTTTATAAAGTTTCCTGAGAGCAGGAAAAGGATACATCCACGCAATGGGCGGCAGACTGAGAAGCGCAGATTCAACCCCGTGTGGCCTTGGTATCAAAGAGTGAATTAGTCTAAACAGCTCTCTTCGAGGCCCTGTATAGTATTGAGCGGCACCCTTCAAATAGGAGTCGGCCATATCAGTCCACACAGCGGCGCTTTGAAAGACGGCGATCTGGCGTAAATGTCGATACTGTTCACCCGTGATACCAAGCCTAAGACGTAAACGTTCGATGCGCTCCCGAAAGTTATCTAGAGATTTAACGCTGTCATGTGAACCATCATGGGTTTCCCTATACGCCTTGACAAGCCCACTTTGAAATTCGTTAGCCACACCGGGATCATTTAACATTTTCAACTTCTTTGTCGGGCCGGGTCCAAATAGCGTCGCCTCAGTTTCTTTCCAAAGCGCAACGTAAAGTTGATTTGTGGTCATGGGCTTTATAAATTGGCTAATACCTAGCTCATTGGATTTCCGTAGTTTTCTTATCTGCTTTAAAATCTCATGGGATATTTGACGTTTCAGAATCTGGGGAGGCTCTCCGAACCTATTCAATAAGAGGTTACTGAATCTTGCCTGGGCATCTTTGTCACCAGCAGCGGTCATCTCGTCCAAAGTATCGAAGAAATTTTCAAATAAACGTAACCCTTCAAATGTAATAGGTACGGGTAACTCTCCAGAAGGTAAGAGTCGCTTGTCAGGTATGAATACCGGCGCTGAATTTCCATTTGGAAGCCTGCAGTTGATGATCATCGGTGGAAAAAAATACCTTAGTTTGGTCTCTTTTGCCACAAAATCCCTGCACCCAGGTCCCGGATAAAGGGAGGGGGTACAAAATTCCCTCTCCGCTTGAGGCAGATGAAAAAGAAAGGAGGGAGAAGCGATGGGACCATAAACTTCCAAACATCTTGTACCCCGTAAACACGCGAACCGCCGGCCCACACATAGTGGGCCGGCAATTTACCAAAGGAGAAGCAATGAAAAACGATACCACAGTCGATCCGTCCGAGCAGACCAGTTTTTTCACCGACGAAGTTGTTGCCACCGTTGAAGCTGACGATCAGGGTGCACCACCCTCAAGCAAGTATTTTTCAGCGTTGCCGTTACGCCGGGGCTCAATTTTCACAGCCCTTTTCTTGCAGGGTCCTGTGAAAGTCTTGGTCCACGCACTGTGGGCCGACCGCCACCAGGATTTTTATCTCTGCACGATGGAAGCATGCCCCCTGTGTCAGGCTAAGGACGTTGCCGCCGACTACCTCATGGCCCCTGTATATCTACCTGATGAAGACAAGGGTGGTTTGCTTATGATCCCCGCACAGGATACGAGAGCTATGCGAGTAAAAGAAGGGCTGCGCGATTTCATGGCCGCCACGAAATTCAAGGCCCCCGATGAAGTTTACCGTATGCCTTTTGAAATCATCTGCAAACAGATTGACGAGTTTGCCAATGCTCTGTCCATCGAGCCTGAAGTTAATCCGACCACCGGCGATGTTTTCGTATTTAACAAGCATGATGCTGAGATGGTAGCCGCCCAAGAGCACCGCGAAGGAATGCCGACAGGAAGTTTTCTTAGACCCTTCAACTTGGAGCTTGACGGCAGAGTCCACTCTAAAATTGCCAAGAAACTTACGCGCCTTGGCTTTAGTGAGAACTCAGACGCTAAATGAGCCCTCTCGAATTGTACCGAGCCAAGTATTTCCAACCGGAAGACTTGGCTCGGTTTTTTTCTAAAAATCCATCCGGCAAAGCATGCTTTTGTCCCGATGTTGGTGTCGGTAAAACACATCTTATAATCAAATCAACGCCAATTTTGCAGCTTCAGTTTCCGCAGATTTTTATAGCTACAAGTCAACACCAAATAAAAAGTGAAATTGCCACCAAGCTCGCCAGGTATGGGGTGCAGACTGAGCCACAGAGGGATAAAGAACTCTGCGGCAAACGTGAAAAAGATTGGGAACGAATTCACCAGCTTGGGATCTCTCTTATAGGCAAGAAGGTAATATGCGGCGAATGCGATAAGCAGGAAGTATGTCCTTGGTTCCGCTTTAAGCGGGAAGAATCTCCTGTGACCGTGCTGACCCAAGACTCCCTATTTAAACAAGCCGATGATATTCCTCCGAGTGCCCTTATTATGCTTGATGAGACCAAATTCCTTGAGCGACCACTTGAAAACAAAATCGATCACCAAGATATATTATTATTCTCTAAGGCGATTCCGGCCGGGAGAGATTTTGATTGGCTCTACACGGCCACCCAACAAATGCTGGAAAGAAAAGCTCCAGCGCCGCTGGAGGGGCTAAGTAAAGAAAACCTCTGGAGGCTATTTGGTGCGCTCTACCATAAGGGCGTTAAAAACATCCTCCCCATTATTATGAATTATGCAGATGGCGCTCCGGTAGCTCTCGATAAAAGAATCTATTATTTAGAACGACACTTTCAACATAACGCCATATTAGTTTTGGGTGCCGGCGCAGACAAAAATCTCTTGGAACATTACTTTAATTCTCAGGTAACGGATCTCACGCCCGTTGAGAAGTATCGAGATCCGGGAACGAAAATATATTGTATCGCCAGCTCCAGTGCCTCACCTAATAATCTTCGCAAAAGGGCTTCAGCCAGAGATTCAGTTTTTAGCTTCGTCCGCAAGAAAATTTGGGCAAACCGATCTTCCAATAAAAGGACTTTACTCGTGGCCAAACGCGAGTTGATACCTCTGATTCAAAAAGCGTTGCCTAACTATATTTCACAAAACGATAAGATCGAAATAGTCCATGTAGAGGCAAATAATTTAAAGAAGAGTTCATTCGACGGCTTAACCAAAGTTCCTATCATCAATTATGGAGTTGAAGGCGTTAATCTTTTTGAAGAGTTTGAATGTGTTATTTGTGTCAGCGGTTTCTATATTCCAGAGAAGGCGATTTCAGAGCGCCTGAAGAAACTCGGAGTAGGTCAAGATATAGAAGTCACGATACCCCGATGCGACGCTGACCACCCCAGAAGGGTTTTTACTTCTCCTGAAACGCATCTTGCTATGGCCATATTGAACAGCCTTGAAAGAGACAGAATTTACCAAGCCGTAGGCAGAGTAAGATTTTGGACTAAACCTCGGGAAGTGATCGTGACGGGCTTTCAAGATTTTGAGGGAGTAGACAAAAAGTTTCGTTCTTTTAAAGAAGCCGCTGAGTTTTTCAAATTTTCAAAACGTCAAAACACAAAAAGACGATGTCTGGAGTTACGCCAGCAAGGCTTAACTCTTCAGCAAATATCAACAGAGGTTGGACGAACCGTAAGAACAGTATCAAGACACCTAAAAGGGGACGAACGATGAAAGAAAATCCTGTAATATACGTAGACGATCTAAAGGGAGTTGCCGAGTTTTTCCACTACCTGTACCGCTCGGATATTAGGGCTGTGGGGATCGATACTGAGTATCGGCCAGGGCTTGCATTCGATGATCGTGGGAAAACGGAAAACTTCACGTTGAGGCAACCTCTTCTCTTGTCGGCTGCAGCCCTAAGATATTTTAGAGAGAAAGCCAGCTACCGATTGTATGTTTTTGATCTACGAAAACCAGAGGTCACACGCGGTCTTGTGCGGCTTAACGATTATGACACTAAATATGTGGGTCACTTTTTAAATACCGATTTGCTAACTCTATTGGGCTTAGGCATCAAACTGAGGGGCTCATTTTACGACACCTATCTCGCTGAAAAAAGTTTAGAACTTGGTAAAGGTCACCGCGAGCTTGACCGAGAACATGAAAAAATTTTGGCTCTTTATGACGATAACCCGGAGCTGGCGGAAGAGGAGTGTCAGCGCGTTGAAGATGCCTACTACGAGAAAAGATATTCCTTAGAAAAATCGGCGCTACGCTACGGAGTTGAGCATCAATTTGCGAAAGCGAAAGAACGTTTACAAAAGAGTTTTGTAAACATGCCTCTTGATAGGGCTTTCACCCAAGAACAAATTGATTATGCTGCTGAAGATGCTCGAGTTAGCGTTGATTTCTACCTTCAGCAATATAAATCTCTTTCATCGCTGGGGATGAATCTCTACCTCGAGCGGGGCACGTTTCCTTTGATCCCCCACTTGGCGGATTCGCAATGGCATGGCTTAAAGATCGATGTTCCACCCGTGTCGGCAGCAAGAGAGGCGATAAAGAGGTGTCTTGATAGAGAAGTAACTGACCTTAAAAATAAATACAGATTCAAGAATCATCGGAGCCATAAGGAACGCATTTCTTGTTTAAAAAGATTGGGTTTACTGGGTGTAGTCCAGGTGAGAGGGCGAGGCAAAATATCCCTCAATCGCAAGATGTTAAAAAAGCTATGCAAGCTACACCCGTTCTTTAAAGAGCTGTTAAAAATATCGAGCACAAATTCTCTTTTGGGACAGGTAGACCGTCTTATTCAATACCTTGATTCAAACGGGTATATCCATCCTCAGCTTAACTTGCTTGGCGCGAAAACAACACGTATCACAACTACACGCCCGTCGCCTTTCGACAAACGCCTTCGTCCTGCAGTTGTTCCTTCAACCACCGGCCGGGGCTTGTTTGAATTGGACGTTTCGGTAGCAGAAGTAATTTTAATTGCACTGATGTCTGGGGATCAAAATTTCCAGAGGCTATGTATGAACGGAGACGTATACCTAAAGCTCGGTGCTGAGATTGCACCCAATAAATTTGAATCGGCTGATCTAGAAGCAATCAAGAATGGTAGCGCCGATTTTGAAAACTTGAAGACGAAATACAAATTGATCAGAGATGGGCTGTTAAAGCCCGTAGTTTTAGCCTTGATGTATGGCCGAACTGCAAAGTCAATCTCGGACGAACTCGAATGGCCTGTTAGCAGCGTGCAAAAAGTTTTCGCTGATCTGAAGAGAAAGTATCCTAAGCTCTTTGACTTTATCGAAAAACAAATATGGTATGGTGGCAAAAGAGGTTTCGTACGCCTTCCCTATGGACTAAGAATTCATGTAGAAAAAAAAGAGCGTTGGGAAAACCGTTTCAGAAACAATCCCATCCAAGGGATGTGTTCAGTTCTTTTTAACATCGCCCTATTAAATTGTTATGAAGTAGCCCATCGTTTGGGGGCAAAAATAATTCTTCCCCTATACGACGCTATGTTGGTGGATTGCCCTCTCGATACCTATGAAGAGTGTATTAGGGTGCTGAAACAAATTATGGAGAATGCCTTTCAGTCCCAGTTCCCTGACGGCATCGCAAAGGTCTGTATTGATGTGAACGATAAAGATCCTCGATGCTGGAATAAAAACGGTCTTTCAGACTCATTGGAAAAGCTCGCCTCTTTCGATTTAGATGACACGAAAGGTCAGACATTTGCTTAATAAAGACCTTCTTTTTATTAACGTTTTGTCTAGGTGGTGGCCATTTAGATTGAGCCCAAATTGTTAAGGAAGGGGGCTTGAGGTCTCTATCGATAGCTAAAAAAAATTTCAAGGAAAGGGGGGTAAATGAATATTGATAAGATCGTAAAACTTCTCAACCTAACCACATCAGATTCGGATGGCGAAACGTTAAGTGCCGTCCGAGCTGCGAATGCAATTCTGAGAAAGGAAAATAAGAGCTGGGGCGACTTACTTCATGCTGTTATTGATCATCCCGGCGGCGGCAGTCGTTCGAGCCCCTCTGCCTTCGAAATGCTTGACTATCTTTTTGCCTGCAATCTACCATGCGGCACTCTGTTATTTGTTGAGAGTTTACGATGCTTTTTTGAGAGGCGGGGTCACCTATCCTCTAAGCAAATGGACATACTACGCGAGATTTATCATGCTTATTCTCGTTGGTAATGCGGTTTTCAAGACATCTCGTAGCTGCAGTCGTAACTGCTATTAGCACTTTAGAAAGCTAAGTTGGCTTGTCTGCTGAGCTAACGTTGCGACTTGAGGGGTATGAGAGGGGTCCAAACGGCAGGAGGCATGCGGCCGCTTAGGAGCCTTCGCCGGATCCACAACCTTCAAAAGCAGTATAGCGTCTTAGAACTTGTTAAAAGTCCAAAAGTAAGATATTCTTATCAATAAGATTGGAGGCTTTTATGGCCGGATACGCGACAACTAAATTATCAAGCAGGGGGCAGATCGTCATCCCCGAAGAAATAAGAGAAGACCTACACCTCAAGGAAGGCGACCAATTCGTAGTGATCGGTAAGGGCGACACCGTTATTTTGAGGTCCATTGCCCCGCCAGCCATGGATGAGTTCGAAGATATTCTTGCAGAGGCTCGTCAGTCAGCCAAAAAGGCGGGACTTAAAAAAAGTGATGTCAGGGCCGCAATTAAAAAGGCTCGTCGGCATAGATGAAAATCGTCATCGACACAAATGTTTTTGCCTCTGGTGTGTACTGGAAGGGACCGCCCTATCGTATTTTACAAATGTGGGAGAGCGGTCGTTTCAAACTTGTCGTTTCTCCGCCGATCTTGGATGAGTACCGTCGAGTTTTAATTGAACTTTCTATTCACAGACCCGGAATCCAATTTGAACGAGCGTTGGCTTTAATAGACCTTCATGCTGACGTTGTTAAGCCGATTAAGTTTGCACACCCTATCTGCAGTGATCCCGATGACGATAAGTTTTTAGGCACCGCTTTGTCGGCCGGCGCTTCTTATGTCATTACCGGCGATAAAGCGTTGCTGAAACAAAATGGTTTCCGTGACCTTCAAGTTCTGTCACCAAAGAGCTTTCTTAACATTACTCAGTAAACTGGTCGGTGGGGTTGCAGCATCAAGATAGGTTCAGAAATTGGGGGGCAGGGATCACTTTTTTAAAGTCGATGATCCTTTCCCAAAATATACTCCGCCAAAAACCTCTCCTCCATTACTGGGATAAAAACTAACGTGCGGGTATCCCTTATCATGTGTGGTAATGACTAAACTGAACGTCCCATTACCCTTGACGATCTTCACTTCTTGCTTGGGACCAGTGGGACTGCCACCGCCTTCGCTAGTTGTAACAAAGGAGGCCAGTGTCGCCTTGTCATGGGAAGCCAGAGTATAAGAGCCTTCTATTCTATAAGTTTCGTTGATACTTATTTCGGAACTAGTCCCATGAATCGAAGAAATTGTAATGCTGTCACCCTGAACGAATTTCGCCGTGCCGATTTCAAATTTGACCGAATGTGAAAGTTTCTTGTTCGGTGGCAGGTCAACGCTTCGTGGCTGTTCTTTTAAGAGAATTGTTTCAGGGACTAATTTGTCGCCAGGCACTGATCCAGGTTCTTGCCCAAATGTCACAGCCGCAAACATCAGTGCATTCAAAAACAGTATTATCCTTATCATATTGTTTGTACCTCTCTCTTAAAAAATGCTACTTGTGGATTCTTATCCTGTAAAGAGTTTTAGCAATTCAGAGCCGGGTTAGTTCTAACTTTAGATTTAATGCCCGACAAAAAGATAAAAACATTTCGATTGAGGGACTCCTTCTGGATTGCTCAATAGACTGAACTGTCGTTGGCTCTACGTCCAGGATTGCGGCAAGTTCCTCTTGAGTAAACCCCAACTGTTTTCTTCGTTCCCTTATGACTTTAGCCAGATTAGCTAAATCTTTTTTAACGGGTTCCCTATATTCCTTGGGAATTTTGTTTAAACGATTATTCTTGCTCACCCACACATTGAATCTAGGTACGACCCCCAGTACCACTGTCTAGGCGTACGACATATGTCGATATTAAATACAGTACGACTCTGGGTAACACTGTCTAGAAGTACGAGTTTTTCTGGTGGTTAGCTGAACTCTGGGGCATAATTGTAAGTGAGTGTTATGAAATATCCAGGCTACGGGAGTGGTATGGTTGGAAAACAAATTTTAATGGTCGGACTTTTTATTTTTCTCTTTCCATCTGCTAGAGCACAAAACCCACCTCCTCCGACCACCTGCCCACCCCCACCTCAAACTCCAACAAACCAACAACAGAGTAATACTTCGTCTAACGCTGCCCTTTTGGCCCTTATTGCAAGTTTGCAAAATAACAGTACTAATCAACAGGCTAATTGTGGGCAATGGTGGCAGAACTCCCATAAATCCGATGCGAAAATTCAGAAGCTCTGTAACCAACTTGGACAGTCCACTGATCATCCAAAAGATGGAACGAACTCATCAACCTGCGAGAATGATATTAGTGTTTGTACACAAACTTTCAAAAAAGAGATGAGTGATTCTAGCGATGCTGTAAATAAAGACGGGACTGATCCCGAAGATGATTTGACAGATAATCCCGCACCGAAGGTTCCGCCTCAGCCAGGGTCTCCAAAATATTGCCCAGATTTTTCAAGTGAGCCAACCTACACCGGCTCGTCTGCTTTTAATACAGCGTGTATGAACCTTAAAGTGCAGGGAAAAGTAGATGCTCTAAAAGCCTATTTGGATTCTGATGCCAGTTCGTTAGATAAAAAAGAGACCTCATTTGAAACGGCTGAGACCAAACTGCTTGACTCACAAAAGCAATGTCAAGAACAAGACAGTGCGATTGCCTCACTTACCTCATTTGCCCCACGAGTATTTTAATGATTTAAAAGATATGAAGAAAAGAAATTCAAAATATATTACAAGTTTCATCATGATTGTTATTTCTATTATATTAAATAGTTACAGTGTCTTGAAATTAATCATTTTTCCGATTCTGGCGACACACTAAATTCAAGATGAGTCAAACGAGTCAGAAGGGGCATTAGCGCCATCCCAAAGGGCATATTTATTGGGAAAGACCAATACGTAAGTCCGTTTTCCGTTAATGGTGTGCCGTTGAGCGAACCTTTTCTCCTTGGTGGGAACAATTATTAGTTTACGTTCGCTAAAATATTTCCATAAAGTTTGTTCGGAAACAGAGATTACTGTTTTTTGGTCAGATGCCAATCTTTGTGCAGTAGCATAAGCCATTGATGGGTCAAGCAATCCAAACCGACATTACGTTCAGGGATGTAAGTTATGTTCTAGATGCCGACATCTGTGACTACTTTGGGAGCATAGTTCGAGACGAACTTAAAAATATGCTTGCGAAGCGAATCACGGATAAGAATCTTCTGCGACTGATTGGGAAATGGCTTCACGTAGGCGTGATCGAAGAAGGGCGACTTTTGCTCTCTGACGAGGGCGTTTACCAAGGCTCAGTAATCAGTCCAGTCTTAGCCAACATTTATCTTCATGAAGTTTTGGATCTTTGGATTAAAGACGTGGTGAAGTCAAAGTTACGAGGCGAAATAAAACTTTATCGTTTCGCCGATGATTTTGTTGTCACGTTTGAATATCAAGAAGATGCAAAGCGATTCATGCAAGCACTTCCAAAGCGGTTTGAAAAGTTTGGACTAAAACTTCACCCCGAGAAAACTCAATTGATCGAGTTTGGCAGAAATGCCTGGGGAAAGAGTTTGAGATCTGGCAAATCAGCTGCAACTTTTAACTTCCTAGGATTTACGCATTACTGTTCAGCGAATCTTCATGGGAAGTTCTTAGTGAAAGTAAAAACGATGGCTAAGAGGTTAAGAAGAGCGATTAAGCGAGTAGCGGTGAAATGCAAAAATAATCGGCATAAGCCGCTCGAGGAGCAATTCCAGCAATTGCGTATGAGCCTTTTAGGACATTATGCATATTACGGACGATGCAATAACGACTTTGCACTGGGTCAGTTCTACAGACAAGTTGAAATGCTCTGGCAGAAATGGCTTAGCCGCCGAGGTCGAAATAGCTACGTCACCTGGAAAACCTTCAATACGAAAATACTAGTGAAATACCCTCTTCCCAAACCAAGGATATATCGCGGATTGAAAACATCTCGGTCTCAACTTTGGCTGATTTGAGTGAGTTCATTTGAAGAACCGTGTGCGGGAAATCTGCTAGCACGGGTCTGTGAGGGGCCACCCGGGAGTAATCCCGGGGGTCTACTCGGAATATTTTTTAAGTTTTGGCCGGTTCTCGCTTGCGATACTTGAAATTTGTTGCCTGAAAGACGCACATGCGGTTTACTTTTTTGACCCTGTAGAACAGTTCAACCAGGCTTGGCATGACAATGTGGCGTGAACAAAACTTATATTTTACTAATAGTTCTTCTGTTTTTGCGGCGATTTCTTCTTCACCATTATTGAATAACGCGACAATTGGTCCCGTATCTAGGAAGACGACTTGGGGATTACTCAAATAAGTTGTCCTTTATTTTCTTAGAGGCATCGGTTCCGAAATCATCTTTAATTAATTTAGGACGACTAGTTGTAGATTCTATTTTAAGCCGAGACTCGATGATGGCATTCTTTGCTTCAGGAGTAAGGTGAGGAAATTCTTTTTCAACCTGTTCCACAATGTTTCGCTCCCATTCCTTCGATAGGTCTGGAGCCCCAGCATGTCTCTCTTTTTCAATTTCGGCATCTGTTGCCATGTAAGCTCCTAATAAAGGTTACTTATAATATAACTCTCAAGTCGTCTCAACTAACATTCGTAGTCATCGAACAGAAGCCGTTGGGGTGGAGTTGTATAATCCTTGCGATGCCATCGCATCTTGAATAGCTAATTGATTTCTTTTCTTAATTCTATCGAAAGGACTTTCATCCTGACTCTGGTGAAGTGTTTCCCCAAAATAGCCGTCTTTGACATTGGTCAGTCCTTCGACGACCTCCCGACTTAAGTAAAAGCAGTATTAGGGCCAGAACTGGCATGGTTTAAATGCTTGATTAGCCTGATATATTTAATAGCTCTGATTTTCAACGTGAGTGAGGACTTCGTCCCAACGGCATCCACCTGTCAAAACTCTAGACATTCTACGAGTGCTTAAGGAGGTGAGTACTTCTTAGAGTGATAATGCCCTCCCGATTCAAGCTGCCGACTCAAATCACCAAGGCTAATCATTTGCGACGGTGCCTTCGCTGCCTTGAGGGCCATGACATAAGTGGCCTTCGCCAGACCTCCCGTTAACGCGAGGCCTATACCAAGTTTAATGGCGAAATTTATTATTGCTTCCGCGATGTTCATAAGCGAACCTGCCTTAGCTGAAAACGATGTAGATCAAATTACCCACAGTTCGCCAGAATAAAAGCCGTTGATTTAACGGCGGTTTAACGGCATATTAATGGCAGAGGAGACCCTGCCGTGTTTAAGCCCAAGTTCATCATTACACCCAAAGTGGCCCAAACCTTGATGCGCATTGAGGCCGCAAAACAAGCTGTTGTAGACTTACCAATGAATCCGCAGGTTCAAGCGCGTTTGAGAGAAACTGCGCGGCTTCTTTCAACACACTACTCGACACAAATTGAAGGTAATCGTCTTACTCTTGATCAAGCGACTAGAGTAATCAAAAAAGCTGAACATTTCCCAGGGCGAAAGCGTGATGCAGAAGAGGTTCTTGGTTATTATCAGGCTTTGGATGAATTGGAAAGATTGAGCCGTAAATCAAAGACCAAAATTACAGAAGCCATCGTCAAAACACTTCATGGCCTGGTTATGGGGGGCAAGCGCGGCAAAGTAAAACCAACTTCTTATCGTGACGGCCAGAATGTTATTCGAGACAGTCGAGATGGTTCAATCGTCTATCTTCCGCCCGAAGCCAAAGATGTTGGTGCATTGATGACAGACCTAATGAAATGGATTGAAGCCACCCAAAAAGATGCCTTGCCTTGCCCTTTGCGTGCGGCCATTGCCCATTATCAGTTTGCAACCATTCATCCTTACTACGATGGCAATGGGCGAACAGCGAGACTATTGACAACATTGATTTTGCATCTTGGAGGATACGATCTTAAAGGTTTTTATTCTCTTGAAGAGTATTACGCTAAAAACCTTCCATCATATTATAAGGCGTTAGCCATAGGGCCATCACACAATTATTATTCTGGTCGGGCCGACGCCGATATTACTCCGTGGGTTGAATATTTTTGTGCGGGAATGGCAATGTCCTTTGAGTCTGTTAAAGCTCGAGCCAGCGAAGCTGCTATCGCAGGGCAAAAGGACCAATCACCAATTTTACGTGGACTCGATGCTAGACAACGAAAGGCTATATCTCTTTTCAAAGACAGTGAATGGATCACAGCCATTCAGGTTGCCGAACTTTTTGAGCTTCAACCTCGAACCGCCCGGGATCTTTGTCAGAAGTGGGTTGATGGTGATTTCTTAACTGTCTCTGACCCCTCAAAGAAAAATCGAAAATATATTTTGAATAAGAAATTTGTCGGGCTCATTCATTTACTGAAACAGTTCCGTCCATCTCACTGACTCTGGGGTCTTTGGTGTAATCCGGAGGCGATTGTGGGTTACGCCGGTAATCTCTAACGATCATGCGGTATTTATAATTCCCGCTTTTAAAGAAGGCGAATGAGGCGGTATTGCCCGTGGTGATATCAGCCGAATTGGAAGGGTAGGCATTTCCCTTGTCGTTAGTGAAAAAGAATTGAGTGTCGACGTTGGGTTCATCGATAAGAGTGAGTCCCCGTTTCGAAGTGACCACAAAGTTTTTTTGTCTTGGAAGGTTTGCCAGCCCCGATTCTGTCAAAGTAAAGATTGTTGGTGACCCTAGTGCTGCCATATCTGTGTCTGCCGACGGGTTGCTAACCGGAGGTATCCCGTTCAAATCGAAAGTTGTTAGTAGTCCGTAATGATCGCTCATCCAAGTGTTGTTTATGGGTGAAGTAAAGACCCGCATGATAGCCGCAGAATACTGACTTGGCCTATGGGTGAGCATGTGATCGATGGCCTGGTCCGCTATTGGATAATATTGGGGTGGAAAAAATCCCGTTCCATGGATCATAGGATCATATTCGGGGCTAAGGAGAGTTCCAACAGCCGTGTATCCTGGGTCACCGGGATGCCCTTGGGACCACTCGTCCTTAAGTCCGCCTAGGCCCGTCAAATAG
>Ga0207037_10310_pt1 | contig 14408 bp, 20 predicted proteins | sample Alteio_BWMinCont_75_FD_153268 | JGI IMG/M metagenome (GOLD analysis project Ga0207037, IMG submission 153268) | Enriched cells from forest soil in Barre Woods Harvard Forest LTER site, Petersham, Massachusetts, United States -... | ecosystem: Environmental > Terrestrial > Soil > Temperate forest >... | reverse complement strand
GGTAAAGGATACTTCTCCGGTGTAGGGGCCTTCGTCTTGGAAGTAGGCGTCTTGGGCGCTCAAACGGAATTTACGACGATCGATTTCTTGGCTTAACGGCTGCAAGCTCAGCATGCTTGGCGCAAGTACAATCTCTATACTGCGATGTACCTTGATTCGCTCACTCAAGCGATGCACCAGTAAGCTTGCTTCGTGCACATTGAGGTGCATTTTCCAGTTTGCAACAATTAACGTTTTTCTAGACATAATGGCCCATCATCATTACTTGTTATTGTACATCATTCTTATTAAGTAACGCTTCGACACCTGGTAGCTTGCGGCCAGACATCAGCTCCATGCTGGCACCACCGCCGGTAGACACATGATCAAAACTACCCACCATGTTGCGGCTTTCGACGTAGCCCACGGTATCGCCACCACCTACTAAACTGTAGGGGCGATTACCAAACTCGCCGATCATGGCTTCCAAAATTGTTTCGGTGCCGTGCGCGGTTGGGCCAATTGGATCGTCCAAGCCTTGGGTTTCCGTTACGCCAACAGCGCCATTCCAGACAACCGTACCAGCAAGCTGCATGCCACCGGCAATAAACGATGCCGAAAACGGTCCAATATCCAAAATCATCTCGTGGGCTTCAACTTTGCTACTGACCAGCGGTGGACGTTTTGGATAATTTTCGATGTCGGCCACCACATGGGCACTCCAATCGACGATACGGGTTGGGGCGGTCTTGTCAATCTTGCTAGCTACGACGCCGTCGCGTGGCAAGGCAAACACAAATGGGCCGCCTTTTGCCTTTGCTTCGGCCTTGGCGATGATTTCTTTGGCCAGCGCCAAATCTTCTTTGTCGTAGATGCTGGCACCAACGTTAATGCCCTGGGCCGCCAAAAAGGTGTTGGCCATGGCGCCACCAACTGCCACAAAATCGGCAATGTCAATGAATCGATTGAGGATTTCCAGCTTATCGGCAATTTTGGCACCACCAATCACTGCCATCAGCGGCCGTTTGGGGTTTTCCATGACGTTGGTAATGGTGTCGACTTCTTTTTCGAGCAGCAGTCCGGCAACGGCTGGCAGGTATTTTGGCAATTCGGTTACTGACACTGCTGGGTGATGTACTACGCCAAAACCATCCTGCACGAATACATCGGCTAGGCTTGCAAGCTCTTTGGCAAACGCTTCGTCATTGGCTTCTTCTTCTGGGTGGAATCGAACGTTTTCGAGCAGTAAAATTTGGCCGGGTTTGAGACTTTTGGCGGCCTTGGCAACACGTTCGCCCACGCAATCGGGCACAAATTCGACTTCTTTTTCGAGCAATTTCTGGAGTCGCTTGGCAACGGGGAACAGACTCATGGAAGGATTCGGCTTGCCATCTGGGCGGCCTAGATGCGAGCAGATGATCAGTTTGACGTTTTTTGCTAACAAAAACTGGATCGTTGGCAACGACTGTTTAATGCGGTAATCATCGGTGATCTTACCCTGAACGATCGGCACATTGTAATCCGCGCGTAACAGGACTGTTTTGCCTTCCAAATCGATGTCACGAATTGTCTGTTTTGTGAACACTGTTTCCCACCCCCAAGTTTACGTTCAGTGTATAAGCTCTATTCTAACACGCGAACTTTAATCGTGTCCGTTGTGCCAACGACCCCTGGATGTTGGCCAGAAGCAGTCACCACCATGTCGCCTTTTCCAAGCACGTGCTGCTTTAACAACCAGTCGGTCAGTTTTGAAGCGGCGTGCAGATCGATTGGTCGTACGTAGGTTTTTACATCGTAGACGATGGCCAGCTGTTGCGCGGTGCGCGTATCGTTCGTCACGGCAATGAGCGGAATTTTTGAACGCTGCGAGGCAATCTGCAGTGCGGTGGCGCCAGATTTTGTTTCGGCTACGATAGCTCTGGCCTGAATGGTGTCAGCCAGGCTAATAATTGCCTTGCTGATGGCCGTTTGGCGGCTGTGATCGGTGTGTTCAGGGAACACGACTCCCAGGGGTGCGTGGTCTTCGGTGTAACAAATAACGCGCTTCATCATAGCCACGGCTTCGATAGGATATTTACCATTGGCGGTTTCGTCACTGAGCATCACACAATCAGCGCCAACTAATACGGCCGTGGCAACGTCAGACACTTCGGCCCTGGTTGGTTCAGGGAGTTCGGTCATACTGAGTAACATCTGTGTAGCCACGATGGTCGGCTTGGCGTAGCGAATACCCAAGGCAATGATTTGGCGCTGCACAATTGGTACGCTTTCGGGTGGTGTTTCGACCGCTAAGTCACCACGGGCAATCATGACAGCATCACCTTCACGGACAATACTGTCAATGTTTTCCACAGCGGCTCTGGTTTCGATTTTGGCGATAACTTTGGCCGTACTGCCAAGATTAGTGAGCATTTTACGCAATTTGACGATATCGTCGACGGTCTGGATAAAACTTAGCGACACGTAATCGATATCTTGTGTCGAGCCATAGACGATGTCGGCTTTATCTTTTTTGGTAATAATATCGCCACCGAAGTCGGTATCGGGCAAGTTAATGCCTTTTCGCTTGATCAAGATACCGTCATTTTCAATTTTTACGTACACAATACCTTCGCGCACGGTCGTAACCGTTGCCTGCACTTTGCCGTCGTACAGATAGATCCGTTCACCACGCTTCACTTTGCTGCTTAGATCATACTGCGTGGGCAAATGACCAGTCTGTGCGTAGTCTGCTTGGTATTTTAGGCTCAACGCCTGGCCTTTTCGGACGTTTACAACGCCTTCAAAGTCACCAAGTCTGATCTTTGGCCCCTGTAAGTCCTGAATAATCGCTACTGGCTTGCCCACCACGCCCGACGCATGACGAATCCAGCCAATCTGACGCGTGCGTTCTTCGTGCGTACCATGGCTAAAGTTAAGCCGCAAACCGTTAGCCCCAGCTTGAATCAGCCCTAAAATAGCTTCATAGCTATCGGTCGAGGGGCCGATTGTTGCTACTATTTTTGTTCGTTTAAATGATTTCAATGACAAATTCGAAACGGCCTCCATGCTGCGCTACTCTCTCCACTTATTACTTCTTAACTAAGAGTATACCCCTTTCGTTTGGAAACTGGAATAATTTTCTTTACGTTTTGGCGCTTGCGAGCAGGTAGCGGAATGAGTGCAGAGAGCTATTATATGTGCCTTGTCGGTTTGGCGGTCGTGTACTTCTCGGCGCGTAGAGCCGAAAAGATCAACCCCATTCAGGCCCTGCAAGGTGAGTAGTTAGAATCAGCGCGAAAACAGCTCTTTTACCATCTCGTAGTCGGGCATAACGTCGGCACGAACGTCGTCGAACTGAATCTTGTTATTCAGATCACGGTCTATCTTTGTAAGTACCCATTCCTTCAGCTCCTGCAATGTGCTCCCTCGTCCTAGTGCCCATGCAGCAAATACGTAGAAGTCTGTCTTCAGGTGTGCCATTGAGTCTGCGGTAGCGAGTATACGACCTTCTAGCGATTTAGGTCGTTTGTCGCCATAGCAGCTATGATAGCGAATAGCGTCATCAACGACCAAGGCAACTTCTTCGGCAGTGTAGCCCGCTTTTTGCATGAGCTGTCGTGCCATCCGTAGGCTCTCTTCTTCGTGTGTTGGGTCGCTACGCTTCATTTTTACATCGGCAATGTCGTGAAGCAGTGCCGCTACCCGTGTAAGCTCCTTGTTGGAACCATGCTTATCTGCAAGTTCAGTCGCATAGTCAGCCACTACAAATACATGATTATCTGCAAGCCAATCTGCCCACTCACTCCGACCGGGCTTGGGGTCGTTATACAGCTGCCTTACATGCTGCTCAAGCTTCTCTAGTTTCTCCACGAATCAGTCCTCACTTTCTGGTTAATAGTATAGACCAGCAGTGGCAAATACATATGTTATTGGCTATGATGGTAATGACAATCCTGAGCAAGCCGTCAGGTTAAATGCAAGTAAGTATCCGTCAAAGCTCAATACCTCACCGCTCTTCTTGTTATAGTTGAGCATAAACACCATACGTGAGGTAAGCGTTAGCTAATACTGGCCTCTAGTTGCGATAACTAAACCTGCGTAGATGTGATCTCCTTCAGGAAATGACTTAGATTTTTCGAGATATTCACGAGCTCTTACTCGGCTTTCCCTGGAGCTGTTCCTCTGCTGATTTTTCAGATCTGGTTCATAGAACCAGTTATCATACGTACGTTTGAGCTTCTTATTTTCTTGTAGCACATACAAATCCCCTCCTAGTATTATTTTGTCAGGATAGTTAGTCTCTAGGAAGTCGATTACTTTTAAAACATCTTCCCGCGCCCAAGCATAGCTCTTTATCCCAAACTCACTAAGATTATAAGCGCAATCCTTTAACTCATCAGGTAGGAAATCTATAGTCTGCATTAATATTTCACAAACAATCTGTGCCGTTACTCGTCCGTGCTACTGTAAGGTTTGATAAAACTTGCTGTCATATCGTTGGAGTATATCAGCTATATCTTTCTTCCTCATTAAAGCTTGCATCGACGAATGGCTTTCTGCAGATAAAGCATCAAAGTGCTTCAAGCCCTCAACTGCCTCTTTTGCCCTTGTAACGTCTTGCATTTTGTCAAAAATGTAAAGAGCTATCGAGAGCTTGTTCCTGCCATTTGAAAGCCCAGGGCTGACTGAGTACTTTCCTATTTTAAACGGCCTACACAATAAGTATTCAAGAAAATTGTCTTTATCACTCAAAAAAACCAAAAAAGGTATGCCAATATCTAGCAAATCCTTTCTAAGGCCGCTGCTTAAATAGTCGTAGTTATCTTCTGGCGTGAATAAGTAAGGTGAACGAACGCCGGTTTCATCGAGTATACTATGCCGATCAATCCATCCTACACCTGTCCATAGACCAAAAACACCCTTTGGGTCTAAGTCTAAAGGACATTTGGAATACTGGACGATAGCCTGTAGGTGTGCTTGTCGTACCGGGGAAGTTCTGTCCATGCCTCTGTGTATAACATCTACTCCGAGCTCCAGAACTATATCGTGATTCTTTAGAAACATTTTCTTATTATCATGGCTCTCAAAACCATACGGCTCCAAATCCTCCAGCATGTACTTAAGTAATCTTGCACGCGTCAATGGACTTATATCTTCGTTATTTTTCATACATACTTCTCATCGTTTGCCATAAACTATTACCTCGGATAACTTACTTGATTAATTCATTGACCTGACTCATATCGTTAACCTTCCGAGTGATCTGTTGACCTAATTAGTTGTACCTTACTCAAAATCTCGAGCGGCCTTTTCATACTTCTGGGCATAGCTCCAGAACACTTACACTGTCTTAGGGTCATCGTTCATGAGTCGATCATAAAAGAACTTATCATGTGCCATTTCGGGGAAACTTTGTATGACATATTCTTCGCCATAATCGTTACGGGTTTCCTCTTCCCAGTCTGAAGGTATTGAATTGTCGAGTATCTTAAAGTAACGTGCTGGGATACTTTTAAATTTAATCCCGCCCCGAATGTTAATACCATAGCTTTGGTCTTCGCCCCCCTTTCCTTCTGTAATTTCGTAGACAAAGTATGGTTTTCCTGGTTCGCATAAGTAAGCAAAATTATCGGTCCCCTGCTCACGTTGCTGTGCAAACGTACCGGTTCCTTCTTTAACTGGCTTGATTAATTTAACTATCATAGCTCATAGTATAACTTTAATACCGAAATTCTTTCGTAATCTTGAGCTGATCCCACTCGCCAGAGGGATTGAGCATGTAGTGCACTTCGTATCCATCTATGCCAACATCACTACCGTTAACAAACATTTTCATCCAGGGAGGTTGGAAGTTGGGGTCACTCAAAGCCTTACCTTTAATCCCCGGTCCCATTATCTGTTTTCCTGGCGTCTCTCCATTCTCAAGTCGAGACTGAACTTGGCTCATTGCATTCTGGCCAGCTGGCGTGGACTGCTTCCCCGTTCCGGTTATAGTTGACTATCGTTCGTATAAATCTTGACGTTCTTAGCTAAGCCCGAAAGCGTCGGACCAATACGGCACTGGTTTGATTTTGTCGTACGGTATTTTTTTATCACTTATTTTGAATTCTCTGAGCAGATAATCCTGAAGGTTGGCACCGTAGTAAACAGAATCCCCAGCCTGAACAAAAGAGAACACGGGGTTATCTGGGCCATGCGGCTCAGTAGGCATGAATCTATGACCATAAATCCTCACTAAAGGCGGCCATTTGCTTATGGCACTGAGGGCTTGTTTTTGCGCCGCCTCAATGCTCTGTGGCTTTTCCCCCAGAAGTGGATGCCAATAATTGTCATTAGCTATATCAAAAGTAAAGGCTCTGTTTATAAACTCTTTTGTATCCCTAAGCTCGGCGATTGGATCTTCATGCCACTGGGGGAAAGCTTCGGAATTGCCGTTGTGGTCTACCGGAACACCGCACTTAAGTAGTACTCTCAGCTCAGGAGGAAGTGTAGTGCCTAGCCTCGTCTCAATGACTTCAATGTCTGTTGAGCTAAGCCCAGAAGCAATTTCTACTCCCTTTTTGCGTAGTTCATTAAGAAGCGAATTTGCCATAGCTGCATTAAATATCTTTTTTATCATCTTATGACTATCTCATATTAATGAAAGTTTGGTAATGGTCTGGCGTATACCATGCCGAGCCATCGTCTCCCGTGATAAGCCTTTCAGCCCCACGAGCGGCACGACTGATATACTCACGTTCCGTTTTCGAAAGTAAACCGTACTCCTTAATTCTCTTAAATCACATCAAATATGAACCCGCTAGGCTTCGTAAGCCTTGAGTTTTTTCTGAATAAGGCGGACATTATCAATGGCATCTTCAATGGCATCTTCATAAAAATACGTGTCTTCAGTCCATTCCTTAAATGACAAACGGATTATTTTGTGCATAGAGTCATACTTAACCTGTTTACAGACCCAGTCATTTGGGATTGAGCCGTCAACTATTCTCACGGTTGTCGCGTCGCATGGATCCGGTACGGGGATTTCGGGGTTACTAAAACAGTAGTACCACGTTGCTTTGTTGTCCATTTCTATTGCGAGCACTGTATAAATTCCGGGAACAAAATGTGAACCTCGAATTTTAGAACTACTGGTTATCTCGACTTTCATAGTACTACTACCAATCCTTGATCTTTAATTGATCCCACTCACCTGTTTTGCGTTCAGCATATAAGTGTAACACCCTAGGAAAAACTTCCATGGCCTGTCACCATCGGCTTCTGGCACTGTTACGACTAGCTTGTAGAGCTTATCCGTGGATGTATTAACAAAACGGTTAATGCCGTATATAGATGCTACTCGCCACAAGACCGATTACAAAAAATAGCGTCAGGATAAGCCTCTGTTTATCATCTACCTTCCGACCATCCTTAGAATAGTAATCTATGCCGAGAAGGCTAGTTATGCATCTCGCTATAGCAATCCCCGCTAGAGCCGAGCCACCTGCCACCAAATAAGCTTCGGAGGAGTCTTTAGGCTTCAGCAATATATAGCCTATCAATTCAGCCATTATTAAACAGAGGTATAAAATCCCAAGTGATTTGGCTGTCATCGTTTTTTTGGCTATCTTGTATTTTCTTATATGTTTTACAACAGCCGGCTTCGTTTTTGTTCGAGAGTTCAGCCGTAGATAGTAGCGTGCCCCTCTTCGGATAATATAAGCACAGAACAAAACAGGTATAGCACCGAAGTAAGCTATCAGTGCAAGTGCCGTGTATGGCTGAGGCGTCGCCACACTTGTATTATTGGCACTATTTACTAAAGATGCAGTAGCAATTCCAGCCACCGCAAAAAACACAGACAACCACAATCTCCAACTCTTATTTGACAGAGAAAGAGGCAGAGCTACTGCAAACAAAATCGGTACAATCAGAGCTAGCGGAGTGTGTGCAATAATACCATATATTGTCGTGGAGTTTGTTGTGTGCAATGGTACATAAATCGGGAAAAATGTAGTTGCTATAAAAAGTATTGTCGAAACAACCCATATTTTTCTAAGAAAAGACCGCTTATTCGTATCATCGCTCTTTAGCTGTTCGTTAATTTTCCTTACATACTTCTCATCGTTTGCCATAAATTATTACCTCTGATAATTAATTTGGTTCTCCATCGACTTGACACATACAGTTATCCTAATCGCTCAAAATCTCGCGCAGCCTTTTCATACTTCTGGGCATAGCTCCAGAACACTTCCACTGTCTTAGGGTCATCGTTCATGAGTCGATCATAAAAGAACTTATCATGTGCCATTTCGGGGAAACTTTGCACGTGGACTTCGTTACCATATACATCGTATGTGTCTTCTTCCCAGTCTGAGGGTATTGTACTATCTAAGACCGTAAAATAGCGTGCCGGTATATCGTTAAAGGTAATTCCGCCTTGTATGTTGATGCCGTATATGAGGCCTTCACCTCCCTTTCTTTCCGATATTTCATACACAAAGTATGGCTTTCCTGGCTCGCACGCGTAAGCAAGATTGTCGGTTCTGTCCGCACGTCTTTGTTCAAGTGTGCCATTCCCCCTCTCAACTGCATTTATTGGTGTGACTATCATAAAACTTCACGTCCCGGTTCTAGACCTCTTATTGATTGGTCGGTCATTTTTTTGTATCAGGTACTCTTTGTTTTTGATCTTTTTTATCAGGAAATCGTAGCGTAGAGGATTGTCGTTCAGGTATATTATTTTTTCGTATTTCCTCTAGCTAGGTTAAGTGTAGATAGATATCCGTAATGTGCTCTTCTGTTAAGCCTACATACACATCAGCGCTAAGTTCGAGTATTTGATCGTATTTCCCTGTACCCGCATGGATTATACTTCTGTCATCCGATAGCTCAAGAGGTAACTTATCAATATTAAAAATGGGGCTGCCGCAAATATCGCCTACAAAAAGTCTTGCCGCAATACTATCTTCTGGTAGCTTTAATTTGTTAGTGGTTTGAAGGCTGTCAAAATATGGTAAGTATCCGTCAAAGCTCAATACCTCACCACTCTCTTTGTTATAGTTGAGCACCAAATCGCCGCAGGTGAAGTAAGCATTGGCTGCTACTGGCCCCTCGTTCAATGTAGCCAGGTTGTCATCGCTGCCTTTAGTAATACGTAAACCAGGTAAATTTTCATAGGGTATTTTAATATAAACAAAGCGCATGATTTTGGTGCCTCCTGTTAACGTGTTGTAAACATGAAATGTGTAATTTCTTCCGAGTTTTGATCCACGAAAGCACTTGCTTATAACTCGAGAGCACGCTAGCAACTCTCATGTCGTACCTCTCAGTTAGTTCTGGCTTGATAATAATATACGGAACTAGAATCGCAAAACACTTTTTCTTACGCATGTTTACTATCATTAAAACAACATTAATTTCATACGTTTGCAACTTCTGGCATAAGAGGTCTGCTTGATTTCAATAATTATGTTGTGATTTTTGGCACTGGCAGGAATAATCAGGCAATATATCGCCGGAATATTGTTCCGTATAGTGCCCTCATATAAAAAAGATCTTGGGTCGAATTCTAAATGTGGCCAAATTAACGATAAAAAATTCACATCGAGCTCGGCAGTCGAATAAATATAACTCGCCATGGAGTTCTGCGTAAATAATAAACGAAATGGTGACCCTAGATCATTCGATTTATAAGAAAATTGCTAATGAAATCATAAGGTGGAATCAGTTAAATCTGGCTGTTATCAACCTGAGGACTGTTATCGGGTGAGTATAAAACATCACCATCATTACAACTCAAAACTATACCGCCGAGGCGTTCTACCATATTAGAACAGCTTGCTGTACTTGTATGTTGGCTGCCACCAAAATTAGCAGAGTAGGACACTGCTGTATGTTCAATTGTTGAACCTTTAATCGCATAGGTGTCAGTTGAACCAGTGTCTACAACCATAAGATGCACAGTAATGCTTGTTGATTTATGACTTTTGTAAGAATTATAAAAACAGCTTTTTAATTTGTCATAATCTGTCTGTTGTAAGAAGAATTGAGCACCATTTTCTGCACTTAAGCTTAAAGTGCCACAGGAAGGATTATTAATTGCAACTGTAGTTTTATGATAATGCTTATAGACAAACAAGCCAACAATACCAATTAAAGCTATTGTAACAACTATTAATATTGCCTCTACTGCGCCGAAACCTTGCTGACTGTTTTTTAGGTGGCTCACGAAGTCAGTTTAGCATAAGCGGATTGGTGAGCTTGTGAAGAACCAAACCTTAGGCACTGTAATGAATCTATAGCGATAGATAAGCCTAATAATTGCTGGTTGTTTCTTAGTAATGGCTGGTTGTGTCATAAGGATTTATAAAGAGGCTTAGTACTTAATTTGGGAAGTTTACATTGTTTACTTGAGCATAGTTGGTTTGTGGTAGTGTAGTGTGTTTTGTTTTGAAGTGGGTGCTACTTGTTATTGCCAATCCCACACACTCCTTTTCTTTAGAGGGTAGATGCTACAGATATTGAACTATAACACCTAGGAAAATACAAAATAATGCCCCCGCCCATGGGGGCATTTAAGTGTGGTAAAATTCAGAAACAATTTTGATCATTTATTGCATCAAAAGCACGTGGCCTTTAACTTTTGCATGCTGACTAACGGTGAAATCATATTCATTCTTAGCGTCCCGATGCTAAAACTAGCGCCATCCTCAGCGGGGGCTGGGGTACCATCTCTAACCACGAACTCTTACGATAACTTTACCGACTATCTCACGCGTGAGCTCGTACTTGGTTGAGGTATAACATTCCTGGCTAAAGTATAAACTCGTAGTTCACGACTGCAAAGAGATTGCTATAATTGTAAGCAATATGCGAAAACTTTGTACTATCAGCGTCTTGTACGGTGAGTTAATTGTTTCACTGCTAGTTATCGTGCCGATAGTATCTGCCGCGCCAGCAACCATTTCCCACTCCTACAAATCCGCAACTTCGCTCGCAAGCGGCAGTATCGTTAGTCTCGACCCGACTCGTTCAGGCTACGTAGAATCGGCAAATAGTTCGAACGCAAAACAATTACTCGGTGTCGTGGTTGCTAGTGGCAATTCGTTAGTGGCAATAAATCCGGACGACAGTACTGTACAGGTTGCAACAAGTGATACCGTTGATACATTGGTCAGTACGCTCAATGGTCCGATTACTGCTGGAGATGCAATTTCAGTTTCAGCTTTCGATGGTATCGGCATGAAAGCCATAAGCGGTGCTCGAGTCATTGGTTTAAGCCAAACCGCACTCACTAGTAGCACGAGTAGCGTGGTGATGAGACAAGTCACCAATAAAAGCGGTGTACGCAGCCAAATAGCCGTCGGCTACGTTCGATTAAGCATGGCAATCGGTAGCTCCTCCACTGCTCAAAATAACGGTACTGGGCTGAATAATCTGCAGAAATTTGCCCAATCATTAACCGGCCGTGCTATACCGACTGTTCGGGTTGCTACCAGTCTCGGCATTGCTGTTGTTGCATTTTTGATACTCACCATGTTGGTGTATGCCTCTATTTATGGTGGTATTATTTCGGTTGGTCGTAACCCACTGGCTAAGAATGCGATTCTACAGAGCGTTAGCTATGTGCTGGTAATGGTTTTTGGAATGGCTTCTTTAGCCAGCTTTAGTATTTTCCTCTTATTGCATTAAAAAAATCGTCGCATAAAAAGCTACAATTTACTTGATTCTACTTTCACTTTGGCTATACTTGTTATTAGTACGTAAACACTAAAAAGTAGACAAAATGCAATCGAGGAATGTTAATCCCGAACTGTCTTACGAAGGTTCAGCTTATCAGGCTAGTTTTCTGAGTACCGATAATGCTGCGCCTGCTAAGATTGCTCGTAAAGGCCGTCTGTCTCCATTTAGGCTCAACAAAACAGCATTCTTGATAACTGGTGGTGTATTTATCTTTATTATCCTGCTTGGTGGTGGTGCCTTCTTAATTTCAAGCCTGAATAGTGCAAAAAAAACCATCGACCCCAACCGTTCAAAATGCGACAAATTACACTCCAACGACGCTCTCTACCCAAGGAGTAACCGATAATGTCCAGCAACAAATAGATCAAGCGACTCATGTTACTATCAATGGCCAGCTCCAGGTTGGTGATACCTTGTTGCTCTCGCCAACGAAGGTGCCAAGCAAGCCAGTAAAAGGCCAGATCTACTATGATCAGACGACAAATATTCCCTACTACTACAACGGGAGTCAGTTTGTCAGCATGCAACCTACCTCCATCCAGCAGCCGATTACCCAACAGTCGATTACCACGACGTTAGGCGGCAAATCTGGTAGCATTGGTATCGGAAATGGCCTCGAGTTGACCGGAAGCCAACTCGCTGTGTCGAGTTCCCTGCTACAAAACGTGGCAGGTCTCCTCAATGCGCAGCCGCGATTTGCAAGCTTGACCGCAACTACGTCGAACGTAACGATTGGCCACGATGCTAGTGGTAATTACACGATTGCAGATACACCGAATGTTAACTTTATCCAGAACGGTACTACCATACAAACTGGTAACTTCAATATCCAGAGTAGCAGTCCAACGGCAGTTGCCGCAGTTATACGTGCCGCAACTGGCCAAAGCGCTGACTTGGTAGATATTGAGGATTCGACGGGTATTATCCAGGCTGCTATCGTTGGTGATGGTAGCTATAAGACCTATGGTAAATTCAATTCATTTGGAACGACGTTGAGCTATGGCTCGGCAGTTGTGACCATAGATACGGGTGTATCGACGAGCCAAGGGCTTATTATTCAAGCGGCGGCAGGCGGTAATCAGAGCGCTGACCTACTTGACCTACGAGATAGTACTGGTGTGCCTATTACTAGTTTTGGCGCATCCGGTAATATCGTCTTTAGTAATTCGAATAGTTTGACCACTAGTTCCGGTGTCCTAACCATCGGAGGTGCGAGCGGCACTAATATTGGAACTAGCGGCGTAACAACAATTGGTCCGGCGGCAAGTGGCAGCGTTGCGCTGCAGGCGGCAACTATCTCGCAGACAATTACTGCCGGCAGTGACACGATTAAGACATCGACAAACTCAGCGACAGCTTTTCAAATTCAAGACACAAGTGGTAATAACCTCATTACTGGTGATACGGCTGGCGGTGTCGTCACTGTCGGCACGAAAAACAAATTAACTGGTAATCTTAGCTTTGCAAATGCAGCGAGCATCAATGCGGTTAGCTTGGAAGCTGGCGTAACGACCGCAAGTTATACCAGTGTTCTTCCAACTAGTATTGGTTCAGCAGGTCAGTGTATAGCGGTCAGTACTGTTGCTGGTACGGTTCAGAATTTTGGATATCAAGACTGTCTAACGAACGCGAGTGGCATACTACTACAGGGGGTCACACCTGGCAGTGCACAGACTGGTAACCTTAATATAAGTGGTGCGGCACTGGTCGGTAGTCTCGTTGTTGGCTCAGGTGGTATCATGACGAGTGGTCACATTGTTAGTGGCGGTGCCCTACCTACCATTGCGGCTGGTACTGCAGCTTGCACGACACCAACCACGAGCATAGTCGGTAATGACACGGCCGGTACGGTCACCGTGACGACTGGCAGCGGCTGTAGTTTGGCCGGAGCACTCGCGACAATTACCTTCAATGGTTCATATACCCAAGCACCGGTAGTTGTGATCACGGCAAATGGTTCAACCAGCGCAACCTTACAAACCTACGTCACGGAGACGAGTAATGGATTTACGATCGGCACGAATACGGTTCCGAGTGATGGCGGTACGTACGTGTATAACTATCATGTTATACGGTAACCCCAGCTCAACATAAGAATACTCATTTGTTGATTTTTAAGCCTGAAGGCAAGATTCAACCACTGTTTAGCCTCGTTGAGCGAACAAACCACGGAATATTGCGTATCGTACTGTGAGTAAAGAACCGCTAGTGCTATAAAAATCGAGACAACTAGCTGGTTACCGTACGGAGAGGTCGAAAGAGCGGTGGCGCACCACTTATATTAAGGTTACCAGTCTGTGCACTGCCAGGTGTGGCGTTGCACTACCACTTAGTGGCCCATATCCACCCACTCCTACACCAGTGCCAGTGTGACCGGTAGTCCAAGAGCCCAAGCTGTTCCAGACCGTGTTACCATTAAACCGCCAATAGGCAGTTACAGTAGTGCCTACTATCTTGAGAGCTAGATCTACCTTCACGGCAGTCAGATCGGCTCCACCACCAATATAGGTCAGGAAGGGCGCGTCAAAGCCATCTCGAGCCTGAATGAGCCAAGTACTCGTGTCGTCACGCTTATAGAGCTCAATCCCTACGCGGTCGCCGCTATAGTAGGTCGGGGAGCCACCGAGTGCCCATAAGAATAACTCTTGATTATTACTTGCGCCAGTAATTTCTACGGTTGATTCAACCCAGCCTCCTCCGCTTGGTATTGTAATATTTTTAGC
>Ga0207037_10307_pt1 | contig 14446 bp, 14 predicted proteins | sample Alteio_BWMinCont_75_FD_153268 | JGI IMG/M metagenome (GOLD analysis project Ga0207037, IMG submission 153268) | Enriched cells from forest soil in Barre Woods Harvard Forest LTER site, Petersham, Massachusetts, United States -... | ecosystem: Environmental > Terrestrial > Soil > Temperate forest >... | reverse complement strand
GGCGACAAAATCCCCGCCCCCGCCCACGAAGCTTCCAGCCCTGGCTTCTGCCGGTCAAACACCCCCACGTGCAACCCCGCCCGCGCCAGCTCCAGCGCAATCGCCCCGCCGATCAGTCCTCCTCCCGCAATCGCCACATCAAACTTCTTCATCCCGCCATTCTATCCCGCCCAGCACCCAATCCAAATTCCCCACGCCCCAGAGCGCACTCGCCATTTTAGTGACGGAAAGTAGTGGCGCATCTTCACCTCCGCCGCCGTCTTCTTCGAGCAGCTACAACCACAGCTTTTTGCATCTGGTTATAATGTGCTATGACCCGTCCATCACCAGAGCGCATGCAGTGCATGGAAGTTTGGGGAGGCAGTCAGCTAACCTCCAGCTCCGTGGAATTGGGCGGTCTCGAAGCCTGGGTCTACAGCAAGCCCTACGATCAAGCTCAACATGGCGGCGATGTCTACTACGCCTCCAGTTGTGCGACCGGCAGAATCAGTCGTTTGCTGCTAGCCGATGTCTCCGGCCACGGAAAAACCGTCGCGGCAACCGCCGCCGATCTCCGCACTCTCATGCGCCGCTTCGTCAATCGGCTCGACCAGCAGGAATTTGTCCGCATGTTGAATCAGCAGTTCACCGCTCTCTCGCGCGATGGAATCTTCGCCACTGCCGTCGTCACCACCTTTTTTTCACCCAGCCGCCGCTTGTCTATTTGCAATGCGGGTCATCCCCGCCCGCTGCTCTATCGCTCGGCGGACCGTGCCTGGTCTTTTCTTGGCCAGGACGAAGCGCCGGAAAAGCCCGCAGGCTCCAATCTTCCCTTGGGCATCACCGATCTCGCCGAATACGAACAGCTCGACGTCGAACTCGACCCCGGCGATTACCTTGTCACCTACAGCGATGCCCTCATCGAGTCCTGCGACGCCGACGGCGAAATGCTCGGCGAGGTCGGTCTCCTCCGCATCATGAATTTGCTCGGTGACGTCGAGCCGCAAAATCTCATCGACACCCTCCTCAAGGAACTCACCGAACGCTTCCCCGGCAATCTTTCCGCCGATGACGTCACCGTCCTCGTCGCCCATGCCAATGGCGGTAGCCCCAACTATTCCTTCCGCGAAAAACTGGGAGCATTGTGGCGTTTTTTGAAAACGTTCTTCCGTTCCTTCAATCCTCGCGCCGAACGCGCCCCGTTCCCCGATGCCAGCCTTGCGAATCTAGGCGGCGCCATCATCCCAGCCTTGGGCCGCCGCTGGCGCGCCTCCAAGTCCCCGCAAAAACTCAACCCCTAGTTTCTAACCAATGCGGTTAGCCCGTAAGACTACACCCAGCACCCTGGGTCTTTCCCTCGTGGCCGCCCCTTATCGCCCTTTATCGCCCCTTATCTATCGCGAAGTTGCCTTTTGCCGTCGCCGCTCGCTCTCTCTCACCATTTCGCTTATATCCGCCGCGGGGCGTATCTCGATCGTTCCGCAATTCAATTTCACTCCCGGACTTTGAGAAATCAGCTGAATGGCGTGATTCAGGTCCCGCGCTTCCAGCACCTGAATTCCACCCAATTGCTCCTTCGTTTCCGAGTACGGACCGTCCGTCACTACCACCTTTCCGTTCTTCCAATACAGGGTCACCGCTGTGTTGGCGGGCTGAAGAGGTTCCTCAGCCACCAAATGTCCGTTCTTCCGCAGTTCGTCGTTGTAGCTAAAACACTCGTCCAGCATGTTGTTGCGTTCGCTCTCCGGCATGTTTTCGAACTTGCCGGGCTCGAGATAGCCCAGGCAGATGTATTTCATCCATTCCCCCTTGCGTCCCTGTGACTCCCCCTGTGATTCAAAGACCCGCGGCTCATCGTTTGGCAGGGAAACCGGGCGCGCCGGCAAAATCATTCCGAGTGCAGCGCTTGGTTCACGTCTACGCGCGCGGCGCGTGCCGCCGGCAGCAGCGAAGCCACTACCGCCGCGCTCAACAGCACAAACGCCGAAACGATCACCGGCAATGCGCCGGGCATTCTTAACTCGCCAAAGTAACTGCTGGCCACGCGCGCAACGACCAGCCCGAACGCTGCGCCCGCCAGAATGCCGACCCCAGCCATCACCGCGCCTTCCGCCACAACACCTCTAAGTAGGTTTTCCGGCTGTGACCCCAGTGCCAACCGAATGCCGAATTCCCGTGTCCGCGCGCTGACCGAAAACGCCAGTACACCCGCGACGCCAACCACGGCAATCAGCAACGCCACTCCTGCGAACACCCCAAAGACCAGCGAGTTCAAGCGGTCTGGCGCCAGCACTTTTGCACGAATGTCTTCGAGAGTGGCGGCGTTCTCCACGGGTTCATCGGCGGCCATCTGCCGGATAATTTTCGTTACCGGCGTTACCAGCGAATAAGGATTTGCGTTGGTATGGATGAAGAGGTGGCCGCCGAACATTCCGCCGTCGGCAAAGGAGCCATAAATGGCGGACGTAGGCTCCGGAACGATATGCTCGTCGTCCACATCGGCGGCGACTCCAATAATGCGGTGTGGCGAGGTAAGTCGCGCCTTTTCTTCCGCGTTGCCAGAAGCGAACTCGAGCACCGGATCGGTCCAATAGACATGCCGATTGATCGGGTCCAGACCAGGAAACATCTGGCGGGCGAGAGTCGCACTGACGATCACCACCGGCTCGTGACTCTGGTCATCGAGCGCGTTGAAGTCGCGCCCGGCAAGAATGGGCACGCCGAGCGCGCTGAAAAAGCCGGGAGAGATGGTGCGCCACAGCGCGCGAGGATCGTCTTTGCCATGCGCGTGACCATCGCCGGAGAATTGCAAACCTACTCCAAAGCCGCCCCCAGCATCACGCCACGGAGCGATCATCCCCACAGCCGTCTCGGTGACGCCCGGTAGCGCATCGATTTGACGTACCGATTCCTTGTAAAAATCGACGACTTGCTGCGGCGTTCTTCCGTCGGACGGCGCCGGAACATCAATGGCCAGGACGTGACGCGTATCCATGCCGGTGCGGGTTCTTTGCAACGCGATCAGCGTGGTGATCAACATGCATGCGCCCGCCAGCAGCACGAAAGACGCTGCGATTTGCGTAACGGTGAAGATGCGTTGGCGGCGGCTGGTGCTGCTGGTGATGCGCACGCTGCCGCTCGCGAGGTTCATGCCATTCGACGCGTTCGGCGACGGCAACCGCGGCACAATTGCCAAAATCACCGCCGCAACGATTGCCAGCGCCACTCCCACCCAAAGCACGCTGGAATCAACTGTCAAATCCAGCGCGCGAACGGAGAAGCGCGAAGCGTATCGAGCCAGGATGGTGACGAGCGGCTGCGCGATGATTACGCCGATTGCTGCGCCCGCGACGCAAAGCAGAAGGCTTTCGGCTAACAACATGCGCCGCAGCGCCCAGGTGTTTGCGCCCATCGCGGCGCGAATCGCGAGTTCGCCCTCGCGGCGCACCGTCCGCGCCAGAATCAAGTTGGCAACGTTCGAACACGCGATGATGAAGACGAGCCCCGAGGCAGCTAGAAGCACGAGGAGAACGGTACGCGCGCCGGAAGTAATCTCGTCCCGCAGCATCCTGGTATCAATGCGGTACCCGCCATTATCGGGATACGCATCCGGGTGGTCCTTCAGCATTCCGGCGTAGACCGTGCGCAATTCGGTGCGCGCCTGGTCGAGGTTGGCGCCGGGAGCAAGCTTACCGAAGAGTTCGGTCATGCGATGAACGCGGCCCGTGACCATCGTTGCCGAAAGATGATGCGGGCTGGTGACCATGTTGCCGATAATTTCTGTGTCCGTGGGATACGGCACACTGGGTTCAAGGACGCCGATGACCGTGGCGGAACGATCACCAAGGCTGCTCAGCCGAACGCTCTTGCCAATCACGCTCGGATCTTTTTTGTAAACAGTGGACCAGAAACGGTACGTCAGCACGATGACGCCTGGCGCGTTGGGACCGTCGTCTCCCGGGCCGATGAGGCGCCCGAGAACGGGTCGCAGCCCCATGACTTCGAAGTAGTTGCCGCTGACGACGCCTCCTTGCACTCCGCGAGGTTCGCCCAGTCCGACCATCGTAAAAGCCATCTGCGAGAAATCGCCGAACTCGCTGACCGAAGGGACGCTACCCTCGATATCCCTGATTTCGGGCACGGAAAACGTGGTGTTGTCCTGCCCGCCGCTGGGGGCGCTCTGCCGGATGTACACCAGCCGGTTCTCGTCGCGGTTAACCAGCGGCTTCAGCAGCACCCCCCGCACCAGCGTGAAGATGGCCGCGTTCGCCCCGATGCCGAGCGCCAACGTAAGGATCACAATGGCCGCCAGCCCTTTGCTGCGCATCAACGATTGGAACGCCGTTCTTAAATCCCGGAAAAATGACATGTTTCTTGCTCCCTTCGCCCTCTATCAGCAGCATGCCTCGCACCAGCGTGAAGATGGCCCCGTTGGCCCCGTTGACCACGTTGGCCCCGATACCCAGCGCCCGTGTAGACGTCGTACCAGGCGTCGCGAAATCGACAAAGCGCGGAGACTTTTTTTACTTCTGGCCCGGCCCAGCGCTGGCGTCGCCGAACTTCTTTTGGATCTCCTTCTGGGTCTCCGCATCGAAGTCGGTTATATCAAACATCCGGCGAACTTCCACCATTGCATCATCCTTTCCGGGGATGCGCGAGGCCCATTCGAGCGCCTCTTCGCGCGACTTCACCTCGATGATCCAGTAGCCGCCGACCACTTCCTTCGTTTCGGTAAACGGACCGTCGCTAACTTTCGACTTTCCCCCTTTGAACGTAACACGCGCGCTCATCGTCGCGGGCGGGGTCAGCCCGTCGAGCGCCAGCAGCACGCCGGCTTTCCCGAGTTCCTCGTTGTACTTGCCCATGACCTCCATGTCTTTGAAGTCTGGTACCCAGCCGGCTTTTGCGTTTGCGTAGTCTTTCTCAAACATGATCATCATGAAACGCATGGTGTTCTCCTTGAACCTTGATCGGCCGCCGTATCAGAACCGCTACTTTTGCTGACACGCGACTTTGTCCGTCTGCACAAAACCCGCGGTGGGCGTTCGCGGTACGCGCCGCCCTTCGCCAAGAACCCGGCGGCCATCGTGCTGTTATCAAATAGTCGTTCGGGGAGACCGAAAATCGACAACTGCTCCCTGTCAGGTATGTCGAATCCAATTGACACACTGATGCCAAAACGCCAGCTTCGAGAATGGACCGAGCGTAAAAACCCATGCAGCGGTCAACAGCGTGGCAACCGTCGTGGTGCGATGAATTCGCTTAAGAGTCCAAAGGTCATACGCCACGACAAAAAGCGGAAGGGCAAGAATCATCCCGAGTGCGACTGGAATTCCGAGGTCCCAACGAGCAATGGCTGGCCCCATGATTGCCAGCGTGCCCAGGATCATCAGTCGTTTGTGCGAAGCGGCGTCGCGTCGAGCAAGGAATCCCCACGAGGTCAACACCACGAACAAAAGGAGTATTTCCAAGTCTCCAACCAGAAGGAGTTCCGAGCCTTCGTCAGGCTCTGTGCGACGAAGGAAATCAAACAGGGTGAGGACTCCTAAGATTGACATGGAAGGAACAAGCACCAGGGACAGCACACCCAACTTCATGTGCCATTTCACCTTATGGGCGGCTACCAGCCATGCTTGAGTAACCAACAGAAAAATCCATAAGACAAAAACGGCTCCGTGGACATGGACCAGTACGTTCGGCAGCTTCGCACGCACCATTCCCGCCAGAAAGTAACTTTTGCCGAAGCCAGTGACAACGATTCCGAGAATGAGCACCGCCATTGCTGGGAAGAAAACGTCGTCGGTGCGCAGCTTGCCCGCTGCAGTGACCGTCGTGGCCATGTCTATCTCCAGCCTTTCCCTGAAACCGAGGTCGAGATAGTACACCGTTTTAAGTCGATTGCCGATGCCTTCGCTATGATGACGAACGAGCAAAGCGTTGCGCCGGCTCGTTCATCTCGTCACTAGGGCGCATGTTCCGAGGCCGCCGTACCAGTGTGTTTACTTGCTTCCGCCGCGTCCTTGTTCCGGAGCCGGGAAGAAAAGAAGCTCGCGCACCTCGCCCACCACATCGCAGACGATGGCGGCCTTCTTCGCCCATGCCAGCGCCTCGTCCATATTGGCGCATTCCAATATCCAAAATCCGCCGATGTGCTCCTTGGTCTCGGTGTACGGTCCGTCGCTGACCAGCACTGTACCATCGGGCCGCCCACGCAGCGTCTTCGCGCTGGCAGCCGGGGAAATGCCGCAGGCGAACTTCCTCACGCCGGCAGCAATCATTTCGCGGTTCAGCGCGTGGATCTCCTCCATCATCGCTTCGGTTACGCTGGACGGGTTGAAGTCGTCGGGGAGGTAATTGGCAACCAGATATTGCGGCATGACTTTTCTCCTTGAACGGTCTTTGGGCCAGCAGCATGGTCTTGCGCGCTGCATCGTTCATCTTATAGTCGTTGTGGAGGGAAAAAATCGACAGCAGGGCGAATTATTTTTTGGAAAGACTGGGACAGATCGGACGTTCACGAGTCTCCTTCCGTTCAAAAAACCGGGAACGTTTCCGCCTATTGCCAGGTTCCGGTGTTCCGGCAATGTATTAAGACTAAACCGTCCATCTCCTCCTGAGAGACAAGAATCCTACCTAGAGCATCTTGACGGAGTGCGGTGTATATGTAATACTAGTCGGTATGAGTATGACAGAAAAACCACAGACCGTGCGGTTTACCACAAAAGGGCAAGTCGTCATCCCGCTTCGCCTGCGCAAACAATTTGACATCGAGGACGGCACCAAGGCAGTGGTTCAAGCCACACCGGAGGGCATCCTGCTCAAACCCGTTACCGCGGCGCTCATCAAGCGCGGGCGCGGCATCTTGAAGCGCCGGCACGGAGGGAAGCCCCTGACGGAGGATTGGGCCGAGCACCAGGAACAAGAACGGACACTCGAGGAGCGCCATGCCCGTTAAGGTGCTGGACAGCTTCGCACTTATCGCCTACTTCCGTGACGAACCCGGCGCGGAGATGATGGAAACCCTGCTCGTTTCCGCGGGTAAAAAAGACCAGCCAGTCTTTATGACCGATGTGAACTACGCCGAAGTGAAATACTCGATTTTGAAAAAAGATGGCGCGGACGCGTGGGCGGAAGCGGCGAAAATTCTTCCTGGTCTTCCCATTGATTTTCACTCCACCACCCGCGCATTGGCGGACAACGCAGCTGATTTTAAGGCACGTTTCAAGATGAGCTTGGCTGACGCTTTCGCCGCGGCGCTAGCCAAGGAAAAGAAAGCTGAACTCGTCACCGGCGACACGGAATTCAAACCGTTGGAAGAGGAAATCAAAATTCTCTGGCTGAAATAACAAGCGACAATTCCCCGTCGTTGTAGCGCACAGAGAAAATCGACAGCTGAGGCGAACTATTTTTTGTTTCGGGAAATTGGGAACCGTTCCGCCTTCCCGGTTTTTCTCAGGGAACTCAGGACAGACGGGACGTTTTCCCATCTTCATTCGTCGCAAAACCTGGGAACGCTCCGCTTGCTCCCCGGTCTTCAATCAAAGCGATAAGGCAGCCAATGGAATCAAGCCACACCTTTACGTGCTCTGTTAAGGCCGTAGATGCTCGTTGGCGGTTTCAGCGGGTCCCGGCCGTAAACCTCTTCCACCAGCTTCAGGTGTTCAGGCGAAACGGAGTCTCTTATTTCTGTCAGGTAGCGGATAAAATCCGCGCGCGTGTTGTAAGAGAAGACTTGGCAACCGAAAGGTAGCTTGTATTCCTTCGGAATGCCACGTAAAAGCTCTCTGCATTCATTGTCCACAAACATCGCATCGCAGTACGGCAACAGCACCGATATGGCTTCGACATCGTTTGCCATACCTTGGCTTGGTATTCTCTTCTGTCCGCCTGCTGCTTTTCGAGAAAGTGAAGCGAACATTGCAGCGCCGACGATGTTAAACGGTGTGTTGTCGATGGCGGCTGACTGTAGAAACGCACGGAGTAGTTCGCATCCCTTTTGTCGGTCTTGAGCATGAATCACAAACTGGTGCTCCAAACTAGACATCTGATTTTCTTCCCAAGACGGCAGTATTTCATCCAACGTCGGCATCTGGCCGCGAAGCATCTGCATCGGCATTTGTGCTCGTTTGGCTGCCTGCTTGACGTATCCGTTTATCAAGGCTTGGCGATGTGAGACTTTCTCAGCCGCATATACTTCCTTGAAGGTCTTCTTTTGTCGTTGCCATTGGACGAATACATCAAGCAAGGCGGTAGAGGTACGGTTCCGACTTTCGCGCAAACCCTGTACCGTTCCGGGCAGCACACCATTCACGGTTACGTACATTCGCCCATCCCAATCGTGCAACCTGCCAGAAGAAATGCTGGCCGCTTCCAAGTCGAATACAAGAGGCTCGTTTTTCAACCAGCAACGCGCTGCCTGACCGATCTGACGGATTTTGATCCCCTCAGCTTGCTCAAAGCCATCACCGCCAGAGAAATATTCGTATGTGCTTTTGAGGAGCTGACTAAACGGCGAGGTAAGAGTCTCGTTATGATGTTCGCGCGAATCGGGGCAAGCCACGAGTTGAAGGTGTCGGACTACCCCAAGCGTTTCGAATAGCTCTTTCCAGAATGGGTCAGAAGCTGCTCGCTCGTGGCCCTGAACGTCTGGGCATAGCATCTTCATGATATTGCTGTAGGCAAACTGGTCGACGTAGACGATCTTCTTCTTCAGCTTTGGTAGACGCACTGGCGCAGTATGCCAGCAGGCACGACACCGCCTCTCGCAGCGCGTGTCACTAACGCTGAGCACACCGTAGTCTTCAGCGCCGCATTTTGGGCACGTTAGAAACGGCGACATGATGAAATCGCGCGGGTCTATTCGAATTGTCTTGTCGCTGCGCATCGAAAGTAACGATGATAACACTTAGCGAATATAAAGCGAAGAGGACCCCTTATGAAGTGGCGCGCCTAAAAAACCGGGAGCAGACCGGGACGTGCCTCCGGTTTCCGCTCGTTATTTCAATTCCGCAAGCCGCCTGGCGAGGAATTGCCGCTCCGGTTCCTGTTGGGTCAACGCAAGAGCTTTCTCATATGAAGCCCGCGCCTCAGCTGTCCTGCCGAGCCTGCGGCACATATCGGCGCGGGCGGAATGCGCCAGATAATAATCCGCCAATTCGCCATGTTCCAGCACCGCGTCGATGTGTGCCAGGCCGGCCTCCGGGCCATCCCGCATCGCGATGGCCACGGAGCGATTGAGCTCTACCACGGGCGAAGGCTGAATTCGTACCAATTGATCGTAGAGCGCCACAATCTGCCGCCAGTCGGTCGCTGCCATCGATTCCGCCTCCGCATGAACGGCCGCAATCGCAGCCTGCAGTGTGTAAGCGCCGAAGCGCCGGGACTTCAGGGCTTTCTCCACCAATGCCACTCCCTCCGCGATCTGCTCCCGGTTCCACAGCGCGCGGTCCTGATTCTCCAGCAGAATCAGCTCTCCGGTCGGAGAGGTTCGAGCGGCGCGACGGGATTCTTGCAGCAACATCAGGGCAAGCAGCCCAATGACCTCCGGTTCTGGCCCCAGTTCGGTGAGATGAAGTTCGGTCAGCAACCGGCCCAGTCGAATCGCCTCGCCGGTTAGTTCAGCCCTCGTTACTTCCGCTCCCGCCGCGGCAGAATAACCCTCGTTGAAGACAAGATAGACGACGTGAAGCACCGCGCCCATTCGCTCCGGCAATTCCTCCGGCGTCGGCACCTCGTACGGAATGTGTGTCTCTCGAATCTTTGCCTTGGCGCGCACAATGCGCTGCGCCAGCGTGCGCGGAGTGGTGAGGAAGGCCTTGGCGATCTCCTCGGTGGTCAACCCGCACACCTCGCGCAAGGTCAGCGCCACGCGCGCTTCCGGCGGCAGGGAAGGATGGCAGCAGGTAAAAATCAGGCGCAGCCGATCATCCTCAACGCTGTCCTCTTCATTGGACGTTTCCGCCGAGCTCGCTTGCGCTTCGAGATAGCGCACCAGCTCGCCTTGCGACGCATCGAATCTTGCCCGTCGGCGCAAAGTATCAATCGCTTTGAATCGCGCCGTCGAAATCAGCCATGGCCGCGGGTTGCCGGGCACTCCATTCCGCGGCCACAGGCTCAGCGCAGCCGCAAAGGCTTCGTGCATCGCCTCTTCGGCAAGGTCAAAATCACCGAGCAAGCGGATCAGAGTTGCCAGGATTCGTCCCGAATCCACACGATAAAGGGATTCGAGCAATTCACGTATCTGCTCGGTGGAACGCTCGGACATGGCGACGACCTTAGCAAACCATCTACCCCGAATCAATTTGGCGGATGGCGGATCGAAAGTGCCACGAATGCTTGCCTTCGTTCTAAGAGTTGCTTTGGATGGAAGGCCTTTGTGTATCAGCGGTGGCCAGGGTGGTTGGGGTCGGTGAATTCGAGTAGTTCGATGGGCGCGCCGTTTTCGACGATGAACGCGACGCGGACGCCCTCGGATGGGCTGTTGGGAGGAATCAGGATTTCGCGGCCAGCAAGCTCGGAGGCCAGATCGGCCACTTCAAACGCGACGTGCCGGACGAGATCAGGAACCGCTGCGTCCGCTTCGAAACGCATCCACTCCACGCCGAATTCGCTTTTCTCGTGGCTGACCACAAAGACTTTCAGGTGTTTCAAGTGGGTCTCCCCAGGCTTCGCTTCGCTAGTGGGAATTCCGATGTGGTGGTACCGGCGCATTGTTTTTCGCTCTCCGTGAAATTGGCACGAATTCTACGCTATCGTTACCGCGTTTGAAACCGCGCCCTCATGCAAAGGGGAGAAGGACTAAACGTCGTATAATCTCGTGCGCGCAACTGGGGAGCAGAACTTATGAATGTACAAGACCAAATCAAGAAGTATATTGCCAGCCAACCGGAGCCAAAACGCAGTGACATGCGAGAGTTGCATCGGCTCACACTTCAAGTGTCACCAGAATGCAAATTATGGTTCTCCGATGGGAAAGACAGCAAAAACCATACTGTTTCCAACCCTACGATTGGATATGGATTTCACACAATAAAATACGCCAATGGAAAAAGTAGAGAGTTTTTTCGAATTGGTGTGAGCGGAAATAAAACCGGAATCTCTGTCTATATTCTTGGTCTCAAAGAGAAGTACTTAGCCAAAACGTATGGAAAAACACTAGGCAAGGCGAGCGTGACCGGATATTGCATTCGGTTTGAAGCTCTAAAGGATATAAACTTCGATACTCTTGAAGCGGCAATACGATATGGGCTTGCAGCTCGGAATGAAAAAGGCAAGCTGACGAAATAATTCCACTGTTAAAGGAAGCAGCTATCGATGCCCACTGCACCCTTTTTTGGCCCTTGACTTCACCCTGAACTAGTGTATAATGTTCCTTAGAAGTACCCGCGCCCAGCCGCGGTGCGTCATTCCACGATGAGTATGGTCCCGAGCCTTCGATCCCTTCCGATCTAACTACTTTATTGTGAATTACTTAAACGCTGGCTATTTGATTTTCCCCTGAAAATATCCGTTCAACTCTATTGGTATCAATTACTTGCGCACTCTTGGCGCCATTGAATTTGCGTAAGCCTTGTATTATGAATCCGTTACGCACTCTTTTGCTCGCCACGGGGGGTAGGGGTATCCACTACAGCGAGCCAGCCAGCTCTTCCGACAGTACCTGGGCCTTCTTCGCCAGGTTGCTGGAACGCCTAAAGTCGCCCGCCCGCGCCGCTTCTCTCGCGTCGGCCAGAAAGCTCCGGACCTTCGAGAAGAGGTCCAACTGCACGGAATTCAATGTTTTGCCATTGGCGGCGGCAAGGTTTCGCTCCGCCACACCGACACTTTGATTCGTCTCCTCCTGCAAAGCCTGAGCTTCCGCCGGCGGCAATTGCGGCGCCATAAGTGGCTGTTCCGCCTTGCCTGCCACATCATTAGCCGTCGCGGGGGGAGTCGCAACGCGCGGCCGCATTGGTACGCTGCGAACGGTAACCAACCGGATCGGCTGCGGAGGAAACTCGATCCGCAAATCAGGAGTTGCTTCGTCGTCACCCGCTGGGGATGTTGCAGGCCGCGCGGGCATTACCGGTCGCACGCGCACAGCGGTCGCCCAGGGGATCGACGGTCTCTTGCGCGCGGTGCAACCGCCCGCCGCCAACGCCGCGCAAACCGCCAATAGCATGCACGTCCGCACGCGACAGCGCGCCAAGATGGCGGAGGAGGGGACTGGACTCTGCTTCATATCTACGCTGCGAGCGGCAATTCAATCCGGAACGTCGTGCCGCGCCCGACCTCCGAAGTAAAGTCTATCGAACCGTTCAAAAGCTGCACAATGCGAAACGTGCTGGCCAATCCGATCCCGCTTCCGCCCGGCCGCGTCGTGAAAAACAACTGGAAAATTTTCTGCCGGTTTTCCGGCGCGATTCCTTTTCCGGTGTCGCCCACCGTGATCTCCGCCATTTCGCCGCGCCGGCTCAGGACCAGCCGCAATTGTCCGCCATCTGGCATGGCTTCCAGGGCGTTGAGCACCAGATTCAAAACCGCTTGCTTCAGCAGCGCGCGGTCTACATACACTTGCGGCACGTCAATCGGCAAAAGCTGCGCCAGCTGTACGTTAGCCCGCTGCAATTGTGGCCCCGCAATTTCCAGAACTTCTTTCAGCAATTCCGGCAGCTGTGTCGGCTCCAGCCGCACGTCCATCGGCCGAGTAAAATCCAGAAATCTTTTCACCACCGCGTCCAGCCGGTCGATCTCCTTATCCAGAACACTCACCGCCTGGCGCGCGCCCGGTTCCGAATCACTCGGCAGGCATTCCTTCAGGTTCTCAAGCCACAGCCGCATCGAGTTCAGCGGATTTTTCACTTCGTGCGCCACGCCTGCGGTGATGCGTCCCAGCGCCGCAAGCCGCTCGCTCACCTGCAACTGCGTGTTGATGCTTTCCAGGGAATCGAGGTCGCGCAGCGTCACCAGCGCTCCCATGCGCTCGCCATCCTCCTGGATGGCCTGCACGCTCACGCTCACGCGTTTTGGCCCTTCGGTGGTCAGCAACTCCGTTTCCGCCGCGACTTCGCTCAGTTCATCGCCATCGAGATGCAGCGCTTCGCGAAGCGGATGCCCCACGGGAAAAATTTCAGTGACGCGCCGTCCCAGGAATTGTCCCGCTGGCGCGCCCAGGAATTTCTCCGCCGCTGGACTCACCATTACTGCTCGCGCATCGCGTGTGAAAAGCAGCAAGCCATCTTCGAGACCGGCCATTACGGAATTCATGTTTTCACGCAGCGTGCTGAAGATTTCATGCACGCCGCGGAGTTGCTGTCCGACTTGCGAAATCTTGCGGCTCACCGCTCCAAGTTCGTCGCCGCTTCCCGCGAAGCCGATCACTTCCTTTGCTGGAGCGTCATATTGTCCGGCGGAAATGCGGTCCAATTGCGCGGAAATGTCGCGCAATGGCGCCAGCGTCGCGCCGCTCACCACCGCCGCCAGCATCGTCGAAACTACCAGCGCCAGAATCACCAGCGATCCCGACGTTTTGATGCTGGGCATGATCTCCTTCAACACCAAACCGGAGGACATCACCACGCGCACTTCGCCAAACGGTTGCCCCTCCATCGTAAACGGATAATCGTCCTCGTACACTCGCGGCGTGCCCTTCAAAACATTGATCTGATGCAGAAAACTGCTTCCGACCAATTGTGCGAGCGGCGTTCGTCGCGGTCTGAATTTTCCGGGCAGAGTACGGTCGCTCGAGATAAGCACCAGACCGTCATGGTCCACAATCGAGATTTCGTAGATTTCCAGCGGTTCGGCGGCGGCATCCAGATGCGCTTGCAGCCTCTCATTGACCTCGAACGAACGCCGCACGAAGTCATGCGTCTCGTCCGGATCCAGCGAACTCCGCCTCATTCCGCGCGCTTCCGCATCCGTCAGCGCGGATTGCGCTTCAAGGAAAACTTGATGTCCAATTTCTTTTGCGCGCCGGTCGGTTTCCTGCAAAACCTGTTCGAGAAGCTGCGCCGCAAAAACTCCGGACAGCACGGCAACGACCAGCAACACCAGTCCCGTCATCACCAGTGTCAGCTTTGTCCGCAGCCGTAGCTGCATCGCGCCTTCCTATTCCGCCTCGGCGCGCTCGCCGCCGTATTCTTTGAGTTTGTTGTGAAGTGTTTTCAAGCTGATGGCCAGCAGTTCCGCCGCGCGCGTCTTGTTGTTTCCCGTCGCGTTCAGCGTCTGCAGGATGAGTTCGCGCTCCATCGCATCCACCGTGGTTCCTACCGGGAATTTGATGGATGAAAGATCGCTGGGTCCCTTGGCCGAGGACTTGCCGAATTCGCCGGGCAGCGTCGAGCGAGTGATCAAATCCTTGTCGCACATGATTGCCGCGCGCTCCAACACATTGCGCAGTTCGCGGATATTTCCCGGCCACGTATGGCTCATGAAAATATCCAGTACTTCTGCGCCGATTCCGCGAACGTGTTTGCCGTGCTTGGCG
>Ga0207037_10243_pt3 | contig 14728 bp, 16 predicted proteins | sample Alteio_BWMinCont_75_FD_153268 | JGI IMG/M metagenome (GOLD analysis project Ga0207037, IMG submission 153268) | Enriched cells from forest soil in Barre Woods Harvard Forest LTER site, Petersham, Massachusetts, United States -... | ecosystem: Environmental > Terrestrial > Soil > Temperate forest >... | reverse complement strand
CCATTTTGGGAGATATGACCGTGCAAAGATTCTTCTGGAGAAAGATTGTTCATGTCGTCTCGTCGGCCACGGGAAATGGCGGCGCTTCGTTCTGTGGCGCCCGCCATTCTTTTGGATGCAGGAAGTGGTGATGAAGCCAGAGTGAGAAGTAATTCGGCGGCTTGTTTCGTTTGAAGAGGATGACGAACATCAACGCGGCTCCGCTGATCGCAAGACCCAGAAGAAGATTGGGACGAGCGAGAATGCCGACGCGGTAGAGAAAGTCCGGAATCATCGACAGGCAAAGGATTGTCACCAACTCCCACGCTTCGATTCCGAGCCAGACACCGGTTCGCCGCCGCAAATTGCGGCTGCACGGAACGGAAGGATGAACATCCTGAAATTTATCCTGAGGCATGCGTCAATCTCCCCGTTCCGGTCCCTTTGATGCGCCCTTCGAAGACAAGCCCGCGGATTTGTTTTTGATCCGCTCTCGAAGCTTGCTTGGCTTGGTGGCAGCGTTTTCTTTATCCGCTGTTTTCTGTGAAGCTTCCTTTGCCGATGCTTTTCCGAGTTTCCAGGCCGCGCGATGACTTGTGGCAGCTTCAATGACTTCTTTGTCATTTTTGAAAAGCTCGAAGGCGTGATGGCGAAGGCCACCGTTCTTGCGATCCAAAAAGACGGCAACGTTTTTGAATTCCTCCATCAACAAATTCTTTTCACCCGGCTTCGCCTGGAGCGCTTTGAGAAGTGTGTCCCGAACTTCAGGAGCACGTCCGTCCATGACTCGATGATCCCGATGCACCTGACTGATGGATGCAGCTTTGACGAGTTCCTTATCGTCTTTGATAGTTTCGTAAGCCTCTTTGGTGAGACCGCCGCGCCGCCGGTCGATGAAAGGCCTCACCTGATCGAATTCCGCGCCCGTAAGGGGTTTGTCGGGAGGCTTGCTCGCAAAATACTTCATCAAGAGTTCACGCGTTTCAGGTGTGATCTTTTTGTTTTCGGCTGTGCTGTTTTGAGTTGGCATGATGTGTTTCCTTTATTTGAGTCCGTTGACGATGTCCTGGGCTTTGAAAATGAAGATCCCTCCGACGACAGCGGCAATTCCGCCATAGAGGTCTTTGACACTGATCCGCATGCCGCCGATGATGATGACAGCGACCCCAATGGGTTCGGTGGCATCGAGCATCAAGGTTTTGGCACTGTCCAGCCAGCCCGCGTAAGCGTAGCTCGTGGCCGTGAGGTAAAGTGTGCACGCCCAGAAATAAATCTGGAAACGGGCTTGGCGGAATTTTTGAAGTTTCATGGTGATGTTAAAATCCGGGTTGGTGCGAAGGAGATTTCTGACTCCTTAAAGGAAGTGTCTGACGACTCCGCTGGATCTGACTCATGAGCCGGATCATGGCTCCCAATTCAGTTCTTGGATGGCAGATGGATGAACGTCGGAGCGTCCACGCCGCCGTCCGGAGGCCGCGCGCCAGGCGGCGCAAGGGTGGTTTCGGCCTGTCCTGGTAGTCACGCGCAGAGGAATTGGACAATTCCTTTCCCGTAAAGCGTTCGTAAGCCTTTTCGACGTTCTTCTCGAAAAGTCGTTTGATGGTACGAAGCGGGTCGGGTTCGTGCTCTCGTGTCTTGTGCCCTTTGAGCGAACTCACCGACCAATCAACTTCCTTGCCGGATTCATCCCGTTTAAGAACGACAACGTGAATGTGAGGATGCCGATCGGCTCCGTCAGTCCGGACATGGGAACCTGCAATCCATCCAAGCGAATGGCCAGCGCCATGCATCTCGCGCCTCCAGTCGCTGAATTCCTTCATGGTGGAGGTCAGGACGGATCGCAAAAAACTCCGTTCATCGATGCCGGCATCTCGAAGCGAAGCCCACAATTTGGGTTCTGGAGAAAACACCAGGTGCGTCCCCACAGCTTTTCGAAGCTCAGGCCAGTTTTCCGGACGTTTTGATGTCCATTGCCGCAACCGCCGAAAATAATCGTAATGACTCTCGCGATCTCCTTTGGCCGGTAAAGTGATATTGTGATATTTTGAAAACGACTCCGTTCGCTTCATCCATTTGGTATGGGATTCCGGTCCTGCAGCTCCGTAACGGGTGAGATGATCCTGGCAAAGTCGAAGGACGAGCTTTTGCTTTTCAGGGACCGTCAATCGGGAAAGGCTCTGTCCTTGATGAGCAGCTTCCTGGGTGGCGTGAATATAAAGGAAGCCTCCGAGTTGAATATCCGCTTCCTTGGTCGCGTACCCATCCCCTTGCGGAAGTTCTGCGGAAGCTTCCAGTTTTCCGCGTCCCTTTTTTGTTTCGCGTCCATAGGCAATCATGCCCGGAAGCACTTCGGCGGAAAAATTGCCGCAGTTTTTAACGACCTGCTGAAACGTTTGCATGTTTAGGATCTTCTCTGGATGTGTTGACGGAGTTTGCTGGCGGGCCGGTTTCCGTTTACGGGTGATTCCTCACCTGGGTCTTCCAGCTTGATGGCAAGTTCGAGAAGCGCCTTGAGCGCGTTTAACAGGCGATGGGTTTCCTCCAGAATTGTCTGGGTCGCGTGACTGGTCTCATTCTGGGCTTCAAGTGAGGTCAAAATTTTGGCCTGGGATTGGTGAAGATGATCCAGTTGGATGAGCACTCTCTTGGCAGGAGGAAGTGGAACTGGATCTGATTCCGGAGATGATTTCTGAGCGAATTGGATGATCATCATTTGGAAAAATTCGTCCCAGCTCTTGCAGCCTCGTTCGCGCCGAATGAATGCGAGTCTGACAGCCGTTTCTTCGGTGACGCGCCATCTTGGTTGCCGGGGTTTCAATGCAGCATTCATCTCGAAGTCAGCTTGCTGGCGGAGATCACTGGCACGGTTGGCACAGTCAAAACCTTGTTTTGACTATCCTGCGTTTCAAAAAGTTGTGGTTTTGCCAAAATGGCGTTCATGAGGTGGGTTCGAGTTCGAGGCTACTTTTACGAGGCGCGGCAGAGTCGGCTCTGTGTTCGCTGGCTGCATGTTGACGCGCAAACCATGCAGCGATCTGAGGGCTCGCTTGGGCGATTTCTTCAGCAATTCGAGTGTCTTCGATTTGTTGACGACGGCATTCTTCCTGAAGCCGTTCGATCACCGCAGCCCAGCGTTGACCAGGCGTTTGGTCGTCACCGGAAAGCTGTTCCGCCGCGAGGGTGACGGTTAGGGCGCACGTTGCTTTTTCATGGGCGGATCGCTGGCCCCGATTGATCTCGTCGGTGGCAACGCCGTGGCAGTAGCGCAAGGCGGCGGTATAAGCGGCAACAATGCGGTTTTCGTGGTGTCCTTCGACCAATGCTCTCTCGGCATAGGCACGCGCCGGATGAAGCGAGTAGCGAATCTTGCAGTTGTCCCAATGCAGCGCTTCAAGCCGGGCCGCGATGGCGTAGGCCTTGCGTTGGAGCGGGGTTTGAGCGGAAGAATTCCGGGACAATGCAGCGTGATGGCTGGCCGTCACGCTGCCGCCCACCGTGTTATCCTTCGATGGATTACCTTCCTCTGGATTACCTTTCAGTGCCTCTTTTAGGACGGGTGGCGGTGCTCCATTTGATACCGCTCCCGTGCCATTTTTGATACGAGGGCTAAAAGAGGCACTTGTGCTTATTTTCTCACGGGTACGATTTTGAGCACCAGTGCTCGAAATAACACCCGTATCATTTGGAGCACCGGTGCCCGGAAGGACATCTGTTGCCTCGGCTCTCTTCCACTCAGAAGGAGTGGTGAGCAAATATTCATTTAGAGAGCCTGATTTTTTGATGATTTTAATGAGGCCGTACTCTTCCAGGCTCTTGATGACTCGCAACACGGTGTGTCGATTCATTCGACACGCTTCGCTCATCGAGTTGATTCCCGGATACGCTTTGTTTTTGCCATTCGCCCGACGGGCGAGGTGTGCGTAGATGCGAAATTCCTGAGCATCCAGACCGTAATCATCCAGTTCGGAATGAACGAAGAGGACATTGAACTCGCTGCGGTCCTGACGGAGGATTTTCATGCCACCGCCTGACGTTTGGTAGAGCGCTTGCTGCATAAGCAGGCGTCTGAAAATGTAACCTCTTGTGTAACCTCGGAGGTGAAAACCGGCGAGAATCTCAAAGAGTGAGAGGGAGCGCCTTCAGAGCAAATCCTCCTATGAAAATGGAGGAATTGGGACTTTGCGAGAAAACCGGAGATTCTGGGAAAAAACGCCTTTTTACGAGTGTGAAGCAAGCGCTCTACCACTGAGCTAAGCGCGCTCTAGGAGAGCGCTTCCATGAAGCCTAAGCTTCTATCCCAAATCAAGCGTGAATCGATGAAAACCCATGGCATGTTCCATCATCATTATCATTGACTCCTGCTTATCATATTAGTAAACCTAATAATATACGCCAAAAGCGGCAGCTTGTCTATTGACCCATGATGTTAATTCCCTTAGCTTGTCCTCAGACTTCAAATAAATTTGAAGACCAGTAAAACCCATCCTTAAGTAATTGAATATGAAACTCATCCACCCATTCTTAAAACGGCTTACCGCGATCCATCAGCGCGCACGGGCCTTCACCCTCATCGAACTCCTTGTCGTGATCGCGATCATTTCAATTCTGGCAGGCCTTTTAACGCCGGCATTGGGACGCGCTCGTGAATCTGCTCGTCGTTCAAGCTGCATGAACAACGTGCGTCAAATCGGACTGGCATGGAAACAATTTTCTTTGGATAACAGCGATACATTCCCTCCCGGCCTCGTCACGGCCGCCGTTAAAGCTCAGGATGTGTTTAACGTTCTGACGAACGGCAACTATCTGCAAGCTGGCCGCGTGTTCCTTTGTCCCTCGGATAAGACGCGCACCGTTGGTTCGGTGGGAACTGCCATGACTTCGGCGAACATCTCCTATATTTGCGCGGTCGACATTGGTATTACAAACGGTCTGCGAGAATCTGTCAGCAGCAATCAACCTCTGATCTTTGATCGAGGAATCACTGCTGGAGCTGCCGGCGCCAACACGGTCATCTCTGATACGAACGTTACCTGGACCGTAGCAAACGGGAGCCCTCACAATGGTGATGGTGGCAACATATTCTTCAACGGTGGCAACGCCGGATTTAACAAGACTTTTGCCACTGGCACAGATGGGACCAATGGTGTTATTGTCGATCAGTAAGGGTTTAAACTCTTTAAAAAGACCGGTTCGAAAGAACCGGTCTTTTTTTTGTCCAAAAGGGAGCCGACATTCTTATTTCAACAGGCGACGATGGAATTCTCGAGTCAGAACATCCAACCCTTTGCCTTCTTGCGCTGAAATCTCCAGAATGGGAATCTTCCACTTTCGTTTGAATTTCTTGAGATTCTGCTTGCTGGCCTGGCAATCCATTTTGTTGGCAACCACGATCCTCGGCTTCTCAAGGAGTTCCTCATTATACAATTCCAATTCCTTCAACAACTGTGCGTAGTCCTTTCTGGGGTCGCGTCCATCCACACCTGCCATGTCAAGAATGATGACGAGCAACCGACAGCGTTCGATATGGCGTAGAAAACCATGTCCAAGGCCCACGTTGAGATGGGCACCTTCTACAAGCCCTGGGATATCGGCAACCCGAATCGACTTGTAATCGTCCCGGAACTCGAGAGTGCCGAGGATGGGAGTAAGCGTCGTGAAGGGATAGGACGCGATTTTAGGCTGAGCCTGCGAAAGCTTTGAAAGAAGAGTCGACTTTCCTGCATTGGGATATCCAACCAATCCGACGTCGGCCACCGTTTTCAACTCCAACTGAAACTGACCCTCTTCCCCTTCCTGTCCCGGGGTAAACTCCCGTGGTGCTTGATGCGTGGAACTCTTGAAAGTGGAATTGCCACGCCCACCCCTGCCACCCTTGCATAAAATAAATTCTTCGCCGATCTCCACGAGATCAATGACAAGCTCGCGTTCTGGCAGACGAAAGACGCTGGTGCCGGAGGGGACTTTGATCACCAGCGACTGAGCCGATCGTCCATGCTTCTTCTTGCCATGTCCACTCTCACCCCGCTTTGCCACGATTCGTGACTGGTAGAGCAGGTCGCTGAGTTGATTCGTGTCTCGATCCACTCTTAAGATCACGTCCCCACCGTCGCCACCGTTTCCACCATCGGGACCACCCTTAGGGACATATTTTTCCCTTCGAAAGCTGACGCAGCCGCTTCCTCCATCACCCGCTTTTGCATAGATTTTAACTCGATCGACAAACATAGTTCGCTTCGTTTCATGATCGATCACGGATCAAATTCTTCCGCATTTTTGATTTCGGCGTAGCCAGCAGGCACTTCGAAAAGAGAATCGGGAAGAATAGACGTATCCAATCGCGTGATGGTTCCTTTACGGTTGATTTTACCCTGGGTTTCAATAATGCGAATGGGAACCCCTTTAAGTTCGGGATGCTTCTCAAGCAGAGAAGCTGATTGCACGAAACCAAACTGGATGAAACTTTTGAATTCCTTGAGGAAAAGATTCATATCCAGTGCGCCTTCCGAAATCCAAAGCTCCGTGGCATCTCCATTGCGCTCCTTTACAAGCACCTGGTGGGTTGCATAACCCGAAATCTCCTCCGTTTTACCGGTCGATTCGACTTCCAACCCCTCAAAATCCTCCGCTTCATGAGATTCATCACTCTCATCTAATTTTCCGTGTTTTAGTACGACATATTTTTTCGGACTGTGCATGATCGAATAGGTAAGCTTGCGGTCATTGCGTATAATGCTCGAAAGCGCCTGTCCTTGATCGATGCGAACGGCGTTTCCTTTTACAAAAATGGTCATCACTTCCTTGTCCAAAAGCTCTTCATCATTCCGCTCCTCAATCACCTGGGTCACTGTCAGATCCCCCCAAGAGGAAGAGATCGAGCCGAACATAAGGGTCGCAAATAAAAACAGGAATGAAAAACGCATCGCTATGGAAAAACTGAAATGTTCATATTAAGCATGCCCTTAATGGCATGCACTACATTTATTTCAGCAGCACTCGAGACTGTCCCGCCGTCGCTCACGATTATCTTTTTGAAAAACTCCGAGTGGCTGAATTAAAGTAGAACATGAAAAGATGCCACCGCGGCAGCAAGAACGCACTTCCATCATTCCCTTGCTGAACTCGCATCTTAAAATCATGATCGGCTCCATGCATGCGGAACAGGAAGAAAGAAGTTTTGTACGAAAACTAAGACAGCTCCTTTTCAATTTGAAGAAAAGTCCACTTTTGATTCCCTTGTGTCTGGTCCTTCTCACATCCTTTGCTTTTCACCAGGTCTTGCAGTGTGGTTTCGTCTGTCTCGATGATCCTTACTTCGTGATCGATAATCCTTATTTGAAACAGGGGTTTTCATGGAAAGCCCTTCTCTGGACATCGGGTGCAGGCTTGTTCTTTCAGAGCCCCTACGTGGATTACTGGCAACCTATGACAGTCCTCTCGCGTATTTTGGAAACATCGTGTTTCGGGTTGGACCCCAAGATGCATCATTTGACGAATCTTTTGCTACACGTGCTCAATACACTTCTTGTCTTTCACGTTTTTTCGAAACTCACACACACGAAGCGCGCGAGTTTTTTGATCGCAGCTCTTTTCGCCATTCATCCTCTTCATGTGGAATCTGTTGCCTGGGTCACGGAAAGAAAAGATGTGCTCAGCGGTTTTTTCTGGCTGGCGTCCCTATGGGCGTATTTGCGCTACGTCGCCTATCCCTCTGCAGGCCGATATATGACCGTCTTTGTTTTATTCGCGATGGGATTGATGTCCAAGCCCATGAACGTCACGTTTCCTGTAATCCTGCTGGTCCTTGATTTTCTTATACTCAAGCGTTCCCCTTCACGCAAAGTCATTTTCGAAAAGATCCCTTTTTTTCTTTTGTCCTTTGTTTTCACCTTTGTTTTGACGCTGATTTCATTAACAACGCAAGTCCACCATTTGCATACCTCCTTCGGGATCTTCATGGAAAACGCTCTGGTTTCCTATGCAAATTACCTGATCAAAACGCTTTTTCCCACTCGATTGACAGTTTGGTATTACCTCGATAAAGACTTCCTCACATTTTGGAATATCTTGGGCTCCCTTCTTCTCCTGACAACGATCACACTCTTTGCAATCGCACAACGTTTGAAGCGTCCTTATTTCCTCGCAGGCTGGCTCTGGTTCATCATCGCGTTGCTGCCTGTGATGAGCCTCAATGATATTTCATGCGCCGATCGCTTTACATATATGCCTCTCATTGGGCTTTTCTGGGTCGCCGCCTCAGGCATCGAAGAACGGGCAAGACCAGGAAAAATCTCCAGGAAAATGGTTTCCGCCGTGGAGGCGGTACTCGTCCTTGTATTAATGCTGATGACTCTCATCCAAGTCAGTTATTGGAAAACAAGCATTTCTTTGTTCGAACACGCTCTTTCCATCCATGACAACTATATTAGCCGCAACCTTCTGGGCATTGCCTATTTAAGAGAAAAGAAAATGGATCTTGCGAAATTCCACCTGCACGAATCCATCCGGCTCAATCCGGTGTACGCCAAATCCTACGCCGCCCTCGGTATGGCCTGCGAATCGCAAAACAAAACGGAAGCCCAATTTTATTTGGAACGGGCTCTTAAACTTCAACCTGATTCCGTGTTGGCGCATTATAATTTGGGGACGATTCTGATCTCCGAAAACCAATTAAGAGAAGCGGAAGAACATCTCATCCAAGCCGTGGAAATACAAAACGACTTCTTCGATGCCCGCTACAATCTGGGAAACATCTTCCTCAATGAGAACCGGATCGCTGAAGCCATTGCGCAATACGAATTGGTTCTGGAGATCAAGCCGGATTTCGCGCAGGCCCACAATAATTTGGGTATTTGCCTCGTTCGACAGAATCAAGTGGATGCCGGCATTGCGCATTATCGCGCTGCCATTCTTCTCTCACCTCACATGGCTGATCCCTACAATAATTTAGGCATTGCCTTGTTTCGCGAAAAACGAATGACGGAAGCGAGGAGATGCTTCGAAAAAGCGCTTCAAATCCAGCCTGACCTGAAACAATCCCGGCAACTGCTGGAACAAATCAAATCTGCGGGCAAATGATTGGATCAGATGAAGGCAAACCGATCCCTCCTCCTCCCATGAGCCAGAAACGGATCTGTCTCATTCTTGCGTTGATCACAACAGCCTGTTACGCCCCAATCCGACACGCGGATTTCATTAATCTCGATGATCCGCCCTATGTTTATGACAACCCCCAAGTTCAGCGGGGAGTGACTGCTGATGGGATCGCGTGGGCTTTCAAAGCAGGCCTTTTCTTCAGCACTCCGCATGTCGATTACTGGCAGCCCCTGACGGTATTGAGCCACATGCTGGACGTGACGTGCTTTGGGATGAATCCGCACGCCCAACACCTGGTCAACCTCGCTTTGCATGTCGCGAACACTCTGCTGCTGTTCGGCGTTTTCTCCAAAATTACCCATTCCAAGCGAAGAAGCGCTCTCGTTGCCCTGCTCTTCGCAGTGCATCCGCTCCATATTGAATCCGTCGCTTGGATCACGGAACGCAAAGATGTGCTCAGCGCTTTTTTCTGGATCCTGGCGCTCGGGTGTTATCCGCGTTATGCCTCATCGAAAACGTGGACGAATTATGTTCGTGTTTGTTTTCTCTTCGCCTGTTCGCTCATGGCAAAGCCGGCAGGATTAACCTTTCCCTTCATCCTGCTTCTCATGGACGTCTGGCCACTGGAACGCTTCCGGGATGAGCAAGGCATCTCATTGATCTTCGAAAAAATCCCTCTCCTCGCACTTTCTGCCGCCTCAGCCTGCATCACCTTCCTGGAGCAGGGCAAACATCTGGGAAGCGGAGCTCGTCCCTTGGCAGGTGTCCTGAATGGATATCTTCATTATTTGACGCAAACGCTCGTTCCCCTGAAACTTTCCATCTGGCATCCACCTTTCTCTGAAATCTCAACAGCCCGTGTCGTCATCGCATCAGCGCTTTTGCTCGGCGTTTCACTTTGGGTTTGCCGTGATCTGCGCACGCGACCTTTTTTATTTGTAGGCTGGTTCTGGTTTGTTGGCATGTTGATTCCAACCATCCGTCTTAAAGACATCGCGTGGGCAGAGCGTTTCACCTATCTGCCACTCATCGGCATCTTCATCATGATCAGTTGGTCCCTGCCCTCTCCTTCCATCCTCAGCCGACCGAAACGCCAACTATTGGGGCTTGGCACCGCCGGAACCGTTATTCTGTTATGCATCCTCACGTTCCAACAGGCGCACTCCTGGCAGAACAGCGTGACACTTTACCAACATGCGCTCACCATCCATCCAGACGCGCCTCTTATCCAAAACAATCTTGGCCTTGCTCTGATGCAGGCGAAACAAGAGAAAAAGGCCCGAGCGCATTTCGAACAGGCAATCCGGCTTAAACCTGAAATGGCGGAAGCGTGGGACAATCTTGGGCTCATCGCCATACAGGAAGGCAAACTCGACGAGAGTCTTCGCTGTCATACAAGAGCGGTTTTATTGAAACCTGATTTTTCCACCGCACACGAACATCTGGCTTACGCGCTCGCCCAAGAGGGAAATAAAAGTGAAGCGATGGTTCATTATCAAGAAGCTTTGAGGTTAGAACCTTCCTCCACTCTTGCTCTCTGCAACCTGGGGAGCCTGCTTTCCCAAACAGGAAAAGCGCACGATGCGATGCAGCTTTATCAGCGCGGTCTGAAACTCAACCCCGATGATCCCGATCTTCTCAATAATCTTGGCGCTCTTTTTCTCCGAGGAGGTCTCTCAAGCCAGGCACGCGACTGCTTCGACCATGCCATCCAATCGCGGCCTTCGTTCTCGGAAGCCCATGCCAGCTTGGCCACGATCCTCGCCTTGCAAGGCGAGCATGCCAAAGCGGTCGATCATTATCGAATCGCCCTTCAAACCAAGCCGGATGACATCGTGACACAATACAACCTGGCAAACTCCTTGCTCGAACTGCAGCAAGACGATGAAGCCCAAGCGCTTTTGAAGAAAGTGGCGGGTCAAGGTGCAAATCTCGAGCTCGCGCGAAGAGCATCTGATCTGCTCGCGCAAAAATCACTTTATCCGCCCAATCGGATACGCAAAGAATCGCCGTGAGCCGGCAGACTCTCGGCTTTGGAAAATGCTTCGATTTGTTTACGGGCACGCTGCAGCTCCTGCCTTGTATAGGAGATCACACTGGTGCGGCGCTTGAAGTCGACCACGCGAAGACCGGAAAAGCTTCGTCCAGCTCCCGACGTAGGCAACGTGTGGCTCGGACCCGCCGCGAAATCACCGAGCACGGTTGGAGTATTGTTTCCGAGAAAGATTCCGCCAGCGGTCGTAACGCGCGAGGCCAGCCGCTGGGCATTGGAAGTCATGATTTGCAGGTGCTCCGGCGCAAGGCGGTTGGCCACGTCGGAAAGCTGCTCGTGACGGCATGTCCGAATCCAAAAAGTTCCATTCATCAAAACTTTCTTTAAACCAGGATTCGACGCGTGTGTTTTCGCTTGGCGCAAAAGTTCGCTTCGAATCTTTTCAAGAACCCGCGCCGAAGCACTGACGCAATAAATAAGCTCCCTGCCGCTTCCATGCTCGGCTTGAGCCAGTAGATCGGCCGCAGCCCATGCAACATGAGTGGTCTCATCAGCAAGCAGCATCAATTCGCTCGGCCCGGCAAGAAGATCGATGCCCACTTTGCCGAAAACCTGGCGCTTCGCCTCGGTGACGAAAACATTTCCTGGACCAAAAATCTTATCCACCGCACGAATCATCTTCGTTCCGTACGCCATGGCCGCAATTGCTTGCGCGCCACCAAGCCGCCACACCTCCGTCGCGCCGCAAACGCGCATCGCCCATAAAAGTTCCGTTGCAACGGGCGGAGGAGTGCACACCACGATCTCGCTCACTCCGGCTTCGCGCGCTAGCGCGACGGTCATGAACACCGAGCTCACCAAAGGCACCGATCCGCCAGGGATATAAATGCCCACACGGAATAATGGATCGAATTTTTCCCCCACTTTTGCCCCATGAGCATTGCGCCTGTTCCAGTTCACTGGCAATGAGGAGCGTGCAAATGCTGTCACATCACGCAGTGTGGCGCGGGCAGCCGTTTTCAATGCCGGAGACACTTTCGATGCAACCATCTCTTTCGCAGAAACCCTCAATTCTGATTTCTTCAAAAGAACGCGGTCAAACCGCCACGTCAGATCGAGGAGAGCGTGATCCCCATTCTTCCGAACCCTTCGCACAATATCCGAAACCCGCGCGCGAATTTTCTCAGGAACTTCCTGGGAAGAAAAAGCGAGCTTCTCGAAAGAACTGGAAGGATATTCCAAAAAACGCATCGGAACATCCTATCGGAACAAGGTCGTCCCGACGACTCTATTCTTTTCAAAGCGCGCGGTCTTAGGAGAGAACGACAAGTGCCAGGTTATCGGGTTTTACCTTTGCCACTTCCTCGCGAATGTAGGAGAGAATTTCATCCCGCACTTCCGAGGAGCGCTTGCTCCAGCGCTGGCGTCCCGCCAGAAACTTCGCGCAACGACGCAAGCCGACAAGACGCAAAGCTTCGGTTGGAGAATGGATCTCGATCTCGGTGCTTTTTTTTCCCAACTGTGTCCGCTCCAGAAGGAGACGTTTGATCTCGGAGTAAAAATCGAGTTCGAAAGCGGCGTCGCTGCGGTGCGCGACTTCAAACAAATCGATTTCCTTTAATGCCCGTTTTCCAAGTTGATCATGGGCAAAATCGTGAATGAGACTCTGGGTGAGATCGAGGATCTCCGCGAATGGCACGGTTCCCCGCTCCAGCTTCTTGCGAAAATGATTCACGAGGCTTTCAAGCATGTGCTCCATGATCCAAGGTTCCACGGAAGTCACCGGAACATTTTCGTGAACGAGAAGCGCGTTCATGATGCCCCGCAAATCCAAAGGCTCCATGTGACCATCCGGATAACAAACCACCAAGGCGTGCGAGTGAAGTTGAATCATGTTTGAAGGGAGAGTGTTTGAATTTCTTTCACAAATTCACCGATGTCCCGGAACTGGCGGTAGACCGAAGCATAACGCACGTACGCCACCTCGTCTTCGCGTCGGAGATGTTCCATCACTTTCTCGCCCACAACGCGAGCCGGCACCTCGCGCTCATATTCGTTCTCAATCTCCGAGCAGATCGCGTCCACCATACGATCGATCTGTTCCATGCTGACAGGACGCTTTTCACACGCTTTCTCAAGGCCGACACGAATCTTTTGAGACAGAAACTTTTCATGACGCCCGTCCTTCTTGATCACATGAAGGTCCTCTTTATGGACTTCTTCATACGTCGTGAAGCGATAATCACATTTAAGACATTTCCGACGTCGCCGAATCGCGCCGCCTTCATGAATGAGGCGCGAATCCACTACTTGATCGCGCACGGAACTGCACTTGGGGCACCGCATCGTTAGGCTTTGCTTAACCCAACCAATAGAGCATAGTCAACAGGGAAACCACATCTAATGGTGGTGTCAGCTTGTGGCTTGCAAGCGGGCAGCCTTCAGAGTGTTCGCCATTAACATAGCAATCGTCATCGGTCCCACGCCTCCCGGCACCGGCGTGATCCAAGAAGCTTTTTCTGAAACAGGACCGAAATCGACATCGCCTTCGAGACGGTAACCCGATTTTTTAGTGGCATCCAGGATTCGTGAGATTCCCACATCGATCACCACGGCACCTTCCTGAACCATATCGGCACGGACAAATCGATGCTGTCCGAGTGCCGCGATCAAGATGTCCGCCTGGCGCGTGACCGCAGGCAGATCACGCGTCCTGGAATGGCAAACGGTCACCGTTGCGTCCGCATGCTTCCCTTTCTCCATCAAAATCAAAGACATCGGTTTTCCCACGATTCGGCTGCGGCCAAGCACGACGACATGTTTGCCCGGGATCTCGATACCGCTACGGATGAGCAATTGATGCACACCTGCAGGCGTGCAGGCCACAAATGCAGTGGGATCCCCAACGGCCAGCTTCCCCATGTTCATGGGATGAAACCCATCCACATCCTTTGCTGGATCGATGGATTCAAAAATGCAGTCCGCCTGGATTTGGGACGGAAGCGGCGATTGAACAAGAATCCCATGAATGTTTTTCTGTTGATTGAGCGTCCTCACCAGTTCGAGCACCTCTTTTTCCGATGTGCTTGCAGGAAGGACATAGGTTTGGGACTGGATTCCAAGCCGCTCGCTCATTTTAGCTTTGGATCCCACATAGACGACGGATGCAGGATCCTCACCCACTCGGACGAAGGCTACCCCCGGTGCGTATCCATATGTTTCGCGAAACTCAATTACGGCTGCTTGGGTTTCTCGCAGCACCTGTTCCGAGATTTCTTTACCGTCAATCAGCTTGGCGCTCATAGGAAACAGTGAGTTTATAACGTTGGCGGACGCTTTGCCACGTTTTACGCATCAGGTAGCCGAAACGGTGTCGGGCTAGGGTTTGCCTGAAAAGAGAGCGGCCTCGGACATGGTTAGCTCCCTCCACTCGCCGCGCTTCAAATTTCCCAAATGGAGCGGGCCGATTGCAAGACGCTCCAGGCTTCGTACAGGATGATTGAGCGCGTCGAAGATTCTTCGGATTTCACGATTTTTTCCCTCACGCAATATCAGCCGAAGTTTGCTGACATCACGCTCCTGGGAAAGAAATTGTATATCTTCGACTTTCAGCCATTCGTGTCGGCCTTGAGAAAGCGTGTGAAAAGCGTCCTGTCAGCATGG
>Ga0207037_10303_pt1 | contig 14842 bp, 12 predicted proteins | sample Alteio_BWMinCont_75_FD_153268 | JGI IMG/M metagenome (GOLD analysis project Ga0207037, IMG submission 153268) | Enriched cells from forest soil in Barre Woods Harvard Forest LTER site, Petersham, Massachusetts, United States -... | ecosystem: Environmental > Terrestrial > Soil > Temperate forest >... | reverse complement strand
TAAACTAATGCCCGGGCTTGATGAGGGGAAAAAATATATTTTATACTCGGCATTTAATAAACCGCCTACTGGTTATGAGTCAATTGATCATTTTGATATGACACAGAAGCTTAATTAAACTTTCCGTTATCGCGCAGCAAAAATTGTATCTTTGCGGCCAGATAAAAATATGGTAACAGGTACAACAGCAGCGGTTTGGGAAAAAGGTTATAACAATTACGGCCCCTGGCTTAAAGAGAAGTATAATGGGGCACGTGTGTTTAAGGTGATTGTTGACGGCGGTTTTACCTGCCCTAACCGTGATGGCTCCAAAGGTTACGGAGGCTGTACCTACTGTAATGTTGATTCTTTTACACCATCGGTATCGCGCAACAACCCGTCTGTTCGTGAGCAGGTAATTCAGGGTGTTGAGCGGGCACGAAAAGGAAATAAAGCAGATAAATTTATTATCTACTTTCAGCCCAATACCAATACTTACGCCCCGGCGCATTATCTTAAAATGTTGTATGATGAAGCTTTAAGCTACCATACCGAAGATATTGTAGGCCTTTCTGTTGGCACCCGCCCTGATTGTATCGATGCCGAAAAAATAGCTTTGCTTGAAAGTTATACCGACCGTTTTGATGTGGACCTGGAAATGGGTATGGAATCGATCTATAATGATACCCTTTCACAGATAAACCGTGGTTGCAGTCATGATGATTTGGTTAAGGCCCTGAAGCTGGTTGAGAACAGTAAGCTTGATATTTGTGTACATACCATTTTCGGCTTTCCCTGGGAAACGCACGAAATGATGCTGAAATATGCTGATGAAATTAATCGCTTTCCGCAGATAAAATTTGTAAAATTCCATCACCTTCATATTGTTGAAGGCTCGGTAATGGGCGTGAAATATAAACGCGAACCATTTAAGCTTTTTACGCTGGATGAATATGCCAATTTCCTTTGCGAATTTCTTCCCCTGGTGCGTCCCGACATCGTGATTCAACGCCTTTTTGGGCTTAGCGACCGTGAGTTACTGATAGCCCCTAACTGGAAACTAAAAAAATCTGAAATACAATACTATATCGATCAGAAAATATTGCAGCGGGGCGTGGTGCAGGGATCAGCATTGTTGTAAATTCCCGTTGGCTTAAATTTTGACTTTAAAACTGCGGCTACTTAGTTAAATTATGTAACAATCTGATTTAATTAACTAATAGCTTCTTTTTTTGTTTAAACTTCGGTTTAAACAAATTATATTAGAAATTAATTTTTAATCGATACCATTTTGTCACAAAAGTCTTTACAAAATTATATCCCTGCGTTAACCGGGGTGCGTGCGTTGGCAGCTTACCTGGTATTTATATCCCACTTTTCGTATATTTTTGATGAAAATTTTCCACACCTCATTCAGCGTTTTCTCGGCGAGTTCCACATAGGGGTAACTATTTTCTTTGTTTTATCAGGCTTTTTGATCACATTCCGGTATTACAATAATTTTCACTTGACAAAAAATTGGTTTAAGCAATATCTTAAAAACAGGGTGGCCCGTATTTACCCTATGTATTTTTTGCTTACCACATCGGCCTTTGTTTATTATTTTTTTACTAAAGATCAGGGCATCACTAAGGGTACAGGCAATCCTATCGCGCTGCTGGTTTTAAACATCACCTTTTTAAGGGGATTCTTTTATCAGTTTTGGGATACAGGCATTGCCCAGGGATGGTCACTTACAGTTGAAGAGTGTTTTTACTTTTCGGCTCCCATTATATTCTTTATAGCTAAAAAGTATAATAAGTTCTACATCCAGCCGGTCATCATCACATCATTGGGTATTTTGTTGGTGTTAATATTTAGCCATGTTAACTGGCATGGTTTCTTTGGCAATTTTACCTTTATGTTTCTGTTTACCTTTTTAGGCAGATGCTTTGAATTTTTTGTGGGGATACAGCTGGCGCGATATGTTATAAAAAAGGGCTTTACCCGAACCAATAAGATTAATTTCACCTATACAGCTTTCGTATTTATATTTGTTTGCGTGTTAGTGATGGCGCTACAGCCAATAACACCACCCTGGGCAGCGGGATTAGAAAGCCCGATAGGGATCATCACCAATAACTACATTCTTTGTATAGTTATAGCCTTCTTTTTTTATGGATTGCTTACCGAAACTACTGTGCTTAAAGGCATACTGGCAAACCCTTTTGTTGAATTGCTTGGTAAAAGTTCATACATATTTTACTTAATTCACTTAGGCTGGATGTATAACCTTTTTCATAGCGGTATTAATCACCTAAATGATTATGTTTTTACACTTTACGACAAATGGGGGGTTAACTGGCATTCGCCATTTGAGTATGATAGTTTGAACCTTATTTACATTTTTATCGTATTAAACGCCGTTTCAATAACTTTATTTAAACTTATTGAAGAACCGTTAAATCATTACATCCGTAAATCAGACTTTTTAATCAAGTATCAACCTCGACCCAAGGGAATAACTGATTAACTACTGCTTTGTGAAATGAACATAATGCCCTAATGAAACAAACTGCCACGGTTGCCCTGTGCTTATTGATTTTTATTGTCTTTACTCTCCCTTTTAAAACCTATGCAGGTTTTCCAATCGGTAAATATCGCGATATTGTAGTTCCTTCATTTTCATATTATACCCAAACAGACCGTTATGACATTAATGGTAATATTGTAAAAGGCCAGCCCGGTGCACGGTTTTCGTCTTATTCAACCAGTCTTTTTGTTGGTTATGGTATAACGCGCCGCCTTGATTTTATTGCCAGTGTTCCTTTTTTGTATCAGATAAATGCCTTTGGCAAAAGCAATTCTATTATAAACGAGGGTGTCGGTGATTTGGTAGCCGGACTAAGTTATAACCTCATGAATTTTAATTATAAAAGGTTTTTGTCGGTTCAGGTATCGGGTGTGGTGCCGTTATATAACTCCAACAATGGTACATCTCCCTTAGGTCTTGGCGATTATGGCAGCGAAGTTAAGCTGATGTATTGTGGCAGTATGCCCGGCAAAGGTTATTTCAATACAGAATTAGCTTACCGCCGATATTTTGACACCCAGGGGCCCAATCAATTCAGTTTTTTAGTAACCTATGGTTACCCGGTTACCAAACACAATCAAATAAGCATCGATCTGCTGTTATTCCGTTCATTCAGCGATAACAAGGCATTTAATAGTAATGTTTTTGCCGAAAGAGACTATGCCTTTTTTAAGCCCCAGTTGAATTTTGGCCATCAGTTTTCACGCCGTTTTTCACTTTTTATAGGTGGCTTTTACGTGCCTTATGGTATAAACACAGGTGTAGGTTATGGCGGATCGCTTGTTGCTGTTTTTAAATTATAAGTATGAAAAGGAAATTTTACCTTATATTTTTTAGTCTTTTTATTTGCGTTGCTTGTGCGTCAAAAACCAGCGCAGCCATTCAGCAGCAGGAAACTGAAACAGCTGAAACAGGCGACATTATTTTAAGACCCACGCCCCAAAGTAAAAATGCCATATTTAAAAGCAGCCAAGAGGTATTATACAGACTGCAGGTAGTTAATAACACCCACGATTATAAAACCGGCCGCATCTCTTACCTGGTTACTACCGACGAAGGGAAAAAGGTAGCTGCTGATACTATGCATTTGGCTGTACATGGCCGGTCTTCCAAAGAGTTGACGATTAAGGTTCTGCCAAAGCCGACCGGTTTTTACCGCATCACTTTTATGGTAAATACGGCTGATTATGATGATACGGTTAGAAAAGTATTTGGCGTATCGCCCGAAAATATTACTTCGCAACTGCACAGGCCAGCCGACTTTGATGAGTTTTGGAAACAAAGCCGTGTGGAGCTCGAAAAGGTGTTGCCTAAATACCGTGTATTGGAACATCCTGAGCTTTCAACCAGCGAAAAAAAGGTTTATTCTGTTGAAATGTATTCGTATGGTAACCTGCTGATACGCGGCTGGTTAGTGGTGCCAACAGATGGGAAAAAATTCCCTGTACATTACCGTGTGCCGGGTTATGTGGTATCATTAAAACCCAATATGGACAATGATGATTTTATTGCTTTTGATTTGAACGTACGCGGCAATGGTAATAGTAAAGATGTAGTTAATGTGGGTACGGATAACTATTGCCTGGTGAATATCGAGAACAAAGAAAAATATATTTACCACGGTGTTTATATGGATTGTATACGTGGCCTTGATTTTTTATGCTCGCATGCTAATTTGGGTATTGATACCTCAAAAATATTTGTTGAAGGAGGCAGTCAGGGTGGAGCATTGGCGCTGATTACAGCAGCATTAGACAATCGTGTGAAAGTTTTAACAATGCAGGTGCCACTATATGCCGATATTCATGATGATATGAATGTGTCTGCTTCGTATGATAAACAAGTGTTTCCTTTTAAAATATTCAGAAAATACAACAGCATGCATCCCGGTTTTACATGGGATAAGTTTTTCCAGACGTTTGACTATTACGACCCGCAAAACTTTGCGCAAATGGTAAAGTGCCCGGTATTGATGGGCATTGGCTTACTTGATCAGTTTTGCCCGCCCAGGTGCAGTATGGCTTTATTTAACCATATAAGCAGTGCCAATAAAGAATTTGTTTGTGCACCAAATTCCTCGCATGAGGTAAATTTTAATTATTTCATGTTTCAGAATTTGTGGTTAAGGGAAAAATTCCGGATACCTTAGGAATAGAAATGCTTAATATTATATAATTATTAAAAAAGTTTCTTTTTAATGCTGTAGATTTATAGTTATAAATAAACCAGCAAATCACAGAGCCATAAATTTGAGGCACAAGTAAACCAGAAAGGCTGCATTTTCGTATTAATCCAAAATGATAAGATAAATTTCGGCACGGAAATAGCCATACCTAAAATACAAATACAGATTATCCGCCAATTTCATTATTAAACAAACACGCGGATAATGATAAGATATTGATACGAAAGCTTAATTTTATGATTTAATATGGTAGGCGTTTTAAGTAAAGTTTTAACTGTGTTTTGTGCGCTGTTACTGATAACGGGCACAAAGCAGGTATTTGCGCAGGCTGGTGATAAAGAAGGCGAAATAAGTGCGGTTATAACGCCGCATAGCAGCGACGGAATATTCAATTCTACTGCCTCGTATACTTTCGAGGTTAAAAATGGCTCAGGTACCCCGCAAACGGGCAAGGTATCATACCTGGTTACTACGGAAGCAGGTAAAAAAGTTAAAACCGATTCAGTACATGTGAAAATAGGAGCCAAAAGTTCGGAATCGTATAATTTTGATATTCCTGTAGCTAAACCCGGCTTTTATAAAGTGAATTTTATGGTTAACGTATCAGATTATGATGATACTACCCGCAAAGCTTTCGGCATTAAGCCCGAAGAAATCAGATCGCAATACGCAAAACCTGCAGATTTTGAAGCCTTTTGGCAAAATACCAGAAAAGAGTTAGACAATGTGCCGCCTGAGTTTAAAATGACTGAACTGGTTGATTCCAACAAAAAAAATCATAAAGTATTTTTGATAGAAATGAAGTCGTTAGGCGGACTAACTGTTCGCGGCTACCTCACTGAGCCTGTAGTTAAAAGCAAAAATAAAAAATTCGTGGTATTGCTGGGTCTGCCCGGGTATCAGGTAGCGCTGGGGCCGATGATGGGTAGCGATCCTGAAATTGCTATGTTTACTTTAAATATACGTGGATCAGGTAATAGTAAGGATGCGATAGATGTAAGGCGCGACAGTTATATTTTACTTAATATTGAAGACAAGAATAAATACGTTATGCGTGGCGCAATAATGGATTGCATACGCGCTGTCGATTTTATTTATAGCAGGCCCGAACTAAGACATGAGAATATTATAGTAGCAGGTGGTAGTTTGGGTGGATATCTGACGGTTGCGTTAGCATCTCTTGATAAACGCATAAACTTTTGTTCGGCAGCAAATCCGATATTAAGCGATGTGCGCAATTTAGAGCACGAAGTTGACTGGCCTATTGATGATATTCATAAGTACGTGAATACCCGGCCGGGATTAACCATGGATAAGGTATACAGCAGCCTTGATTACTTTGACGCTAAAAACTTCGCTACTGACCTCAAATGCCCAACTTTGGTTGGCTTAGGAATGGTAGATCATATTGCACCCCCAAATCACGTATATGTTCTTTATAACAATATTACACAGGCCCAAAAACATATGATAATATTCCGCGATCTTGGACATGAGATTGGGAAGAAATATAATATTTACGAAGGCCGGTGGATGCGCGATCAGTTTGCACTGTTTTAAAATAAATATAATCATGAGCCTATTTAAAACCTTTACACGATTTTTATTTTTAACCCTGATACTTTTTACAAGCTCAAAAAACATAGTTTTTGCTGATGGAGGCTTCCCCGTTCGCCCCGGAAGGTTATTAATAGCCCCGTCGGTAAGCTATTTTTTTTCATCTACACAATGGGATTCAACGGGTGTAAAAAAACCATTTCCCAATGGTGGTAAGTACTCTTCTGTTGGCGTTACACTTTATACCGAATATGGTATTAGCAGGCGTTTTGCAGCCATTGTATCGGTGCCTTATGTGTATAACAATTACATGCAGAACATAGCTCCACGTAACACCGTAACATCGGGGTTAACGGATATGGAAACGGGTATAAGATATTATTTGGCAAATATTGATTTTGTTTATTATTTCTCTTTGCAGGGTACCGCAGTTACGCCTTTATATTCTAACAATGCGAGCTTGGGTTATGGCGAAGAAGGTGCCGAATTAAAACTTGCCTTTTCGGGCACTGGAACTTTGTTTAACAGGAGCACCTATTTCAATGCAGCTGACGGTGTAAGGCAGTATTTTGGAACAAACGGACCTATCCAAAACAGGTATAGCGGTACTTTTGGAATGACACTCGACGATGATTTCAAGAATCAGTTATCGGTATCCCTGAGTGGAATAAATTCATTCAGCGATGATAAGCGATTTATTTCGGGTATTCCTGAAACTAATAGAAATTACTCTTTTATAGAAGCATCGTTGAGCTATGGATATTCTTTTACCCGTGAGATAGCGCTATATGCAACCGGCGGGAAATTTTTAACAGGCAATAATACCAGTGACGGTACTATCTTTTCGCTTGCATTTATTTACAGACTGGATTACAGGTAGGGGAGCAGAAAGCAGAAAGACCAAAGCTAAAAGCTAAAAAGGCCAGAAGGCTTAAGCTTAAAGCAAAAAGACCAAAGCCAAAAGCTTGAAAAAACTTAAAATGGAAAGACTAAGGCGCACAAAAAGTGCTTTAGTCTTTTAGCTTTTAGCTCTCTGCTTTTAGCTTTTTCAATTAAAATTCTCCAAACAATTTCTTAATTGCTTTTTCGCGATAGCTGAAGATCTGTTTTAATTGTTCATTAACAAAAATGGTGTTGGCGAACCTGCCTATTATGCTATAAGGGATGGCATAGTTCAAAATATCAGTCATCAGTACGCCTCCTTTTATTGTTTTAAAGTGATGCTGATGGTGCCATAAAGCATAAGGTCCAAAACGTTGTTCATCAACAAAGTATTCGCCTTCCTTTACGTGGGTTATTTCCGTCATCCAGTTCATTTTAATACCTAAAACAGGCGAAACAATGTAAGTGATAATCATCCCTGCATATATTTTGGTGTCGGCACCATAATCAGAAGTTACCACCAGATTCATTTCCGCAGGAGTTATCTTTGATAGATTTAAGGGCGACGAAAAAAAGCCCCATGCCTCTTCCAAACTTATCGGAATGGCCTGCTCAGTTTTTAACAGATAGGTTTTCACACAATAGCTTACGATATTAAAGTTGCTTTAGTTTTATTTAATGTTGTAGGCGTAACATCAATCAGCAATCCCTTTTCGCATTAAGTCCAAATGTTTTGAAAATCCAGCCTTTTCGTAAGCCTTTACAGCCGGTTCATTTTCGTCATAAACGTCCAGGCGTAGCTCGGTTATTCCCTGCTGTTTACTCCATAGGGTTAAGCCATCCAGAATCATTTTGTTTACTCCTTTGCCGCGGTGTTCCGGTTTCACATACATAAAACCTAAATAAGCGTGTTTAGGGTGTTTTAAATAAACTTTTGAGTTTTCAATACGCGCATATCCGCTGCCTATTAGTTCATTGTTTAACTCGGCAACCAAAACCCCTACATCATCGGCAATAATCATGGCGGCAATATCATAATAATGAATCTCACCGTCTTTCAACGTGCAGTCAAACGGGCGTTCTGCTGTAATAATACCTTGCTCAAATTCAAGTAAAACAGGCAAGTCAGCGGGGATTGCCTTCCTGATAATAATTTTCTCCATAGCAATGTATCGTGTTATTTTTCGTTGGTTGCTATGGGCAGCTCTTTTCTCGACCACTCGCTCCATGATCCTACATATAATTTAGGCCCTTCAATGCCTGCATAAGCCATCCCCAAAAGGGTATGGCAAGCCGTAACACCCGAACCACAATGTACTATTACTTTTTCATAAGGTGTATTTCCAATTGCCTCGTCATAGGCTTTGCGCAATGCATCAGGCATTAAATATTTTCCATCGCCATCCAGATTTAAAATATAGGGCAGGTTAATGGCGCCGGGAATATGGCCGGCAATTAAATCAATGAGCTCTGTTTGGCCCAAATATCTGGGCGTTTCGCGCACATCAATAACAACCTGGTCTTCACTTTGCGCAGCGGCTCCTGCCTCCTCAATAGCAACAGTTCCTTTATAGTTGTGAGCAGGGTATGGAGCAACAGCATTAGAGGTATAATCGTCTGTACTTAGCGGAATGCCGGCATTTTTTGCGGCCTGCAAACCGCCATTCAAAACCTGTACTTTGGTATGGCCGATAGCATTCAGCATCCACCAAAGCCTGGCGGCGCTCATAGCTGCTGATTTATCGTCATATACAATTACGTGACTTTGCGGACTAATTCCCCAGCTGCCTAATAAAACAGAAAAATCATTGATTGGGGGTAAAGGATGCCGGCCACCAATAGAAGCATCGGTAACTTTTGCGGCTAAATGTTTATCAAGATCGGCGTAAATGGCATTTTTTAAATGCCCGGCAAGATAGCGTTGGTAAGAATCCTGTCCGCCGCGGGCGTCGATGACAATAGTATTAGGGCCATTAAAGGCCGGATCATTTATTTCAATTAGTGGTGACATAGCTATATCTGATAGAATATCAAATATAGACACTGTTCACGTGGTTTTGGCAAACTATTGTACCATTTTATTGGCGCAATAAGAACTTGCAAAAGCTTCAGGTTTTGCCTTAAACACAAAGCCCATGCTTAAAATATAACCCATGGCCTCGTGCAAAGCCTGGTTTGATTTAAACATTGGATTGGTGTTGATGTCGGCATGTACTTCAAGGTCAACATCATAAAGGTCAAGCAGGTCGCAAAGTTTATAAGCAATATCAATTGACTTTTGAACCTCCTTAAGCATACGCTCTTTGATGCTCATTTTTTGAGAGGTACGCTCCTGGTGAATAAACATAAAGCCGCCTCTTTGTTCGCGCAAAAACACAATAACTGTAGCAAAATCAGTTACGCTGCCTTTTACCTGCGAATCTGTGCCAATGCATACCTTAAGTTTGTTCCCCAGTGCAGTTTCCCTTTCAATGGCCTTTTCTACGGCCTCCATAATGGGCAATTGGATAACTTCGCCGCTAAATTTTCTCCAGGTCATAAATTTATTTTTAAGGTTAAATTCGTGCTGACCTTTTTAGGGTCTATAAAAATAAGTGATAAGGTTCCATATTAACGTAAATACAGTGTGAATTATTTGTTAACATTTTACTGAATATTAACAAGTTATCGAATTTGATTATAAATTTAACGTTTAAGTTTTGAAAATATACTTTATGCGCACAATTAGCGTTTTATACACTCGTTTATTGGTTCAATTAGCAGGCTGACAATTTGTTAACGACTATTCTCTTTTCTTTACATCAAAATTTAAAGAATCTTCATTATAACCGGCATTTCGCAATGTCAGGTTAATAAAATTAACTATTGTTTTACCGTTCACGGTGTTCACAGCGTTCATGCACTCAAAAATGAACGCTTCGATAAATTGTCATGTAAATATTATGCTTGCATAGTATTTATCAAAGTTTATTTTGGTTAATTTTGATCTTTACTAATTATATTCCTTTCTCCATGGAAATTATCGCCCCGTATCATTCAAAATACAAAATCCGTTTTGTTACTGCAGCTTCGTTGTTTGACGGACACGATGCAACCATCAACATTATGCGGCGGATCTTGCAGTCGTCGGGCGCGGAGGTGATTCATCTGGGGCATAACCGATCTGTCGACGAGGTGGTAAACTGTGCCATACAGGAAGACGTACAGGGTATTGCCTTAACCAGTTATCAGGGCGGCCATATAGAGTATTTTAAATACATGCACGATTTGCTGAAAGAACGGGGCGCCGGGCATATTAAGATATTTGGCGGGGGCGGGGGCGTATTTTTGCCCGATGAAATTAAAGAATTGCATCAGTATGGCATCGCCCGGATATATTCGCCGGATGATGGCCGCACTATGGGCCTGCAGGGAATGATTAATGATATGTTGCAGCAATGCGACTTTCAACATAAAATAAAATTAAACGGCGAGATCAGGCACCTGCCCGAAAAGGATATTAAATCTATAGCATCGGCCATTAGCATAGCCGAAAATTATCCGGAAGAGGTTAAAGGTTTTATGAATGATGTACATCAACTCATCAAAACAAGTCATGTTCCTGTGCTGGGTATTACGGGCACCGGCGGTTCGGGTAAATCATCATTGGTGGATGAAATTGTGCGCAGGTTTTTGATAGAGACCGATAAAACACTGGCTATTATTTCTGTCGACCCATCTAAACGCAAAACAGGCGGTGCTCTATTGGGCGATAGGATAAGGATGAATGCAATTAATAGTCCGCGGGTATACATGCGCTCGCTGGCTACCCGGCAAGCCAACCTGGCGCTCTCTAAGCATGTACAGGAAAGTATTGATATCTGTAAGGCTGCGGGATATGATTTTATTATTGTAGAAACTTCGGGTATCGGTCAGTCGGACACGATGATTACCGATTATTGCGACCTGTCACTCTATGTAATGACACCTGAGTTTGGCGCAGCAACCCAGCTGGAAAAAATAGATATGCTCGATTTTGCCGACCTGGTTGCCCTTAACAAATTTGACAAGCGTGGTGCATTAGATGCCATAAGGGATGTGCGTAAACAATATAAACGTAATCACCATTTGTTTACTGCTAAAGATGAAGATATCCCGGTTTATGGTACCATGGCATCCCAGTTTAATGATCCCGGCATGAATACCTTGTTCAGGGCGTTAATGAGTGCTGTCAAAACAAAAACTGGTGTTGATTTTGTCAGCTTAAAACAAAATAACCAGGCGCCGCAGGAAGAATCTGAAAAGATTTATATTATTCCGCCCGACAGGGTACGGTATTTAGCCGAGATAGTTGAGAGTAGCAACGGTTATAAGCAGTGGGTAAACGAGCAGTGTAAAATTGCGCAGCAGTTGTATGGGTTGAGTATCACTCAGGGCCTTGCGAATGGGGGCCTCACCCCGGCCCTCTCCAAAGGAGAGGGAGTTAACCAGGCATTACAGGAAATTCAAAAACATCTGGAAGAGCATCTCCACCCCGAATGCAAGCGCCTGCTAAAACATTGGCCCGAAACGGTTAAACAATATACAGCCGAAGATTTTATTTATAAGGTACGCAACAAGGAAATCAGGCAGCCATTATATTATACTTCGCTATCGCAATTAAAGATCCCTAAAATTGCACTGCCCAAATATGAGGCCTGGGGCGATATATTGCGTTGGCTGCTTACGGAAAATTTGCCCGGAGAATTTCCTTATGCTGCCGGGGTGTTTCCGCTGAAACGAGAGGGAGAGGACCCAACCCGTATGTTTGCGGGTGAGGGTGGTCCGGAGAGGACTAACAAGCGATTTCATTATGTTTCGCTCGGTCAGCCGGCACACCGGTTGTCCACTGCTTTTGATTCGGTAACGCTTTATGGCGAAGATCCGCATGAGCGACCGGATATTTATGGTAAAATAGGTAACTCGGGTGTAAGTATCGCCACGTTAGATGACGCTAAAAAGCTTTATTCGGGCTTTGACCTGTGCGCTGCTACAACTTCGGTTTCAATGACGATAAATGGCCCGGCACCTATGCTACTTGGCTTTTTTATGAATGCAGCTATTGATCAGCAATGCGAAAAGTACATTGTTGAACATCAATTGCAACATTTGGTAGAGGCAAAGTTTAGGGAGTTGTATGATGATAGGGGATTGAGGAGACCGGGATATGGAAGCCAGATGGGGGGAAGCCTCACCCCGGCCCTCTCCAAAGGAGAGGGAGTTGAAAAGAAAGCGGGAAAGTTTGGTTATGAGACGGGAGATTCAAAGATTTGGGAGCTTTTAAAAGCAAACTCAAGAGAAAACCGGCAAAATCAGACTGAAGCTGAAAATGTGTTATGGGGGTATTTAAGAAACAATCAAACGGGCTATAAAATAAGACGGCAGCATGCTATTGATGGTTATATTGCCGATTTTGTTTGTCTTTCAAAAGGATTAGTTATTGAAGTTGATGGCGGTTATCACCAATTAACTCAGGAACAAGATGAAGTAAGAACCAGGGTCTTAAATAACGAAGGTTTTGAAGTAGTTCGTTTTTTAAATGAGGATGTAATCAATAACACAGGGCAAGTAATTCAAAGTATAAAGGGAGCACTCCAAAATCAGCCGGAGAGAAAACTTGTTCCCGCTGCAAAGCCTCACCCTGCCCTCTCCAAAGGAGAGGGTTCTGAAATTAGCGAAGCTACCTCCCTCTCCTTTGGAGAGGGCCGGGGTGAGGCTTCTCTTCCCCAAGGCAACAACGGCCTCGGCCTAATGCTTTTAGGCCTCACCGGCGACCAGGTATTACCTGCCAAAGAATATGAAAAAATAAAAGCCGATGCCATAGCTAAGGTACGCGGCACGGTGCAGGCGGATATTTTAAAAGAAGACCAGGCACAAAATACCTGCATTTTTTCTACTGAATTTGCCTTGCGGATGATGGGCGATATTCAACAGTATTTTATAAATAATCGGGTTCAGAATTTTTATTCGGTATCCATTTCCGGTTATCATATTGCAGAGGCGGGTGCAAACCCTGTAACGCAACTGGCTTTTACTTTATCCAATGGTTTTACTTATGTGGAGTATTATTTAAGCAGGGGAATGCATATTGATGATTTTGCACCCAACCTTTCATTCTTTTTCTCCAATGGTATTGATCCGGAGTATTCGGTAATTGGTCGTGTAGCGAGGCGGATATGGGCAAAAGCAATCAAAAATAAATACAAGGGAAATGATAGATCGCAAAAGCTTAAATATCATATCCAAACCAGCGGCAGGTCATTACATGCACAGGAAATTGATTTTAACGATATCCGTACCACCCTGCAGGCTTTGTATGCTATTTATGATAATTGTAATTCGTTGCACACCAATGCTTACGATGAAGCCATAACAACCCCTACAGAAGAATCGGTGCGCCGTGCAATGGCTATTCAGCTAATTATTAATCGTGAATTAGGCCTTGCCAAAAATGAAAACCCTATACAAGGTGCTTTTATTATTGAAGAGCTGACCGACCTGGTTGAAGAAGCCGTATTGGCAGAATTTAAAGCTATAAATGATCGCGGTGGTGTTTTAGGAGCGATGGAAACCATGTATCAACGCAGTAAAATACAGGAAGAATCGCTTTATTATGAAACATTAAAACATAATGGCGACTATCCGATTGTGGGTGTAAATACATTCTTAAATAAAAAAGGATCGCCAACCATTGTGCCATCCGAAGTGATAAGGGCTACAGAAGAGGAAAAGCAATTCCAGATACAGGCACTGCATGAGTTTCAACACCGCAACCAGGATAAAATACCACAATTACTGAAGGATCTTCAGCATATTGCTATTGGTGGTGAAAATATTTTTGAAAGCCTGATGGAAGCCTGTAAATATTGCTCATTGGGACAAATTTCGCATGCTTTATATGAAGTAGGAGGACAATACAGAAGGAATATGTAGTTGTTTAGTGATTAGAGGTTAGTGGTTGAAGGTTAGGGGCCATATGATATAAAAAGTATAACTTCGATATTTTAAATGTAATAAATGAGCCAAAGTCATGATTTCAAATAAACTAAGGCCTGAGAATGTTGAATTGCGGCGCAAAGTTATGGAAGGCATCAACAAGGCTCTTAGGTAATTGGTGATCGCAAGTGCTGAAAGAAATGAAAAACTGGTAATTGCCGACAGTGACGGAAATGTGTTGCACGTGCCTGCTAAGGATCTGTTTAAAACGCTCCCCGGAAGCAGAACATATTTAATTCTTCCTTTTTTATTTAATCAAAATAATGACCAAAACCCTTTATTTTGCAAAATGCCATCCCCAATAATAGAAGACAAAACCTTCACTAAAGCTACTGCTGAAACGCTCTCGGGTTATAATAATACTTTCGAAAATTGCAGCTTTATAAACAGCGATCTTTCTTACGCTGATCTGTCATCAGTAACTTTTATTAATTGCAGCTTCCAGGGTTGTAATTTAACGCTGATCCGTTTGTCGGATACTGGTTTGCAGGATATTCATTTTAAAGATTGTAAATTAAGCGGGGCCGATTTTAGTAAAAGCCGCGATTTTTTTGTTTGAAGTGAATTTTGAGGCTTGTATACTGGATAATGCCATCTTCTATAAAAAGAAAAATAAAGGAGCTAAGTTCACAGATTGCTCCATGATAGAAACC
>Ga0207037_10302_pt1 | contig 14900 bp, 9 predicted proteins | sample Alteio_BWMinCont_75_FD_153268 | JGI IMG/M metagenome (GOLD analysis project Ga0207037, IMG submission 153268) | Enriched cells from forest soil in Barre Woods Harvard Forest LTER site, Petersham, Massachusetts, United States -... | ecosystem: Environmental > Terrestrial > Soil > Temperate forest >... | reverse complement strand
AAGAGATCGTACATTTTGCCGGAGCGGAAAGTCGTATCGTTCCATTCCACGATGTCGATTTCATAGCCCAGTTCGTTGAGCACACGCGCCCAGCTCCGGGCGATTCCGGGATTGCTAAATTCTATTTTGTGATCCGGAGGAAGCCTGAAAGGCGCCTGAATATAGGATAGGAGCGCAGATTTCATACCAACGCCCTGTTAAGGAAGATTCTCACGACTTTTTCGCGGCAGTATGTGTATGAAACATGAAAGAAAGGCGGAGATCAATCCTGTGAGATTCCATCAATCAAAATCGCATTTCTTCTTTTGAATGCCATCTTTGGGTTCGGAAAACTGATTTTTCGTCTCTTTATTTATGCGCATTGTTTTTCTGGTGGTGACTACTCGCAAACATCACAACAGCCAGGTGTGAGCGATTCCGATTGACCAGTGGGATTCCCATTAATTTATGTTGTTGAAGATGTCGTTCGTTTATCAACCGACGCGCATCAAGATGGTTCTGGCTCTGATTTATATACAGAAGCGTCAGAGTGTATTTCCTCGCTCGATTGGGCGGTGGTTTATGATGACGAAATATTTGCACGGAGCGCTGCGGCTTTTAAGTACTGGTTAGTACGAAGAGGAGCCTACAACCTGCCGAAGTTTCTGCGCGCACACGCGCGCCATATTTTGCCACGTGAACTTAGACGCGCGCTCAAGCCCCCGCCGGATCATTGCCTCACGAACCCCCTGCTTGTGAAGCTGGTGGAGGCCCGCAAGGATTTCACGCGGCATGTCGGGATGCACATAAAGCACGGCATCTCCACCCACTTCGGGGAGCGAGGCAATTTTCGTAGTGATCACTGCGCAACCGGATGCCATCGCTTCCGCGACGGGAAGACCAAACCCTTCATATCTCGAAAGATAAATCAGGGCGACTGCAGACGAATAGGCGGCGCGCAATTCGTCATCCGGCAGCCACGGGAGGAGTTGTATATTGCAGAAGCTGGCGTACGGCGATTCGTCAGGCAAGAGCTTGCTGTCGCCGCCGATCATCAAAACCTGCATGCGTTCGTGTCCTGGATACACGCTGAAGGCGTGGAGAAAAGCTCGGCAACTTTTGTACAGATCCCGGTTGCCCACGATCAGGAAGTACGGCTTGGCAATACCATATTTCCTCAAGAAAGCGTCGCATTCGGGACGGCTGGCTGGACGAAAATCGGGCGATATACCGGGATAGGCAACTCCGATGCGAGAAAGGGGAATGTTGTAAACCCGCGCAAGGTCGTAGCGCGTCGATTTCGAAATGGAAAGGAATGAGTGTGCTCGGGCGATCGCACGTTCTTTTGCAATCCAGTGCTTCTGGTTCAAGTCAAAACCCATCACTTCGGGAATGAGGTCGTACATCATCAGCACATTCGGGACACCTGGCATATACGAATAATGGGTGCTTAGAAATAGAGTCGGTTTCAACTGTCTGCCGATCTCGGCGAGTATCGCGTCATTCGCGTCGAGCACGGAGGCAGAATGATCATTGTAGGCAGGAATCTCGAGTTCCTCAAATTCAGGAATCGAAATGGGAAAGCCTTCGCGACACAGCAATGTAAAGGCACAGTCGTGCATCGCATTTTTCAGCTGTGGAAGGAGGCTCGACCAGAGTCGTGAAATGCCGAGAGGATGACCCGCCTGCAATTGAAAAATCACGCCGTCAATCAAGATCCGCTGCGGAGATGAGTTGGCATCATGCGGTGTGGCAGCTTGGTGAGATGTCACGGCGTGCTCTGCCGCATGCATAGATTTGAATTTCTCCTGCAGTTCGTTCAATAGTTGGGTGCGCTGTGTGGCGAAGGGGGAGAGGGGATAGATTTGCCTCACAAATTCGTGTGCGCGTCCAAGATCGCCACGAACGATGGATGTGTGCACGAGTTCAACAAGAGCGGTGATGCATGCAGGCTCGAGTTCGTGGGCGGCTTTGTAGACGACCATCGCGGCTTTCGCATTTCCGGCCTGCTTCAACACGTTCGCTCCGCGCACGAGCGCGCCGAGATCGTTGGCATGATCTGCCAGATAGGCGGCTGTATTCACCGCTGCTTTCTGAGCAGCCTGTGCGCGTTGCGTGCGAACCTCCGGAGCCCGGATGAGGATGTTTTCAACAGCGGCCTGGAAGGTGCGGCAAAATTCTTCCTCACTGTGCCGCTGAAGGATGGCGTGCCGGGCGCGGAGCGAATGCTCGTGGTGCCATTCAACAGGGCGTTGCATCAGGTCATTCACAACGGCCGCAATTTCGTCGCTGGAACTGCGTTCTAGCATGATACCGCAATCATGGACGTCCACGTTCGATTCGCGGCTTACAATTGGGATGAGACCCTGGTTCATGCACTCAAGCACGCTTCCAGGCTGGCCTTCGGCGCATGAGGGGAAGATCACAAAGTTGCACGCGTTCATTAGTGTGTAAAAATCTGGTGATTTGAGCGTGATCCAACCCAGGGGTTTGATGTTTCGATGCTGCCGCAGTTCGAGTTCGTACACCTTGATAAAATGGGGTTCGATGTCCCCCGTGCAGAAGAGTTCTGCGTCGAGCCCTGCGAACGCCTCGATCAGCCTGTCGAGACCTTTGTGGACACTGCCCATGCCGCCGAAAAAAACGAAACGCTTCCGTCCCACCGCGTAATCCTTCGAGTTTTTCTCAAAATGGTTGTCCGAATAAACGCCATTATTGATGGCCACACACAATGGGAATTTCCTATACGTCTCCAGTACATGCTGGTTGCCAAGGCAAATAATTCCATCCGCCTCGTGGTTCGCGAATTCCTCACTGTGCGTGATCCACCGGTCGTAGGGAAGTTTGACGCCGCGGCGCGCGTGCAAGCTGTCAAAGCGCTCCTTTTCTGCGCGGTTATGTTCCTTCCAATAGGTGCCGGTCGAGAAGTAAATTTTCACCGCGTTCGGCACCACGTTGCGTGTGAGATATTCCCAATTGCGTCCGCCGTGGCCAATGAAGAGATCGTAATTCTTGTGCGAGCAGTAGCTTATGTCGCTCCACTCGCACACGTCGACTTCGTATCCCATCTTGAGGAGAACGCGGAGCATGCTGCGCGCGACGCCTGGGTTGCTGAACTGCAAGTGATAGTCCGCCGGAAAGCGAAACGGTGCGGTGACGTATGAAAGAAGCGCATATTTCATTCGGCGCTCATGATGTGCAAATGTGGAAGGCGAGCTGAGATGGTTCTGAGTTTCTAACAAAACTTATGATTTTTATTTCGACAAGCTTTGAAACATCTTCGTGCCTGCTTCAGGCGGATCCAAGGTGTCAATGGTGTTTACAGTGCAAGTCCCAATTAATTTTAAAAAGTGAAGTTAGGCACCTCATTCTTTTCTCTCCCCGATTCGATAAAGATCAATTCGATGAGGTTGATCATACAATCCATAAAACGTTTTTTGATATAATGTATGAAAATGCTGGTCCCAAAACTGTGTGACAAAGTCCTCTGAAACACGGATTGGATGTCCTGAATCAAACTGATTGGAAATTAGTATGGGGATTTCTTCTTTCCGAAAGACGTTGTCTGCAAAAATAAAAATTCCCTTTGGTGCCAGAAGCTGAAGAAGGACATTGAAAATTTTCGGAATATCATAGCAGTGTTCGAGCACATTGATCATTACGACCATATCATACGTCTGAATGGGCGAGAACTGTTCGATGCTTGACGCGATGGTCTCAATGGGACGGTTACATAAGCATTTGTTACGATAGGTGCTATGAGGATGATTGAGATATTCCTGAATCAACGGGTCGAGAAGGGTAACGTGTTGCACACTCGGAATGAGTGGTAAAATGAGCCGTAGATTTGTGAAAGGGCCGCATCCGAGCTCAATCACGCTCTTGAATGCATGACAACCGAGCGAACGATACCAGTCAAAGCGCTCCGCGTGTTCCTGGTTACGATCGTCGTCAACGTGAAGGGCCGAAACCATCCATGTCCGTTTTTCATATTTTTGGGCCATCTCCCAGCGGTCGTGATCGACCTGAATGATCCCGCGGTCGGTCACAAATCGTTTGTCGTTACAGAGTTCCAGCATGTGTTCAGCTTCCTTGCCTTCGAGAACTTGCTGCTCAGGAGTGATGAAGAGTTTGGGCATCTGAACGGGGGACGCTTTCTTCTGAGATTTAGAGGAGTGATATTTTGGATTGTTCCAGAGCGGATGTTTTGTCATTGCAGGCGGATGAGCCCCTTGGTAGACCGCCGTGCGGCCAACCGGCTTCCATGCAGGGCCGCCTCCCGGGGTGGTCCCATAACGCTGCTCCACATCTTGAGGATCTTTTTCCCAGGCAAGCCACACCTTTTGGAACCAGTCGCGCGTGGGACCGATGCGTGTTGACGTATCGCTTGTCGGGACGGTTGTTGGATCCAGATAAGTCAAAAAGAACCGTCCTTTCCAGCGCGCTTGTTCCTCTGTGAGATAGGAATAGTGATGAAAACGAATACCCCATTGTCGTGTGGCATTGACGCGCTTGATGCTGTTATAGGGAACGCCCTGGGGATTCAAAAGGATCGGTGGCTCGTGGCTCTGCCAGCGCGCTCCGGTTTCGAATTTGAAAATACGCATGAAAGGCTCATCCCAATGACCCCCAGCCGTAACCGTCTGAAAATTGTGCCAGAAATGGAGTGGATTAAATTCGAGGCAAGTGATGGAAGGATCGCTGCCAAGAATCTGGCTGATGCGCTCGAGCGATTCTCTGGACCAGATCTCGTCACTGTCGACGTGAAAGATATAATCTCCGGTTGCAGGAGCCAGATAAGCGTTGACCATTTCGTCTTTGTGTTCCCAGCTCTTCGAAGCGACGAGTCTGATCTTTTGCTTGGGATCCGGGAAGTTGCGGATGATTTCCAACGTGCGGTCGCGCGAAATCCCTTCGGCATTGGCGTCCCAGCGTCCCTGAGGACAAGATCCTTCTGCAATCAGGATCTCGTGGGCGAAATCATAGATCGATTGCAGGCACGTTTCGAGAAAGAGCTCTGCGTTGAACACGATCATGCCAACGGAAAAACGAGGACGTGAATCCTTGCGCGGTGTGGAATCTGACGCCGCATCCGGCGGATGGGAGATTGAAATGGTTGGAGAACGCGCCGCGCCGGCGGATCTGGCGACCCATGAAATGACGGAAACACGTTCGCCTAAGAGACCCCAGTTTTCCTCATTCGGGGCAAATTGCGTCGGCATGCGCTGATCATTGGGCCGACGCGGATTTTCATCCATGAGCGACCGCTTTTGCGAATTGTTATAATGTTCCAGATGATAATTGATCAGGCCCATATCCTCCCAATCGGCGAATTCGAATCCCTGTGAGCGAAAGCGATGGTAAAATTCGATATCCCACCATCCCCAGTAGATGAGCGATTCATCAAAGCCGCGCGCGCGCCAATATTCGATGCGTGGAAGGGAAAGTCCGTTTGTTGCGCCCATGAAATTGGATGTATGGATCTTTTCGTGCGCGTACGATGCGTGGTTCGCCGTAATGTGACGGTCGATTTCCTCGAGAGAAGGATTTTGGGTGTTGAATGCCTTGGGAATGTGGTAGCGCGAGGAGCCGAAGAGCGTGCGATCAAGCGCGAAGTTTCCGATGCGTCCAGCGCGCACCGTTTCAAGAAGTGTTCGCATCGTTTCTCTGGGGAGGAACGTATCTCCGTCGAAATACATCAGGTAGGAGCCTTGTGCCCGGCGCGCCGCGGCATTGGGAGCGTGCACCTGGGAATATTGTGAATCGCGGTTATATTTCGCGGCGATAAAAGGAGAAACCGTGACAATCTTGAGCACGCGTTTGGCGTCGGGCGAAAGATCCAGTGCCTGGTAAAAAGGATGTTCACTGCCCCAGTCGCACAGAATCACCTCCACGTCTTGTTCTGCGCCCAGCTCGCGAATCGCACGGCCGAATTGGTTGATGCTCGTTGCAAGGCGGTATAGGAAGTTGCCCATGTGTCCATCGTTTCGTCCCTGTTGAATGATTGAGATGAGCGGTGGCTGCAAAACAGGCCGAACCTCATGATCGATATGAATCTGGAATAGATCGGATCTCATGACAGACGTTCAGGATTTTAAGATTTCCGTGTAGAAACCTTGAAAAGCACGGGCTTGCACTTCGAGGCTGTAATCCTTCACGGCTCGTTCCCGACAGGCATGGCGGAGTTCCTGCGGCTTGGGATGCATCAGACACCAAAGGATGGCGGAGATCAACTCTTGGACGTCGCGGGACTTAGCCAGAGCTCCAATGAGCCGGTCGTCCACCATATCGGGGATTCCTCCCGTTCGAAAACCGGCAACCGGCGTTCCGCATGCAAGCGATTCGAGGACGGTATTTGGAAGATTGTCTTCAATCGACGGAATCACAAAGACATCGGCAAGGCTGTAGATCATGGCGAGTTGATGTTCATCCTGAATATGGCCCGCATTGATAATGGGGTAGGGAATTGTCGATTGGTGTTCTGTGGGAATGAGGCCGAACGTCATTAAAAGCAGGTTTCCTTCCGAATATCGCAGCTGACGCATGGTTTCGAGGAGGTAGGGATATCCTTTTCTTTCCGCATCGTGTCCTGCACCGAAGAGAATGATTTTCGTATGAGGCGGTACTTTAAAAATTTGCCGGATTTCATCCTGGTTATAAGGACGAAAAATATCCGTGGGAATGCCGTTCGGGATTACCCGCGCGCCGAAACGCGAAAGAAGGGTGCTTTGCCGGACGCGGTCCGCAAGCCAGCGGCTTGGCGTCACCGGATAAAGTTTCATCCCCGTGTAAACGTGGCGCTTGGAAAGCCATATGGTTCGCGAGAGGTCGTTTTCTTCCAAGGAACCGAGTTGGGGACATTTTCCACATTGAGCCTCATAGCCGTTGCAATTGAGCGCATAGTGGCACCCTCCGGTGAATGCGTTCATATCGTGCAACGTCCAGACGATGGGCTTGTTCCGGAAAAGATCTGCGACGTGAGCGTAATCCACCAGACCATCGATCCAGTGGAAATGAATAACATCCGCTTCTTGAATCTCCTGAAAGCTGGAGAGTTTGACGCCGCTGCGCGTATCCGTGAAGAGTTCAAGGCCTTTTGGACGTGCTGGATAATCCGCAAGAAGTTTGGTCCATCGATCCCATTCCGCAGCCCAGATGGGGGATGGGCCCGGCGTCAGAGCACGAACCGTAACGTCTTTCGATTCCTTGCTTAGCACCAGCATGTTTGAAACGATGCCAATCGACTGCAGCCCCTTGTGAAGCCGATGAGCAGCTTTGCCGGCGCCCCCTGCGTCTGAGGTCGTGAGATGGACAACTTTCAAGATAGATGTTCCTTCATGGAAAACCCGCGCTCATTTCCTATGAGCTTAATAAAGCATGGGCAGCAGGAAATCGCAAAAGATTACATTCGTCCGGAATGAAGCGCTTGCGTTGCTTCTCGCCGGGGGGATCAAGAAAGCGTGAAAGTAATTTAGGCTTGCTTTGCTTTTAAGGAGACCGGAGATAGTATGTTGTGGCTGTGACCTCAAAACGCATTCCGAATTTCAATACCCTTTCAACTTTGGTCGACCGTCTCTCGATTGAAAATGTGAAATTGGCGCATTTCGAAAATGCGTTAGAGCATGATCCCTTGAGCGATGCTCAAAGATCGGAGTTCAAGCGCAAGGTGGACGTGCAGCATGAAGTCATTTCAGGATTGAAGAAGGAACTCATCGATTTCATGACGGAAGTCTTCGTCAACGGCAACTACGACTACGTCAAGGAAGAGAGGACATTTCAGTGAGCGAAGGTCGCCAGTTTATTGAAGCATTTGTCGAAGCCATTTGCCAGCTTTCGAAAGCCAACCGTCTGACGGGCATCTGGGATAACCGGCGCTTTCAGGAATGCAAAAAAGAATTTGAAAAGGTGAACGCACCCTATCTCTACAAGACCGAAAAACTCTCGCGTAAAAACGTGGAGCTTCGAGCGGTGTATCGCACGCAAATCGATGTTGAATTTGAAAAGCTCTTGCGCATGAGACGTTCCAGTCGCGCGTGATGTCGATGCATTCTGAGTCGAAAAGGGTGATTCTTGGAGGTGGTATAACGGGGCTTGCGGCAGGCATCGCATCTGGTTTCCCTGTATTTGAGGCAGCGCAGCAACCGGGCGGGATTTGTTCCTCTTACTACATGCGGCGAGGTGATCGCAACCGGCTCACCGAATCGCCTTCGGAAGGTGACGCCTATCGTTTCGAACATGGAGGCGGCCATTGGATCTTTGGAGGCGATCCGTTGGTGTTGCAATTCATCGATTCTCTAGTGCCTTTTCGATCTTACCAGCGGCGATCTTCTGTTTTCTTCCCCGATCGTGAACTCTACGTTCCTTATCCCCTGCAGAATCACTTGTCCTGCTTGGGAAAAGAAACAGCTGTGAAGGCATTGGCGGAGATGATGTCGGGATCTCAAAAACCGCCTTCAACGATGCAGGAAGGACTCGAACAAAGTTTTGGTCCGACATTGCTCAATCTTTTTTTTGGTCCCTTTCACGATTTATACACAGCGGGCCTCTGGAAACGCATCAAACCCCAAGATGGTTACAAATCGCCTCACAATTTACAACTTGTGCTTCAAGGAGCTTTTGGTGACGCTCCTCCTGTCGGATACAATGTGACATTTGTTTATCCGGCAGATGGCTTGAATGCTTTGGCCTCGAATATGGCATCACGATGCGATCTTCGATTTGGCAAAAGCGTTGCACGGGTTGATGTAAATGCGAAGGAGATCCTTTTTGTGGATGGCGGAAAAGTTTCCTACGACAGGCTTATTTCCACACTACCCCTCAATCACATGTGCAAAATGGCGGGAATTTCGTTGGGGATGGAGCCTGATCCTTATTCTTCGGTGCTGGTCATCAATGTCGGGGGAATCAAAGGGCTGCGCTGCCCGCCCGACCATTGGATTTATGTGCCATCAAGCGAGGCGGGATTCCATCGAGTCGGTTTTTACAGCAACGTGGACGAGAGCTTTATTCCGAAAAACGGGGCGAGTTCTCGTGTGAGCATTTATGTGGAAAAAGCATATCCTGGTGGTGAACGCCCAAGCGAAACAGAAATGGCTTCAACCTGTGAAGCTACCGTTCAAGAGTTGCGGTCATGGGGATATCTTCAAGAAGCTGAGGTTGTGGATCCGACCTGGATTGATGTGGCTTATACTTGGTCTTGGCCGGGATCGACATGGGTTTCAAAGGCGATTTCTGCACTTCAAAAACATGGCATTCACCAAGTAGGCCGATATGCGCGCTGGACTTTTCAGGGAATCGCGGATTCCATTCGCGACGGTTTTATTGCGGGCACAGCATTGCGGAATTCATGACGGCTTCCGCGGACATCGCATCGGACCTGGTTCCCACTTTGGAGATCAGTTTTGTTTATGATGGAGAATTGCCCGAACCAAAGCTCCAGGCTCTTCGCGAACTGATTGAGAATAGCCCGCAATTTGTCGGTGGTTCGGAACCTTGGGTCGCGTATTTTCATCAAGGTCATTTTCTCTCGTTTAGAGGAAATCTCGTTTTTGCGGCAAAGAGTTATATGCAAGCGATCCGGCAAAAAACCGACTTTGCGGAGGCTTATTATCACTTGGGGAACATTTATTTGATTTCCTGGGAATGCTCACAAAAATTAGAAGTTCTTGTGGAAGCGGCAAAGTGCTTTCACCAGGCTGCAACTTTAAAACCGGATCTAGCTGAAGCTTTTTATCAACTTGGCAATGCAGGGGAGAGGCTTTCGTTGTCCAACGTTGCGGAGTGCTGGAATAAGGCAATTGTCTTGAAACCCGATTTTGCAGAAGCCTATCTCAAATTGGCCAATCATCTTTTCTGGCGTCATGGCAAAATCAAGGAAGGCATCGAATTTTTTGAGAAGACGTTGCAGCTCAAACCCGATTGGGTTGAGGCCTATGAGACCGTGCATTTTTACATGAAATATGCCGAAGGAAGCCTCGACCCACAGATTGATCAGCATACGAAACGCGGGAAGCAGCGCGTGTGCGAACGCGCGATCGCCCATCAATTGAATCATCTTCATCTTCGCGTGCTCAGCGGAATCACACAACACCTTGGGCATTATGCTTATTTGGATACTTTCGCGAAGGCCAAGGCTTTGGGTTGGCTTCCAGATCTTCAATTCATCATGCTTGCTCCCGAGTCGAAGATAGCCAATCCGTGCCTGTTGCGCTATTGGCAGCCTTATATCCCTACTTTTTCGGATCCTCTGGTCTTAAAATGTTTGTCGCCGCTCGCAAAATTTCTCGAAGCTGAATATTCCGAAATCCGTTCCTATCAGGAAATCTCGGGCGGGGATGATTTCAAGATGATCGCGGAAATTCAAAAACGCTGGGAGGAAGAAAAACGCCCGCCACTGCTCCAGCTGGGTGATCAAGAAAAAGAGCGAGGTTGGCAATGTTTGGAACGATTGGGCGTGCCGCGAAGAAGCTGGTTTGTGGCCCTGCACGTACGAGATGATGGTTTTAAGGGACCCGATCAAGCTCAAGGTCTTCGCAACGCGGATGTGCTTACCTACCTCCCTGCCATCGAATCCATTGTCGCCGCAGGCGGTTGGGTGATCCGGATGGGCGATCCCAAAATGAGGCCGTTGCCGGCAATGAAACAAGCAATCGACTATGCACGCAGCGAAGCTAAAAGCGATTGGATGGATGTTTTTCTTTGGTCTCAGAGCCGATTTTTTATCGGCGGCAACTCAGGTCCTTCCTGGATCCCACATACGTTTGGAGTCCCGTGCGTCCGCACCAATTGGAGTCCCATCACCCGCGTTCCTTGGAGTGGCAGTGATTTGATGATTCCGAAACTTTTCCGACGCAGGCAAGACGGTCGCTTGCTAACATTCCGTGAGATCGTGGATCCTCGGGGGGCGGTTGAGTGGACGCATAGCGCAGAAGCCCTCAAAGCTCGAGGTATTGAGCCAATCGATAACACGCCTGAAGAATTGCGCGATGTCGCCATGGAAATGCTTGAACGTCTTGAAGGAAGCCGTTTTCCTTCAAGTGAAGAAAACGAGTTGCAGGAACGTTTTGCTTCTCTCGTTCGCGATACCTGTGCGGGGTTTGGACAGAACGATCGCACGAGCCGTCTGGGGGGCAAATTTCTTCGCAATTACATCAAGCTGCTGGACTAGCGCATCCGTTTCAGTACGATCATCGAATCTCGCTGGATTAGGTTGAGGTCGCTGTAGAGAACTGTCCAACCAGCTCGCTCAGCGAGCATGGTCATAATTTTTTGCGAATTGCGAGGCCACCAAATCTCGTCGTCGGGTTTCGTGATAAATTCCTTAGGAATTTTGCCCTTGTCCCAACCGTACGCAGAGAGTTTTTCCCAGTCGGCATATTGATGGACGGCAACGCCGCCCAACTTCATTTTTTGAAGAGAATGGGTCAAAATTTCCTGAAGATGTTCGACGTTCTGATGGCAAAGCACGCCCATCGACCAAAAGAAATCGAAGGTGCCATCGGGAAGTGCGGAAAAACTATTGTCTTTCACTTGAACGCAAATCAGCCGACCACCGTACTTTTCAGGCTGGAGCCACTTTGTCACGTCCTGAAAATCCACCGTGTACAGCTTCCCATAGGGGATTTGGTCGAGAATAGGACGCGACCATGAGCCTTTCCCTGGTCCGAGTTCCATGACGACGGAGTCAGGCCGGATAAATGGAAGAATGCCCTTATAAAATACATTCCGATAAGATCCTCCTATTTTGTCCTCTTCCTCCTTGCGAACAGGATCGGGTTCGGGCGCCAGAACATCTCCGCTCTCGTATCCGTAATGAAATTCCTTTTTGAGCCAGTCAATGGTTGGCATAATAGTCGGAGGTTAAGCTTTTTTACGATAAGCGCGCACTGTGGAAAAGACGTCAGGAATGATGGGCAGGTACGCTTGCGTTTGTGTCGGATCGTTCGGGCAGAGGAGAGGGATCTCGATGGGTGTCAGCCCAAACTCTTTTTCCATCAGTTCCACACAGGCATGTCGAATTCCAGGTTCTTTGCCTGCGTGATGGCTAAGGATTGTCTTTCTGTTTTTTTCGTTTAGCTCCGGTAGAAAATCGTGAAAAATGATAAGTCCGCCAGGAGTCAGGATGGGATAATAATCGATGATATCCTGGCGAACTCCCTGATAAGCATGATCCCCATCCACAAAAATCAGAGATGGAGCAATCCCATCCTGGTGGCAAATCTCTTGTACTTTAGGCAGGGCTTGATGAGAGAACTCCCCAATATGATCGACCTCCTTTCCAAAAATCCTGGCTACGTCGAAGAACATCGATTGAGGTCCGGGATCAATGCAGATGGCATGAACGTCTCCAAAGCGTTTTTTGAGCGCAATAAAGATGAGTGCGAGGGAAGCACCGGCAAAAGACCCAATTTCGACGAAACGAACAGGACGCGCGGTTGTCTGAAGGATTTCTTTCAGCAGATAATAAATCTGGAAACGCTCGTTTCGTGACATTTGGCTCGCCACCCCATATTGAACCGGGTCGTCTTGCAGAAAGGAGTGAAACAACGTTTCAGAAATGTTGGGATTTTTTGCAAATGGGACTGCTTTCGTGAACCACATTCCGGTTGGCTCGATCGGATGAAGTTCGAAACGAAACTTTCGTTCCGCCTCAAATTCACGTATCGCCCTGCAGCCCTCTCCACCGTCGTGATCAACTTGAAGGATGCCATTGTCCATGATGCGGTCATAGAAGTTGAGCAAGATGGTCTGAGTGGATTCGTAACTGTCGGCATCCAAATGCAAAAGAGAGATCATTCCAACCTCATCGCGACTCACAGGCCAAGATTTTTCAAAACAGCCTTTTACCGTCCGGATGACGTCGCCGACAGCAAGTTTGCGATAGAGATCCAAGACGTTCGCTGCTGGAGCCAAACGGCTGCTAGCTCTCCCATGAGTGCCATTGTCCTTATGTTCGTCCTGCATGGGGTTAGGCGTTCCTTCAAAGAAATCGAATGAAAACAGGCAACGAGGCGTCCTGCTGTAATGCTTGATCACATAGGCAAGCAGAGCTTGAGATCCGGTTGTAACCGGGCTGCAGTCGATAAAATTCCCAGCAACGTTTTCGATGCAAAGCCGTTTTGCCAGAGTAAAAATAGACCAAAGGTTTTCTTTGGATGGCGTCGTGTAAGAACAGATATCCTGGAATAAACGCTCAAATTCCTCATCGCCTGATAGAAAACTCGCGGAAGTGGGATGTTGCCGCCTTAGTTTTGAGGGCGGCTCGTTTTTCTGAAGTTGCGTGACGACGGTTGATTCGGATGTGGTTGACGAGAGATGCTTCCGTATAATCTGGTCTAGTGCTCGAGCACGTCCTTCCATGCTATGCTCGGAAAGGCATCGTTCCTGTCCGCGTCGGGCAATGACTTCGCGCTCTTCTGGATGTGCCAGGTAGTAACGGATTTTTTCCAGCAACTCTTTTTCGTCGCGAAATGTTTCGATCTCCCGACCAGGCTCGAAATAATTGCGGACATTGTCAAAGTGCTCTGTGAGCAAAAAGACACCGCTGCCGGTTGCCTCCCAGAGGCGCATATTCGACGTTTCTTTTTGCGCCAGGTTTGTATCTTCGGCTGAATTGCTAAGCATCCTTATATCTCCTCGCGCATCCAACACGATTCGGCCAGTTCGCAATGCCCGATGCATTTCGATTCCAAACCGTGGCCCCAAATTCCACCGCTGCATCTCGGGAGTGAAAGCTTCCTTCGGACCGCTGACATAATAGGCACAGGAAAATCCGTTGCCATCCGCCGCGGCTCGGGCAACATGGTTAAGATACAAATTACGCTGACGATGCTGGCTGCTTGTGCACTGGCCGGAAAAGACGACGTCATATCGAGGTGCAACATCCCGCACCGATTCATAAATCCAGGAAGGAAATCCCGGGTAAAAGGGTTCCACCGCCTTTGCACCCAATTTCAACGCCGCTTTTCTGAGTCCCGTCAGCCCGGAAAGAATGACATCAAATTCTGACCAGTCTGTTCCCTCAGGAATGTCGGCGGCGCGCCAGCCTAGGATGAGCGCGGGCCGATGGCTCAAGGTTCGCATGAACTTGCTGTCGAACGTGATGGGATCGCCCGTATAGAGTATATCTGGTTTCAGAGTTTCGATCTGACGCCGCACGATCTCCAGACGCCAGTCGCCCTGCAACGTGCCGTGAAAGCCGTGCTCACGCATCCATTGAAACTGGGAAGGCTGGCAGTTGGGCACGATCAATTGCGCTTGATATCCGATCTCATGCATGGATTCTGCAAACATATGGACTGCTCCATGTGCGTCGCGTTGAAGAACTTTTAATTGTTTTTCGAAAGACAACGGGCTCAATTGTGGATGAGCTGTATAAAAATTTTTCAGATAAACGTCATAAAAGGGATGAACCTGGACAAACGTTAGTTGTTGAGAAGCCGTGCCTTGCTCGGCAGGTGTGAATGCAATACGTGATGGAGGTTTTTGCGTTTCAACATGCAGGACAGGTTGGACAGATTTTATGGAATGAGCTGCTAATCGCGCCAGCCGCAACGCCATGAGGGAAAACTTGCTGAAATGTCTTCCTTTTGAGGCATAGTGGAGTTGGCCGCCATCCGCAACGACAACACGATTCTGATCAACCCCCAACAAGGCATTTTTCCTGAAGACTGCTTCTCCGTCGCCATTCGCAACAATCAGTGTCAAAGGGGCATCGTCTGCGGAGTTTTCCTTGGTCATGAAGAAGTGCAAAAATCTGCGGCATTGCTGTTTCAAGGCTTCCACTTCATGCTTTTCTCCTTCGGAATCCTGAAGCTGTTGTTGGCGCTTGAGATTAATGTCGATCACTTGATGTCCGCGCACCACGATCTCTTCGACCGCAAGGCTTTCTTGCGGAGTTCGAAATTCAGGGAGGCCGTCAA
>Ga0207037_10299_pt1 | contig 14973 bp, 16 predicted proteins | sample Alteio_BWMinCont_75_FD_153268 | JGI IMG/M metagenome (GOLD analysis project Ga0207037, IMG submission 153268) | Enriched cells from forest soil in Barre Woods Harvard Forest LTER site, Petersham, Massachusetts, United States -... | ecosystem: Environmental > Terrestrial > Soil > Temperate forest >... | reverse complement strand
TGTGACTTTCGATATTATGAAAAATGCTTTAGCCCAAGCGGCTCAAGGTCGGGCGCATATTTTAGGTGAGATGAATAAAGTGATGTCCACACCTCGGGATCACATCAGCAAATATGCACCAAGAATTGAAACCATTAGAGTAAGACCTGAAAAAGTTCGAGAAATTATTGGCCCAGGGGGAAAGATGATCAAATCAATCATTGAAGCCACTGGCGTTAAAATTGACATCGAAGACGATGGTAAGATTAATATTGCCACGAGCGATCCCGAAGCTGCTAAAAAAGCAATTGCCATGATCCATAACATTTGCGCTGAAGCCGAAATTGGAAAAACCTATCATGGCAAAGTTAAAAAGATCATGGACTTCGGCGCTTTTGTTGAAGTTTTACCTGGAACCGATGGACTCCTTCATATTTCAGAAATCTCTCACGACAGAATTCGTGCGGTGACTGAAGTGTTAAAAGAGGGAGACGAAATTGACGTCAAAGTTCTTGATGTAGATCGGGCTGGGAAAATTAAACTTTCACGTAAAGCTCTTTTGGCACCGCCAAAACCAGTTTAGCCGAAATGTTTAAAAAAACGTTACTTGACTCCGGTATCACCGTCGTGACCGAAGCCCATCGCTATCAGCGATCGGTTTGTGTTGGCGCTTTCATTGAAATTGGGACCCGCGATGAACCAGCAAAAAACGTAGGCATTTGCCACTTTGTCGAGCATATGGTTTTCAAAGGGACAAAGTCTCGTTCCGCCGGTGAAATCGCAAGATCCATTGAAGCTGTCGGAGGGGATCTTAACGCCTTTACCACTCGTGAGTACACGTGCTTCCATACCACTTCACTTAAAGATGATTTAGAGCTGGATATCGAAGTTCTTGGGGATCTTGTCGGAAACGCCAGATTCAGTCAGCGGGATTTTGATTTAGAAAAGAAAGTTATCCTTCAAGAAGTGTCCATGACTGAAGACACTCCCGAGGAATATATTTATGACATGTTTTTCGAAAAAATTTACGGAAAGTCTTCTCTCGGTTGGCCTATCCTCGGAACAAAACAAAGTTTAGAAGATCTTAAGCGTTCAGAGCTTATGAAGTTTTATAAAGAGCGTTATTGTGGGAGTAATATTATTGTCGCAGCCGCAGGGGCTCTTGATCACGATGCCGTTGTCGAAATGGTCGAAAAGTCATTTAAAGTTTCTAAAAAAGGGCCCAAAATACCTCGGCGAAAAAAACCAAGGTGGGTTCCAGTTCGAGAGGTCGTAAGAAAAGAAGGGGAGCAAACCCATATTCTCGTTGGGTTTGATGGTGTAAGTTTCACAAGTCCCAAAAGATTTGAAGCCTTCGTTTTAAATGCCTGGATCGGTGGGGGAATGAGTTCAAAACTCTATCAAAGCATCCGAGAAAAAAGAGGTTTGGCTTATACAATATATTCTAATCTCACGACCTTCACGGATTGTGGAACTTTAAGCATCTACGCGGCCACCGAGGGGAAAAGTGTGACAGCGGTTATGGAAGCTATCCATCACGATGTTAAAGAATTAAAAAAGAAAAAATTAAACCCTCGTGGTTTAGAACTTTTTAAGCAGCAAGTTCGCGGCGGAGTTCTCTTAGGAGCCGATGATATGGAAAATCGAATGTCATCTCTGGGTGTAAATGAAATGACTTTTGGAGAATACATGGCGGTGGATACTATTGTCGAGAGTATCGACAAGGTCACGGCAAGTGATGTTCGGGCTTTAGCCCTTGACCTTCTTAATCCTGACAAAATGGCGGTTCTTGTTATGGGTGACGTAGATACAGCCAAAACCAAAAAGGTTATTTCATGAAACCTGTTGTGAAATTTAAAAAACTTGATCATTTTTGCGGTTTACTTCCAGTCTACCAATCATCGGGTGCCAGTGGTTGCGATGTTCATGCCTCTTTAAAAGAGACGGTTGTGTTGAAGCCCTCTAGTCGGACTTTAATACCAACGGGTTTAGCCATGGAGATTCCTGAAGGGTATGAGATTCAAGTACGACCAAGAAGTGGTTTAGCCATAAAAAACGGAATCACATTGGTGAACACTCCAGGAACCATCGATTGTGACTATCGTGGAGAATTAAAAATAATTATTATTAATTTGGGTGAAGTGGATTTCGAAATTAAGAATGGAGACCGCATCGCTCAACTTGTCTTAGCTCCCGCCATTCAAGCCCAGTTCCTTGAAACGGACAATCTATCTGAAACCTCCCGCGGTGCTGGCGGTTTTGGAAGTACCGATCACGATGCGCTTTCTATGAAGGTAGAGACACCCCACGTTTCCCAATGACGTGGGTATTAAAATCAAATCATAGGTAGTAAGCCGAAAGCGACGCTTTCCATGCCGTCGGCCCTTTGTTTTCGGAAGGCAAAGGCAAGAAGCTTTACTTCCTCAAGTCCTAAGTCATCAAGTTTACTGGCTTCAAGCAAAAGTTATATTTGACCTAAAAAATAAAAGACTTTTGTCTTGCAAGACTAACGTCACAAAATGGCCGAATGGCCAATTTTCTGAGGAAGATCATATAGAATGGAAAAAATATTCCGAGAAGTTACCTGTGAACCGTCGGTTACTAGCTGTAGCCATTTGTCTTTTGCTCTTTTTAGTCTATTTCCTAAATAAAGGATTTAATTTCACTAGTGAAAATCAAAATGGAAACTCCATAGCCGTGCTTAAAGATAAAAGCCATGAAGTTCAGACTCGGAGATCTAAGAGTTTATCTTGGGATGATACAAAACTTGGAGAACCCTTTCAATACTACGATTCTATTCTGACAATGAAAGAGTCTCAGGCGGATGTTGCATTTAATGACGGAACAAATCTTGACATAGGCCCTGATTCCCTCGTGGTTTTAGAACCTCCCTTAGAAAAGCAATCAGGAATGAGACTTAATCTCAAACAAGGCACAGCGACCCTCAGGCTTAAAAAAGGGGAGAAGATAGAAACGAAGAATAAATCGATCCTAGCCAAGGAAGATACAGTCATTCAATTATCAACAGATACAAAAAATAATGAAGACGTTATTTTTGTTGACGAGATACCAGCGGTAAATGAAAAAACCGTCACGGCTTTCCCCCATCAAATCTCTCCCATTGAGATTAGCTCTCTTACTGAATCAAAAGTCATTTCCACTTCTATTCGAAAACCGGCTGCAATCGACATAAAGCTTCTGCGCGCTCCCAAAATAAAAATTTTACATCAAGCCTTTAAAGTTCAAGCTCGTCAGAGTTACTATCGTGTAACCCCACCCAAATCGCTACTTCAACAATTAGTTTTACTCTTAATTCCTGAAGCGTCGGCTCAAATAAATGAGGGTGTAGCGCGCTTGGAGTGGGAAAACTTGCCTGAGGCTTCAGGTTACGAGGTTGAGTTTTCCACAGATAAAGACTTTAAAAACATCATCATGACTAAGAACACAAAATATAATATGACGGTTTGGGATCAAGCCAACGCTGGTACATTTTACTGGCGGGTCCGTGGAATGGATCAAGATGGGCATCTAGGGGAGTTTAGTGAAGTCGCCTCCTTTGAGGTCTTAATTGTGCCAAATGAAATCTCGGTCCTGCCAACATCTCAAGAAATAACTCAAACTCCCTCCGAGACCCCTAATAAAGAATCTGCAAATCCTCAGTCTCCAGCCCATGCTGTGCAGGTAGAGAACGAGGTGCCGATTATTTCAAGTCATGGACCCGATCAACTTATAAGTCAAACTCCAGTGGTCACTACCGAGCCTAGCCCAAAACCAGAAGTATCGACTGATAAAAAACAAAGCCTATTTGCCCTTGATGTAAGAGCGTTTGGTACGTGGGGGAGTATGGGTGATCAGGAAGGCTACTTTCCTTCAGTCCCCATGCTCACGGGTAGTGGAGCAATGGCTGTGGGATGTCATTTAGGAAGATTCACTCCAAGTATTTATGGAGAATATTTTATTTCAAATCAAATGGTTTCACCCAGTAGTACTTCTTCAAATGAAAACGCTAGTGGTACTGGGTACCTTTTTGGGGGAGAACTCAAATGGAAGGGCCAAAAATTCTTTATTGCAGGGTCTTATTTATTTCTTGGGCAGTATAAGCTCAATCAACAAACTGTCGCTTATTGGAATACTACTTCTCAAACCTCAGTTTATAATGACCCTTCAGCTTTCGAGCTCACCCTGGGATGGGCCTTGACGGAGAGACTTTCATTTATAATTACGGGCAAGGACGTCACCTACTATCAGTGGAACCTTGGTGGGAACAATATCAATATCTCAGGGGATACAAGCTCTCAAATATCTTATGGTGTGGGATTAAACTATGAATTCTTTTAAAAAAACACTCCTCATTTATTCGCCCAATAGAAGAGAAGTTGCAAAACTATGACGAAGTCGATGTGGATGGATCTTGCCAGGGATGGCGAGATCTCTTACTAAATCGTTAAAAAGCGGATTAAAATAGCCTGCACTTCGCCTTCTTCCACTTGGATTTGAAATCATATATATTTTATCACTATTCGGATCAGGTCGAAAACTATGGTGACGTTTAATCCTTTCGACAATCTGAACGGTCTTAAGATCGAGGGGAATAATACGCTCGTTATTGAGTTTTCCCAACGGAACTTTTAAGAACCAATGGCCGTTGAAATCGCTTTCGACACAATCAAGTTTTAGGTTTCTCAATTCTCCCATTCTAAGGCCGCACCTGCGCATAAGAAGTAAGCCCAGATGATCAATATTATTACTTCGTTCAAGTCTCCTTTGAATTTCCATATCAATATCAACGGGAAAAGGTCTTGGAAGGCGTTCTTCCCGCCTAGGGAAGTCCCAAGGTCGCTAATGAAGCGATAAAGAAATGGCGATGAAAATGGGGGCAGGTTAAGTCATGCCCACCTGGGGCACATTGCTCTAATGAGTTTGGTTTAAAGGAGCACCATATAAATTTTAATATAATCTATCTTGATAGACATAGCGTTTTTTGCTATATTGGCTAATAGATGAAGTGGACCGTACTGATTCACACTAAGGTGACTAAAGCGCTTAGGAAACTTCACAATAAAGATATTGTTGAGCAGGCCTTTGCTTTAATCAGTGATCTTGAGGAAAATGGTCCCATGGCGATTCAGTGACCCCACTTTGGAAAATTAGACGAAGGAACTTATCACTGCCATTTACGCGGGTCTCGTAGGCCAACCTATGTGGCCGTTTGGCAGATGATAGATAAGAAGACACTCATTTTAGAGGTGATATATGTCGGGACGCATGAGAAAGCACCGTACTGATCGTGAGACGGTCAAAACGGGACAAAAACGTAATCCTGTAATTAAGGTGACCTGCCATCACAAGGATGGCAAAAAAAGTGAGATCAATATTTTGAGGCACCCTCAAGCAGCGGCTCAGCTTAATAAAATTTTAAGTAACTTAGATATTGAACATAACACCGTATCGTCTCAGGAGTTTTTTGAAGATTTTTTTCCTGGAGAATCAAAGCCTGCTGTTGTCCTCAGGGGTTTAAGAAAACGCGAGGGATTTACTCAAAAAGAATTGGCCGAAGAACTTGGAACTACTCAGAGTGTGGTGGCTGCCATGGAAAGTGGATTGCGAGCTGTCGGGAAAAATATGGCTCACAGATTGGCTGAAATCCTCAATACCGACTATAGACTTTTTTTATAAGACAATGAAGTATAAAAACATCAACTCCATGCTGCACAACTTTGGGCACTCATTTTGTAGCCTAATGAACTATATAGAAGGTGAGTACATTATTGATGTGCTTCCTCCTCTCTTAAAAAAAATTCCAGGTGCTGTGTCGGCCGCCTCATTATTACCCACAACTTAAATTAATTTTCAGTCTGGCCCAAACCATCTTGGCATTCGGGCGGAGGACGCGCATCCAGGCGCTCTGCGGAGGAAGGTCTGTCTATTGAAATGGAGAATAAAATACGGCATGAATAACCCCTTCTTGGGGCTCGAGCCTCCCCCCTCAGGCAAAGATGGGTTTGGCCATACTATTATTACTAATCTTCGCTCAAAGGTTTTTGACCCGGAGTCACAGGGCTCTGGCCCCACGGAGGGGGCGGAGTAAAAATGGATGCGCGTCCCTGTGGCGATGGGTAAAAACCTTTGAGCGAAGACTTGTGGGTAATAATGAGGTCGGCCGCTAGGCGTGAAAAATTAGGATTTAAGGATTTGATTATTGCTTGAGGCGGATGCCTCAAGTCTGAGTTTTGAACAACTAAAAAAGAGAAAATAATATTCCTGAAGAAGAATCGTGAAATAACCGTTCCGGTAATTTCTATGACTACTTCCCTTCGTTTAACTCTTTATGGATTTGGCTCAGGCTGTCGGGAGTGTAATCTTGGACCTTAATTCGATTTGTGGTGACGTCCAAAACCATGGTGTAGAGAAAGTAGAGGAGAGCAAAGCCCGCCACGGTGCCAATGATTTGGGAAACTTTTTTACGTTCCAACATAAAGTTTTCGGAAATCCCAACTATAAGAAGTAAGGCAGTCACAATGATACTCCCGAAAGTGACAAATTTAATTAGAGGTGTGAGAATCCCTAAAATTTGAGAGGGGATTTTGGCCAAAACAACGATTACAAAAATTCTGCGAAATTCCACTTCAGTGCGCAAAATAAAAAGACACGCGTAATACACGACCCCTGAAATAATAAATGAAAGTATTAAACCCATAATTGGGGCTAAGATCAACCCCGCAACCACTGACAAGAAATGTCTGGCGACGATTCCCGTTAGAAACCCCGTGGCCGCAGAAAATAAAATTTCTAGAAGAATGACTGTGGGCCAATCCCACGAAGGGACTCTCTTAATCCCTTCAACGGGATTCTTGAGATACGCGGGTAAAAATTTTAGAATTTCCTTAGTTCGACCTTTAATATCGGCCCAAGTCCAACTTGATCGGGGGGATCTTGGAGGGTTTTGCTGATGATCAAATCCTTGGCTGCTGTTCACTCGTCGCCTCCTGCTCCCCTTCCGGGTCATGACTGTACCGGTCGACTCGCCCTTCGGGCAAGCATAGCTTGTGCAAAAAGACCATCGTGGTCTTTTTGTCATCATATTATTGTGCGGTCTTGAAATCATATTCTGCAAGGAAAATAGCATGATCCAGATAAACGGAATGGGCTGTTTTCACTTCATTTGGCCATGGACCACTTCCGACAACCTGATTGTGATCTCCGGGGAACTCTAGGAATATCTCACCCAGACTTTTGGCTATGAGTTGGGAGTCAAGCGATACAAGCCCGTCATTTTCTTCGTTCAATCCTTTACGCCTAAGGTAACTTGTGAGCCACTTGTGCTGTAACCTCAAGCCCAAGCAAAGAGGGTATTTCTGCGGGCGACTTATAAAACTTCCAATCAAAACGTCAGATGGTTTGGAAAATCTCTCTATCATTTTGGCTACGTGACGGGAAGTGAGGGTGAGATTCGTACTTGCAAATAATTTTTCTCCGAACATAAGCCCTAATTCAGCGAAGGGAGTTCCTCCAAAGGGAGGGCTTACAAAAGTGACTGAAGAAAATTTATTTTTGAATTCAGGCCACATCAGAAGGTCAACCATGTCGATGGTCCCGAGGGAGTGGGCGATAATATGAATTTTATCGTATTTTTCTAAAATTTTTCGAAATTCAAAGGCGAAGGCGTCGAGCCGCGCTAAGTGTGGGCCTCTCCAGGGCCCAAAGAGTTCGTGAACGGCGTAACCATGGGCCCCGAGATATTCTGGAATTCCATGCCAGTAGTCTCTGCAAAAAATATTCTTTAGCCCATGCACAAAACAGATGGGATATCGCGTGAGAAGACAGTTGGGCCTCAAGCCCGGGGGAGGAATTTGTCGCATAATACTTAGAAGTGTCCGTTTAACCTAACACCTAAGTCAATACTGTTCGGATCGTCCCCGCTAGCCATGGGAAGATGTCCTGAAACCTCTAAGCCCATACTAATGTAGGGAGCGGGCCAATAATCGATACCGGTGGCAAGAACGTAGGCACCACTGGCCATTGAATTGTCGCCGAGAAAAGATTTGATTCCGTAATTTCTGTCTTCAATGCCTAAGCCCCCATGCATTGTGATTTCCTCAAAAATCGGACTCTCAAATAGGCAGCTCAGTTCAAAACCATTTGAAGAAATTTGTGCTCCGTTGATATTTTGTTGGGGAAGACTAAAGAGAGATCCTTGTAAAATCCATTTTGGATTGAAGAGATCAACTCCAAAATTAAATTGCATGCCTCGAACTCCGCCGGTGGCCCTCTGCCCCTGGCCGATGGGGACGTTTTGATAGGAATTTAAAAATGCCGCCCCTGCGTGAAGACGCACTTCATCGAAAATCGAAGTATTGTCTGTATCTTTTGGAGGATGATAGTTGAGCTCCGGAATGGGGGTGTAATGCTCTTCATCTTCGGCTGATGTCGCCGCCAAAGAACTGGCTCCCACCAAAGATGATAATATTAAGAGCGTAACAAGAAACGAGTAAGATCCCATACATCCCCCTTAACTTTAAGTCTAACGCATCGAGCGTCTTTAGATGGTGTCAAAAATCTGACTTTTAGAAAAAACAATTCAGAGAGTACAATATCAAGAGGAGGGTCAGGCTTTGGCGAAGGAAATTCATTGTTACTGCGCTTTCTGTCGTAATCCTCGTCGGGTTTACCGTAAACAATCCGTGTCTATTGCGAATGTTCTTCAGGCCTTAGGTACAGCTCTTGTTTTTAGCTATATTTTTTGGGGAGAGCCTAATGCCAAAGCTTTACTGATTTTTGGCATGACCTTGATGATTTTTGAAATCGCAATTGTTATCCGCGCTCGAGTGGATTCGACTTGCCCCCATTGCGGATTTGACCCTGTTCTTTACTCTCGCAATCGGGAAGCGGCCTGTGAAAAAGTAAAAAAATATATTGCCCTGAGGCAGAACGATCCCGACGTGTGGCTCGCCAGAAAACCCCCTCTTCGTTTTGCAAAGAGGAAAAAGAAAGGCAGCACCAAAGAAATTGTGGTTTAATTTAAACCATGCTTCTTTGGATCTTCGGAATTCTCTTCTTTGCCATCACCTTTGGTCCTCGTTTTTTTACCCTAATGAATTTTGGTTATGGTTTTCTAGATCTTGGCCTTTACTCTCAGTTTTTTAACGATTTGACTCAAGGGTTCTATAATCCCTACATCCCGTCGTTGAAAAAAATGTTCTTTACCCTCAGGCCAGAGCCACTCCTTTTGGCTTTGTGGCCTTTGAGCTACAACACAACTCACCCCGCCGTATTTTTATTTCTTGACGAGGTTGCAGTTATTACAGCTGCCGCTGTGTGTGCTAATTTCACATGGAGAAAAACTCAGAGCAGTGCCATTTCCATAGCCATTTTTGTTTCAATTTTATTTTCGCCTCTTCTGATGGATTCCCTGCATACGAGTTCGAGCATTGAACTTTGGGCTCAACCTTTTTTAGCCCTTTTATTTACGGAATATTTCTCAAGGCGAAGGCCACTTCAAATGGGAGCCTGGTTTTCTTTACTTTGCCTTCTCAACTTAAATTTCTGTGTTCTGGCCATTCTCATCTTGCCCCTTTCACTTTTGACTCAAGGTAACCGGTGGAAATTCAAAAGAAGAGTTGAGGTAGGTTTAACAATTTCTATTGTGAGTATCATAGCGATGGGTCTACTTCATTTTTTCCAAAGTGAGGTGGCCTTCGAAACGCAGTATTTATGGGGAATTTCTGGCCCCGGAATGATCAAACTTCTTCTTCTCTTTTGGGTTGTTCCGGTTTTGGTCCCAGAAATTGTGCTTTTTAGTGTGCTTCTCTTAGTTACGGTGATCAATGGCCAACACACGACCCCCATACTTCTTGTAAGTCTTGTGGCTCTCGGGCCCATCGTTTTTTTTGAGAGGCTTAAAATATCAAAGTACCCCAGACTTTATCAAGTTCTGGCGTGCGCTTTGATCTCGAGTTGCATCTACTACAATCTCATAAGCTCTGATCCATTTTTTGGTTTTTGGAAGCCCGAGAGGTGGGCCATTTCCGACGAAAATAAAAAGGTTCACGAAATCATGACCCATATTCCGGCTCTAGATACCCTTGCCGCGAGCAGCTGTTTTACGCCCTTTTTAGGTAATCGACTGTCCCTTATGACCTTAAGTTCAGTAAACTGGCGTCAACCGGAGCTTCCCAGGTATATCCTGACCCGTAATGAGGTCGTAACCTCCCCCAGTTTTTCTAAAATCGAAGAAAATGTGAAGACCGGGACTCGACTTTTAGTAAGATTTAAGTAATTAATAGTGAGCCATGCGAAAACTAATCGTTATTCCCACATATAATGAACGCGACAATGTCATTGAACTTATGAAAGTTGTGTTCTTGGTGTCCCCCGATTCCCATGTTCTTGTTGTGGATGACGGGAGCCCCGACGGTACGGCAAATCTCGTTGAAGACTTTATGATTAAAGAAAAAAGGGTCTTCATCCTTAAGCGCACAGAAAAAAAGGGCCTCGGCAAAGCCTACGTCGCCGGGTTTAACTGGGGAATGCAAAACGGGTACGACTTCTTAAGCGAAATGGATGCGGATTGGAGTCATCCTCCAAAATTCTTAATTCCCATGTACCAAGCGGGTCAAAATAACGATTTCGTAGTCGGCTCAAGATATGTCAAAGGCGGGGGCTCTGTGAATTGGAGTTTGGGCCGAAAACTCATCTCTCGATGCGGAAGTTTTTATTCTCGTATCATATTAGGAGTCCCCATTAATGACTTCACCGGTGGATTTAACGGCTGGCACGCCAAAGTTCTAAAGGCTGTGGATTTAGAAACCATTGCTTCTGACGGATATAGCTTTCAAATTGAGTTGAAATACCGAGCTGCGCGACTTGGGTTTAAGTTTGCAGAATTTCCCCTTCTCTTTGAAGAGCGTAGGGAAGGTCAAAGTAAGATGTCCTCAGACATTGTTCGTGAGGCGATTTGGCGTGTATGGACCTTGAGATTTAAAAAACAAAATAAAATTGAAGTGCCGGCTAAATCAGAATTTCCACTTGGGAAATAATTTTTTCACATTTTCCTTCAATTGCTGACTCAATTCTTCTAGGCTAATTCCTTTAATTTCTGCGACCTTTTCTGCGGTGTGACTCACAAATGCGGGTTTGTTTTTCTTTCCCCGCATGGGTACGGGTGCTAAAAACGGCGCATCGGTTTCAACTAAAATCTTATCCAAGGGAAGATCTTTAATAATATCCCTTAAATTTTGAGCATTTTTAAATGTAATGACTCCACTTAAACTAATATAAAACCCTACATCAAGGGCGGCTTTTGCTAGCTTTGAAGTCCCCGAAAAACAATGCATCATCCCGGTGACTTTACCCTTCCATTTCTGAAGTTCTGCAGCCGTATCATCTTCTGCATCGCGAGAATGAATTTCCACAGGCAATCCTAAATCATGGGCCAAGGCCATTTGTTTATGAAACGCGTCTCTTTGAACTTCAGGGTCTGAATGATTATAAAAATAATCTAAACCGATTTCACCGATTCCAATAAGATATGGTTCATCGGCTTTGGCACGAATTTGTTTCTCTACTTCGGTTGAATAAAATTTAGCTTCGTGGGGATGAACGCCAAGGGTTGCAGCTATTGTGGGATAATTTTTTTCGGCAATAGTACAAACTTTTTCAAAATCATTAGGGTGGCAACCGATTGTGATCATGTTGGTTACATTAACGGCTTCAGCCTCCCTTAAGACTTGTTCAGTATTTTCTTCAAGCATTTCTAAATGAGTATGAACGTCGATCCACATTTTTAGTGAATGATCCAAAATTTCAAAAGTGTGGCCATGGTCGTAAACCCAATGACCAGGAGTGTACCTAACTTAATCGTCAGCCTGTATTCAAGTTGGGTTCCGAATTGTCTTAGGGCTTCCCTCAAGTCTTCTTTTGTAACCATTCCGTCACCAATGATCTCCGCCATTATTTGAACATTAACCTCAGCTTGCTGCCTTGAAAATCCTGCTTCTTCTAATTTCTTAGCATACATTAAAGTATTGAACATTTCCACCCCCTCGGTTCCCACGGAAGAATGCAAATCGTGCCAACACCTCATCTCTTATATATTCGTATGGGATCAAATATCCGACGGAGGTTGGACGGACAGGATTGAGTTAATGCCTCAGAGCATAGGAGATTTTTAGAGCGGCTAGAGAGTTAAAAGATAGTGATTAAATACCAATACGACGATTGGGCTTTTCAGGAAGTTGCATGAGTTGCCTGATAGTTTCAAATATTTTTTTAAACTCAGAATCATATTTTTTCTCTAGATCATCCAACCTTCGTGCAAGATTCTGATCCGATAAAAGAATTTGACGAAGTTTTACGAAAGCTCTCATAACTTCAATGTTAACGAGGGCCGCCCTTTCACTTTTGAGCACACTTGATAGCATTGCGACCCCTTGCTCGGTGAACAGCATAGGTTGATATCTACGTCCACCCCAAGAGCCCTTCTGTTTATCTAAACTTGAGGTACCAATTTGGCACCTCAAGATTTCCTCTTCCTTTTCAGTAGGTTGGAACATGAAGTCTTCAGGAAATCTTATAATATTACGACGAACAGCTCGATTTAAAGTTTTGGTTTCTACTTCATAAAGCATAGCTATATCTGAGTCCAGAATGACACGATGTTCACGTATAAAAAATATTTTTTGACTGATTTGAATGAGCGAAGCTTGTTTAGTCATGAAGACCTCCAGCATAGTTCTTATGCAAGAAGTACCCATGACTCAGAAGGAGTTAAATCACACTTCAGGCATAATAGCGTCCGTAGATCGGACACATTCGGAGAGTAAAGATTTATTTTTTTAGGATCAATCCGGCGCCCACAGCTAACAAAATCATAAAAGTAATAGTGAGCTCTAAGTAAGAATACTTCTCGAATAACTTGAAGATTCTTGTCTTCATAAAATCTTTAGGCTTACTCATAATTGAGCCTTCTTAGTTTAATATCTTTAAGCCTATTCCGCAGTTCGGGTCTTGGCAAGAAAGCTAATAAATGACTGCCTGGACCTGGCTCGTTTTAAAAGCTAGACCTGATCTTAACTCAACCTCATAAAAAGCGGTGTTCCCACTGTAATCTGGGCTTCCAAGCCTTTTCCAAATTTCAGACTTTCTTTTAAACCTGTTTTTATAACGTCATCAATTGTGGGTTGTCCAAGACGCTTTAAAATTTCTTCGGAGGTTGAGGGGATAAAGGGCCAAAGGAGAATTGCAGATTGTCTAATGACTTCTGCTGAGACATTGAGGACTTGAATCATTTCTTCTTTTTTTGAAGGATCTTTAGCAAGAGTCCAAGGGGCTTTTACTTCTAAATATTTATTAATGCCGTTAAGTGCCAGAAAAATACTTTGAAGGATGGGAGTGTATTCAAATTTTTCCATCTTCAATAGTTTGTCATCGCAATAAAGATTTTTTGCCGACTCAAGTGGCGTTTCGACTAGAGTTTTAAAGTCCGAGTCAGTTGGTGTATTATGTTCACCGAAAACCTTGCCGTCCATATTTTTTTGAATAAGGTTTAGAGTGCGGCTTACGAGATTCCCTAAATTATTGGCAAGATCGGCATTCACTCTCTCTTTGAAATTCTTCAAAGCGAAATCACCGTCTTGGCCTAAAGGAAATTCTCGGAATAAAAAGAGCCTAAAGGCATCGACCCCGTATTGATCGGTGAAGGTCAGAGGATCAATAGCATTACCCAAACTCTTACTCATCTTCTGACCTTCGACGGTCCACCACCCTGTGGCGAAAATGCGTTTGGGAAGAGGTAAGCCCACACTCATTAAAAAACATGGCCAATAAACCCCGTGAAAACGTAAAATATCTTTGCCGACAAGATGAATCGCTTTGGGATGGTCTTTATTTCCCCAAAATTTTGGGAATTTTTCAGATTTTGAATCTAGGGGATTTAATGCTGATACGTAATTCAAAAGAGCATCAAACCAAACGTAGATTACGTGTTTGCCTTTGGGCTCAGTGTTCCCTTTGGGAAAGGGGATTCCCCAGGTAAAACTTGTTCGGCTGATACTGATGTCCCTAATATCTTCTTTAAGAAAACCTAAGACTTCATTTTTCTTTGATTCAGGTAAAATAAAATCAGGATTTTTTTCAATATGTTCTTTAAGTTGTTTTACAAAGTGGGTGAGCTTGAAAAAATAATTCTCTTCTTTGATTTTCTTGACGTCGCGCCCACAGGCGGGGCATTTGCTATTAACCAATTGTGCAGCGGTATAAAAGGTTTCGTCAGAAACACAGTACCAGCCTTCGTATTCGCCAAGATAAATCGCCCCTTTGTTAAGGGCTTCTTCCACATAATGGGTGACAACTTTTTTGTGTCTCTCCTCAGTAGTTCGAATAAAATCGGTATTTGAAATATTTAATCTTTTCCATGCTATTTTGAATTTTTCCGAAACTTCGTCGGTGAATTCTTGAGGAGGCATATTTTTTTTAGCCGCGGCCTCTTGAATTTTTTCGCCGTGTTCATCTGTTCCCGTTAAGAATTCTACCGTTTTACCCCGCAATTTCTCATAGCGCGCTAAAATATCGGCACCGATGGTGCAATAGGCCGTCCCTAGGTGAGGGACGTCGTTGACATAATAAATTGGCGTTGTGACATAAAAGGACTCAGTCTTCATCGGCAGAAACGTCTTCCGGGAGAATGTCTTCATCTAAGATTTCAGAATCTTGAGTCACTTTAGCTTTTTCAGCATTTTTCCCGGCAAAAGTATCTTGTTCGATAATTCGACCTACGGGTACCGTATCCACGGTGCCGTCATCAAAGCGAACAGTAACCATTTGCTTAAGAACTTCTAATTTACTGACGATTCCGCATCCGCTTCCCTTTCCATCCCCACCGGAACTGCATTTTACGCAATTGCCGAGTTTTGGAAGAGTTTTTCGCGCTTCCGCGTAAACCGGTTGTTCGTAAGCAAGGCAGCATTTGAGTCTTCCGCAATTTCCAGAAACTTTTGT
>Ga0207037_10298_pt1 | contig 14998 bp, 15 predicted proteins | sample Alteio_BWMinCont_75_FD_153268 | JGI IMG/M metagenome (GOLD analysis project Ga0207037, IMG submission 153268) | Enriched cells from forest soil in Barre Woods Harvard Forest LTER site, Petersham, Massachusetts, United States -... | ecosystem: Environmental > Terrestrial > Soil > Temperate forest >... | reverse complement strand
TGATGATGTGGTGACGGTCAATGACGATGAGATCGCCAAGACCGTTGTGTTTTTAATGGAGCGAGCTAAAGCTGTGGTTGAAGGAGCAGGGGCCGCTGGCCTTGCTGCCCTTCTTGCCCATAAGACAAAAATTAAGCCTAGAAAAGCCGTCGCTCTCTTGGGCGGCGGGAATATCGATCTGAATCTCATTGAGCGCATCATTGATCGGGGGTCTCAAGCTGCAGGGAGAATTGCAAAATTCTCTGTCGTAGCAGCAGATGTTCCTGGAACTTTGAACAGACTCACTTCCCTCATCGCAGAAAAGAAAGCCAATGTTTTGCAAATAAATCAAACAAGGCTCAGCGAAAAAATTAGTTTAAAGGAAATTTTAATTGAGTTTACTTTAGAGACAACGGGCTTAGAGCATGTTCAAAGTATTAAAGAGGGTATTAAAAGTTTAGGTTTTGCAATTATAGAATAATTATGACGAGCCCTCAGGATCTTCTTTCTTACCCCAACCGCCACCACCAGGTGTATTGATATTAATCAAATCCCCAGCAGCTATTTTTATTACAACTTTATCGTTTAAAATTTTCTTTTCACCATTTTGAGAAATAAAACTAATTTCCGCTGGCATTCCAGCCCCACCGCCAAAAAGTCCCCGGGGTTTATGAGTACGCCGGTCACTTAAGAGAGCCACTTGGCCCTCTGCTAGAAATTTATAGCATCGAGATAAACCGTCACCACCTTGATGACGACCATCTCCGCCAGAACTGAAACGGGGACTAGAATGGATGACTTGAATTGGAAAATTCTCCTCAATCTCTTCTACCGAGAGTACTGGGTAGTTTTGGAGTTGGTTTAAAATTGCAGAACTGCCATTTTTATTTTTCGTAGCACCACCCCCAGTTCCGAGTCGATCCTCAAAAAGAATACCGCCAAATTTAAAAATATTAATTGAAGAAGATCCGCCATTTTGCGCGGGATATTCGCTCGGAAGAGCTTTGTTTAGAATAACGTTGAGGGCGTCGACAATTCGCATTGAAGTTTCGTAATAACCGCCAAGAAGGGGTGCGGGGTACTTAGCATTAACCAGTGTGCCGTCGGGGGCTTCGATGGAGAATGCCTTGAAGGCTCCCGCGTTAATGGGAATATCTCGTTTAAGCAAACTTCGTAAAACCCAAAAGCAAGCGCCCAGAGTCGTTGCATAGTTACAATTATAAGGGCCCGTAGTTTGTTTTGTGGTTCCTAGAAAACTGACTAAGATGTTTTCTCCCTGCACCAAGAGTTTACATTGAATGCGTAGGTTTTTATTTCCGAAGCCATCATTTTCAATGAATTCTGTGGCACCGTATTCGCCATCGGGAATTTCATGGAGGGCTTTACGCATTAGTTTTTCAGAATATTTTCTTAATTCGTCAAGACCTTTTGTAAAAAGGTCCCGGCCCATTTTAGTTTCAAGGAGGCTAAAGTGTTGTGCGCCCATCTTCAGTGCGCCGCGAGCCTTATCGAGCAAAGTAACAAGGTTTTCATATTTTATTTTTGATTGGCAAAGATAATTTACGATTTCAGGATTTACGACGCCGTTTTGCTCCAGAGGTGTGGGCGGAATGCGAAAGCCTTCTTCTTCAACGTTTGTAGAAAGGGTCTTATCCCCCTTATTTAAGAGTTGGGGGAGACTCAATTGAATGGCGATATAATATCTAAGTTCATTGGCCTGCTGTCTTCCAAAAACTCCTTGAATCAAAAGCAAATCACAAAGGCGGGTATTTCCGCTATAGGGGTCGTTAGTAATCAGAGTTTCGCCATTTTTAGGAACTAAGTAGGAGCGCGCAGACTTCACAGTGGCTTCGATTCCCGAATAATGAAGAGGGTTAGGCCCAATAGCCTCTATAAGTTCCCCTTTAGAATCTAAAATTGCCCCGTGAACCTCAACACCGCTGCTTAGAGCATCTACACATGAGGTGATTATATTTTTAATGGCTAACTTTTGCTTTTCTAAACTGAAAACATCAGAGGTCATAAATTTCCCCCTCTGCTAAAGACCCTGGAAGGTCTGCGGTCAACGCACCGATTTTTTTCACTTCGATGTTTGCTCTGAGATCGCCTTCCAAAAGTTGAAGAGACGACAGCCATCCCACATGGGGCGGGATAAAAACTTTTTTCACACCGAGGCGGCGAGCAAGTAGGGGACCAAGGCCGGAACCTAACCATCCCCCAACGACCATAAAGGGCGGAGGAGTTTTTATAACGCCTTCAATCTCAAGGGCTGCTGATTCAATAAATAAATTGATGCATTTATCAATGCAGGTTTCTGTGTCGATTCTTAAATTTTGTGCCAGGGGCGAAAGTTGTCTTAAAACTTTCGTGGCATCTAATTTTAGTCGCGGAATTTCAGTGGAGTTAAGTTTTGATTTTAAAACCAAGAGGTCAAAAGCCGTGAGCTGAAGGCCTTTACCCATGCAAACGGGGCCCGGTTCTGAATCTACAGAATTGGGGCCGATATGGACAAGGCCGCCCTCATCGAGCTCCACTAGACTTAAGGGAGAGATTTCCAATTCTTTAGAAATGTTTTCATCTTTAATCAGAATGCGATCTTCAAAAAACTCTATATAAAGTGCGCCCCTTGGGGAGGGTTTTCGAAATAGGGGTCTTGCCGAGGTGAGGAATATGTTTTCTGCGACAAAGCCCATGGCTTTTATTTTTTCAGCAAATTCTGATTCCGTTGTTGCCAAAAAAGCTTTGGCGGCTACTTTTTCCCCACGAACCAATTCGTTCCCAGTTTCTAAATGGGAACAGAAACTTTCGTAACCTTTATCTTTCAAAAATTTTGCCAAATCTTTTTCATTTTGGGAGTTCTTTTTTGAATTCAAAAAACAGATGGCCACATTTTTCACGTTTGAGAGTTCTAATTTGCTGACGATGTTTTCAATTTCTTTAAGATCGATGGGTTTTTCTATGGTTCCGTCTTTAAGAGTTCGCTCCGTCACTCCAAAAGAAAAATCTTTGGAGATAAAAGGAGTGGATCGTTCGGCGTAAAGGCCAAAGAGGTTTTTTCTTTGCCCGGTTCCAAGGCTTAAGAAATTTTCAAAACCTTCGGTGGTGATAATGGCACAATCGGATCCCCAGTGCTCTCTAAGGGAAACTCTCGAGAGATCGGTGGTCATCCATAAATGGGTCGATCCATTTTTGATTGATTCGGTGGCGGCAATCGGAAGATGGGTAAGCGCCTCCGAAAGGCCAGTGAGAAGCTGGTCTCTACGATTGAGGGTGCGGACAAAGTAGGCCTCGTCTTCAGAGGTGGCCACGAGATCCACAAAAATTTCTCGCGCGTCAGCGGCGATCCGCCATGACATAGTGGCTTGACTCCTTTAACAACTGAAGTAGATTATGAGCCATGTCAGCGACAATTTCAAAGCCTAAAGCCTTTATCGTCACTATCGATGGTCCAGCTGGGAGTGGGAAATCAACTGTAAGTGGACTCCTCGCCCAACGACTAAATTTAAATTTTTTAACCACTGGAGCGTTCTACCGCGGTCTGGCCTATTTGTGTCGAAAAAAAGCGGTGGATCTCAAAAAAATTGAAGAAGTGACTGCTCTTGCTTATTACAAGGCTTTTGATGTTCAAGCCGATGTGATGGGAACAAAAGTTTTTATCGATGGCATAGATATTACAAATGAACTTTCAAATGAAGAAGTGGCCCTGGTGGCAAGTCAAATTTCTGCTTATCCCGAAGTACGCCTTGCTCTTCTTGATCTTCAAAGGGATTTTGCAAGACCTCCGGGAATTATTGCTGAAGGTAGGGATTGCGGGACCGTTGTGTTTCCAAATGCGAACGTGAAAATATTTCTCACCGCAAGCTTGGATAAACGCGCCACAAGACGTTTGGCCGATGAGCAAACGATTTCTAATCGAGATAATGCAGATTCCAGGAGAAAGGTGGCTCCCCTATCAAAAGCCAAAGATGCCATTGAAATCGATAGCACAGCCTTGAGTGTTGACGAAGTCGTTGATAAGATCATTGGGATTGTGAAGGACAAATGGAAGAAGTAGAAATCCTCATTGCAAGTTCTGCCGGTGTTTGTTTCGGAGTGGAACGGGCCTTAAATCTTAGCGAGAAGGCATTGAAAGAAAATACTGGACCCATATCCTCTGTGGGGCCTTTGATTCACAACCCTCAAACAGTTAAAGATCTTTCCGATCGTGGTTTGAATGTTGCCAAATCTTTAGATGAAGTCCAAGGGACCGTTGTTTTTCGAAGTCATGGCGTAACGATCGATGTTCAAAGGGAGGCTCAAGGAAGAAATCTTAAAATTATCGATGCCACCTGCCCTTTAGTTAAAGTTCCACAAAATTTTGCAAAAAAGTTATCGCAAAACGGGTACTTCGTGGTGATTGTTGGAGATAAAGATCATCCTGAAATTCAAGGGGTTCGTAGCTACGTTGATAATGACGACGTGGCCATTATTAAAGGTCCGGAGGACGTCGCAAGTCTTCCTTATAAAGCGCGGGTAGGTGTTATTTCTCAAACGACATTAAAGAAAAAGGTTTTCTTGGATGTCGTTGAGAAGTGCCAGGCCAGATTTCAGGAAGTGAAGGTTCATAACACCATTTGTAGCGCCACAAAAGATCGTCAAGAGGCAGCACTTGAACTTGCCCAGAACGTTGAATGTGTTATAGTCATAGGTGGAAGAAATTCTTCAAATACACAAAAGCTCTACGATATTTGCCGCGAAAACTCTTCACAAGCCTATCTTATTGAAGGGGAAGACGAACTTCAGTCAGAATGGTTTAAGGGATTTAAAAAAATCGGCATCACCGCGGGAGCAAGTACGCCCCATGCGCTGATCAAGAAAGTCCAAGATTCGATTTCGCGAATTGCCTTACTTAAACCAACTTGATTAGGGTCACAGCGACCCCGACGGCAATAGACACAATTGTGCCAAGTTTGATGGTCATCCGATATTCGCTTTGAGCGATTTTATTTTCTAGGTCAGTTTTGAGACTTTGGAATTCAGTCCTCACACCCATGAACCCTTGCTGCATCTCAGTTCTTACACTTTTGAACTCTTGCTGCATTTCAATTCTTAAATCCTTGAAATCCTGATGGGTGGCTAACTCAAGGTCTTTAAGGTCTTGCTTCGTAGCTAAATTGGTCTCTATAATATCGGTCATAATCTGGATATGCGCCTCAGCTTGGTTTCTCGGGACACCAATATCTTCTAAGACTTTAACATATTTTAGGGAATTGAACATCATGGACCTCCTCTTTACAAATATAGCCCATAGCAATTCATAGACCGGTCTCTAGTGGTATTATATTTGAGTAGGAGGCCTTGGCTAAGGTCAAAGCGGACAGACCTTCGATAATCCGGATATCCAAAATTAACCCTTTGACTTTAAATACTTAGCCTAAGTATAACGATTTATTCCGATTCGTGGAAAATAAAGGAGCAATTCAGCTTTTTGTAGCCCCATGATTATAAGGAAATATTGATGATGAGTTCCACAGACAGTTCTAATAAAAAACCACCAAAAATTTCAAAGGCCGCCGCAGCAAGGGCCGCAGTACTTGCTCAACTCGAAGCTGAAGAAACCAAAAGTGACAACGGCGTAAGAGAAGATGGAAAAACTTTTGCTGAACTTTTTGAAGCCAGCGTAAAAGAGCGAGACTTCAACGTCGGTGACGTCGTTGCAGGTCGAGTTTTAGAAGTGAATCCCGATTATGTTCTCGTCGACATTAATTACAAGTCTGAAGGTTTAATCCCCTTTAGCGAATTTCAATCTGCCGACGGCAAGCCCACGATTAAGCCAGGAGATGCCGTTCAAGTTTATATCGACAAAGTTGAAAATGAAAATGGCATGGTCGTTCTCTCTAAAGACAAAGCCGATATGCTTAAAGCGTGGAACGACATCAGTCGTGCCGCAGAAGCTGAAGAGCTTGTTGAAGGAACAATCATCGCCAAAGTTAAGGGCGGTCTTTCAGTCGATATCGGCGTAAAGGCTTTCTTACCCGGCTCACAAATTGATTTGAGACCCGTAAGAAACCTAGACCAGTTCATTGGTAAACGTCTTAAATTTAAAGTTATTAAATTTAATAAAAAAAGAGGGAATATCGTTCTTTCTCGACGTGCTTTGTTAGAAAAAGAACGTGAGCATCTCAAACACCAAACATTAGAGACCATTCGTGAAGGTCAAATTGTTGATGGTATCGTAAAAAATATCACCGACTACGGCGCTTTTATCGATTTGGGCGGAATGGATGGACTCCTTCATATTACCGATATGAGTTGGGGTCGAGTTAAGCATCCTTCGCAAATTCTAAATATCGGCGATGAGATTAAAGTCAAAGTTCTAAAATACGATACGGAACGGGAACGCGTCAGTCTTGGTCTTAAACAATTGCAACCCGATCCCTGGGATAACGTTCAAGCCAAATATGTTATTGGACAAAAGCTTTCAGGAAAAATCGTAAGTCTTGCTGATTACGGGGCTTTTGTAGAACTTGAAGAAGGTGTTGAAGGTTTGATCCACGTTTCAGAAATGAGCTGGACCCAAAGAGTGAAGCACCCTTCAAAAATTGTAGCCATCGATGACACAGTGAATGTTGTTGTCCTTGATGTTGATACGGCAAATCGCCGAATCAGCCTTGGTATGAAACAACTTGAGGCTAATCCATGGTTGGCACTCAAAGAAAAATACCCTCCAGGAACAGTTATCGAAGGCCAAATCAAATCGATCACTGATTTTGGTGTGTTTATTGGAATCGAAGAAGGCATTGATGGTTTAGTTCATATCAGTGATTTCTCTTGGACGAAGCGTGTGAATCATCCTTCAGAAGTTTATAAAAAGGGTGATCTCGTTAAGGCCGTCGTTCTTTCAGTAGATATGGAAAATGAACGTTTTAGTTTAGGCGTTAAGCATCTTGAAAAAGACCCTTGGACCAGTGTTGCCGATAAATATACCGTTGGCACTCAGCTCGACGTTAAAGTCACAAAAACCGCAGACTTCGGCGTTTTTGTTGAACTTGAACCTGAGATTGAAGGTTTGATCCATATTAGCGAACTTTCAACAGACCGAGTTGAAAAAACTGAAGATGTGGCTAAGCCCGGTGACATCATTAAAGCTGAAGTCATCAGTATTGATCGCGAAGCGCGAAAGATTGGTTTGAGCGCAAAACAGATTTCCGTCAAAGGCGAACGGGCCGATCAAGCGAAATACGCTAAGTCGGGTACGGCTAAGACAAGCCTTGGTGACCTTTTCGGTGATCAGTTTAAACCAGGTAAAACGGAAGAGTAAGAACTAGAATTGGGAAGCGCCGTCGTCGTTGGGGATCTGGCTTTGTATGTAGATCCTCGCTCCGACGGTACTTTTGAAAAACCGTTGGTTTTTCAAAAGTTCTAATGGAGAAGAAAAAGAAGAACTTCCGAAATCTTTGATTTCGGAAGTAAACAACGGAGACGAGTTTTTTTTCGAAGCAAGATTTCGTTCTCCGGCGTTAGTTACGACAATCCACATATCTAAGAGGAAATAATGAAAAAAAATCCATGGCTCCTCGTTCTGACAATTATTGGAGTTTTTATTGTTTTAGGATTTGCTGCCATAGGTGCGGCAATTTACACGGCGTTTGGTGATCACAATCCCCAGGTTACTGGGAATTCTGTTCTTGTTTTAGATGTTAAAGGAATAATCACTGATAGTCGCCCGTTCATTAAGACGTTAGATAAATACAAAGACGATAAGGACATTAAAGCTATTGTCGTTAGGCTGGATTCCCCCGGGGGAGTTGTTGGTCCTAGCCAAGAAATATACGATGCGATTTTAAAAGTCCGTCGTGATGGCAAACACGTTGTTGCAAGTTTTGGAAGCCTGGCCGCAAGTGGGGCTTATTATATTGCTGCCGCTTGCGAAAAAATTGTAACCGAACCCGGAACAATCACCGGAAGCATCGGTGTAATCATGGAATTTGTGAATCTCTCTAATCTTTATAATTGGGCGAAAGTGGATCGCTACGTTGTAAAGAGTGGCCCTTATAAAGATATCGGGGCCGAGTTTCGCCCCATGACGGCCCCCGAAAAAGCCATTATTCAAGGCATGATTGATAATGTTTATGGCCAGTTTAAACGAGCTGTGGCCAAAGGCCGTGGACTAAAACTTGATGTTGTGGGGCAACTTGCTGACGGTCGAATTTATAGCGGTGAACAAGCGGTGAAAAATGGCCTGGCCGATCAGATTGGTGGATTAGCAGAGGCCGTTGACGAGGCGGGGAGACTTGCCGGCGTTAAGGGAAAAGTTGAAATGTTTGTTCCCTCTCTTAAACATAAGAGGATTTGGGATTTGCTTGGGGGCGATCGTGACGACGATGATGATCTCTTTGGTTACTTCTCAAAGAAGCTTTTGGGTTTAGATCTTGCGGGCAAACCCTTGTTTTTAATGACGGGTTTGAGGTAAAAATCTTTGGCTAAGAAAGCTGCAAAGAAGAAGAAAAAATCCCCTGCTGAGAAAACGACCCATAGACAAATTCTTTTTACACCTTGGCGAAAAACCTATATTAAACGAGCCCTCACAGAAACCGCAGGCTGTGTTTTCTGTGAAGCCCTAGCAAAGGGCCCAAGCTTAGAATCCCTTATTGTTTATAAAGGCGAAACTTGCTCGGTGATTTTAAATAAATACCCTTACAATAATGGACACGCCATGATCATCCCCAATCGTCACACCGCCGAATTTGATAAATTAAATATGAGAGAATTCATGGAGCTCCATGAATTACTTAAGAGAACAATGGAAGCCCTCAAGGAATCCTTTAACCCCCAAGGTTTTAATCTGGGAATGAACTTAGGTCGGGTTGGAGGCGCTGGGATCGTCGACCATTTGCATTATCACATCGTTCCCCGTTGGACGGGGGATACGAATTTTATGCCCTTGATCGGGGAAACAAAAGTTATAAGCGAAACCCTTGAGGAGACCTATAAAAAGCTGGTACCTTTATTTGTATGAGCTCCGATATCGAACTAGACCACATCGGGATTGCCGTCCCTAACCATAACTCCAATTCCACTTTTTGGAAGGTTTTGGGTTGGGATATTTCAAAGGTTTCAACAGAAATTGTTGAAGATCAAAAGGTCAAAGTCGCCTTCTTGAATACAAAAAATAAAGCCAGATTGGAACTTCTTGAATCCACAAGTGATGAAAGTGCTGTGGCGAAATTTATATCAAAGCGAGGCCCGGGAATTCATCATATTTGTCTAAGAGTGAAAAATATCGACGGTCTTTTAAAAAATCTTAAAAGCGCAGGAATTAAACTTATAAACGAAACACCGGTTCTCGGAGCCCATCAATGTAGAGTCGCCTTTGTTCACCCGTCATCGACGGGGGGAATTTTAGTCGAGCTCAGTGAGGGTACGAAGTAATGGGTCGCAGAGCGCCTCCAATAGATTTTAACCAAGTTATGCCACTGACCTATTTTGTTCGAATACTCATTATTATAAACGTTGCGGTCTGGTTTGTGGGAGTTGTAATTTTAGAACAAAACTTCCTCTCACAGCCCTACATAACAATGTACTTATCCCTTACGCCTTACGATTTATTGAAACACTTCTTTATTTGGCAACCTTTCACCTACCTCTTTATTCATGCCGCAAGCCCCTGGCAGCTTATTTTTAATATGCTACTTCTATGGGGATTGGGTGGGCAGCTCGAAAGACTTTGGGGAAGTAAATTCTTCGCTCTTTTTTACTTCGTTTCGGGGGTAGGCGCTGCCTTTCTCTATAGTCTTTCAGCAATCACTTACGCTTTGATTTCGGGTCAGGGGGCGATCCTTGTTGCTCCCATATTGGGGTCTTCGTCGGCTCTTTTTGGCCTTTTGGTTGCTTATGGCATCTTATTCGGGGAGCAGACTGTCTATTTCATGTTTTTATTCGCCATGAAGGCCAAGTATTTTGTGGCCCTTTTGGCTGGATTAGAAATCGTCTTAGTCTTGAACAATGGGCCGATTCAGGGTAAGGTGGCTGGTCTTGCTCAAGTCGGAGGTTTGATCACAGGCTACATCTTTTTAAAGATTTGGCCCAAAATCAAAGGCGGCGGATCAGGAAGTGGCCGTGGCGGTAAGTCGCGAAATAAAAAATTGCGATTGGTTGTGAATAACGATGAAGAAATCATTGTCGATGACAAACCAAAATACTGGAACTAAAAATCTTTAGGCGAGTGGGGCCACGGGGCCCCACGAAGGAGAATATGCAATGCCCAAATTAGATGTTTATCCATACGAGTACGATTCCCGCATGACCGAGTGGCATTTAAAAGTGAATAAAATCACCAAAGCCCAACTCGACACTTATTTAAAATCTTTACCCGACGACGCCGCCAATTCTGAAACCGTAGCTTTCGATACGGATACAGCACCCACAGAAAATGCTTAAGTACACGCGAAAGTTTTTTGAATTTTAGAACCTGCGTAGAAATACGCGAGTTTTGTTTTTTTGGCCAGCGGTAAAAATTCTAAATTTTTTGGTCAATCACTTAAAATATTTGACGTTTCCGGCGTTAAGAACTCCCTTTTTTTGCCGTAGTCTTTTCGATAATTTCTTTGAAGTGCGAAAATGGATAGGCACCTCGCATTGAAACTCCATTGACAATAAAACCAGGGGTTCCTTCGATATTGAATTTCTTGGCTTCTTGCATATCAGCTTGAATTCGGCCGGTAACGACTTCCCCTTCCATATCTTTTTTCATTTTTGCCATGTTAACACCTAAGCTCTTAGCGACTTGATCCATGTATGCTTCGCCGTCAGCGCTTAACTTGTTTTGATGGCTAAAAATAGTGTCGTGATACTTATAGGCTTTTTCAGGACTTTGCAAGACGATGGCTTCAAATCGCTTTGCTGCCGGCATTGCGAGGGGGTGGAAAGAAAGGGGTAAGTTCTTGAAAAGAAATCGAACCTTCCCAGGATACTCCTTTTGCACTTGCTTCATCGTCTCAAAACCTTTGCCGCAATAAGGGCACTGAAAATCAGAGTATTCGACAATGAGAATGGGAGCATCTTTATTTCCCCTATAGGCACGTCCTTCAGCAAGTATCGGCTTCAGGGGATTGGCCAAATCTTTGACAACTCTGTTTGCTTCATTTTTATCAGCTTGCTCTTGCAGGATGGCGTCGTTTCTTTGAGAGGCCTCTTGGATTGCGGGAAATATAAGCTCAGGATGTTTTTCAATGGCGTTAACCAAAATTTCAGGATGATCTTCTAAAGTTTTTTTCAATTGGGTTGGGCTCGACGCACAGCCAAAAACCAACCCGCCCAAAGTCCATAACAGGATACCATATATGGTTTTTTTCATTTTCTTCTCCTTTTAAATCGTAAACATTTTTTTAAAGTAGATGATGGTCTAATATTAGGTCAAGGATTTTTCTTTGGCTTGACTTTTTTCTTGCCTGCCAAATACTTTTTGTGGTTTGCAGAATTCACAACAACTAACAAGGAGATTCATTATGAAATTTGTTGTCTCAATTTTCTTCTGTCTTTCAGTATTGTCACCTTTCGCATTGGCCCAAAACCAACACTGCGTCCCAGGCCCCATTCATCGTTTTTGCGTGCCTACCGGTTGTCCGCCCCCCAGCGCCGCTTGTCAACCTACGATAGGTGGGGTGTGTGGATTATGTAACCACGGCGGCAAGAAGGTAAGTAACAACAGTGACGACCCTAAAAACCAGCTTGAAACCCTGGTTGCTCCAAAGCACGGGGACAAAACCGTTGTTTCTTCTAAATAAGTAAACAAATTTGGTAGTTCAATGGGACGCTTCAGGGAATCTGACCTTCAAGCGTCTCGTTTTTCAGAGTCACTGTAGCCACGGCTAAAATTGAAGACAATTACAGCAAAAGCTAAGGCTCGTGAAGACAGGGCCGCCAGAACATATATTGGCGAAGCTAGGGCCCTGAGGAAATTAGCAAGTGATGAAGCGCCAGAATCTACTGCACCACAAACTCATTAAAATAAACTTCCTTCACCGAGCCTTTGTGAAGAAGGGAGTTCATGGCGGTCATGATTTGATCCTTCAAAAATAGCTTCCCTTGAATAGTCTCGATCTCTTCGTAGGTCTTTCCGTTTAAGATGCGAACGATTTGGTCTCGTTCAACGGGGGTGAGATCAACGGCTTCTTCGTAGCCGGTTTCGCTAAGCATTTCTAATTGAATTGTAGTTCGAACCAATTTGCGGGGTCTTCCGTCTAAATTGATAGTGAAAGGGTCAAAGGTGAAGAGTACGGGTTTGTCGCCGCGGATCTCGCGGTCTTCGGCCATTTCGGCTCGCTCTTTTTCTTCGGTTATGGCGGGGCGCTTGTCTGCGACTTTAAAGTAGTAAACGGCCACACCTCCGCCAATCATGGTGACCACATTGAGCCCAATAAGGACCCCCAATAGAACTTTCTGAAGAGTCAAACCAGGCTTAGATTCAGGATTCACTTCTCACCCCTCCGTACTAGCAGGTGTTGATTGGACTTCTGACCTATGTCTATATTATAACTTCATCTTGACCCCTGAACAAGGTCCAGGAATTACTTATATTGTGGAGCATTTGCTCACGAGTTAGACACTTTTTGAAAACTTCGGGTGAGGAAAGAGTTGAAGGCTTTAGGCGCGGCGAGTCAATTCCGAAAACATGTCATGGGACTTTGCAGATCGCTCTTTGCCCTTAGTTTTTGTAGCCTTATTCTTGGTGCGTCTTTGTACGCCGCCGATGATGTTGTAGCTTCCGTTTCAGATGCCGATTTAGCAAAAACAAATTACCACGGTTACATGCCCCAAGGTTTGTGGCGTTTAGGGGATGGAGTTTTGTTCCCCACATATGCTTTGGTCGTTGATAAATCAAAGAAGAAAATTCACGTTATCGATAATTCCAGCGGATCTCCGACAGTTGTTGAAAGTTACGATTCAGATCTTGGCAAAACCGCGGGGGATAAGACTTTATCCGGAGATGGAAGAACTCCTGAGGGAATTTATTTTCTGCAGAAGTCTTTAGAGGGCCCAGGCCTTGATTCTTATAAATATGGCGTTCATGCCTTCACGACGGACTACCCAAATATTTTTGATTTAAGAAAAGGTAAAACCGGTTACGGAATTTGGCTCCATGCTATTGACGAAAAACAAACTCTTGAACGGGGAAGTCAAGGTTGTGTCGTAGTTCGAAATGATACAATTAAAAAATTGGCGCAAAATATTACCTTAAGAGAAACGCCACTGATGATTTTTGACAAGATCCAATGGATTCCAACGGATTCCACAAAAAAAGATATGGAACCCGTTTTGGCTGCCGTCGCAGAATGGCGCAAAGCTTGGGAATCTAAAGACATGGACACTTACATGAAATTTTACCCCAATGACTTTAGATTTGGAAAAATGAATCGGGAAAAATTTCGAAGATATAAAGCGGGCCTTGCCGAACGATACGCCAATATTAAGGTCACTTTAAGCATGCCCGTTATTTACGCCCACAAAGATACTTTAGTTGTCAGGTTCTACCAGGATTACTCAAGCCCTGAGCATGTGGATTTCGGAGAAAAAACCTTGTACATGGTGAAGACCGATAAAGGTTATGAAATCTTAAATGAAACCTGGCAAGAATCCACTAATCCTAAAGCTCGTTCCTATCTCGCCAGTGGTACTAATCTTTGCTGTCAGACGAGTAATTAATTAAAAGCTGCTAAAAGGTACCTGGTACCTTTTAGCAGAGTTTTGTCCGTCCTGCCGGACGTAATTTATCTAATTCGCTAACAAAACTTGAAGTAAGGCGTCGGCTTTCATACTGCCGAAACCGGTGACGGCATCCCATCCGGGGCCGGCATTGTAAGCGCCGTTACTTCCCGAGGTGACGTCGTTAAAAACTCCAGTTCTTTGATCTCCGCTTAATCCGTAAATCACGGGATTTAAATAACCTAAAGTGGATTTATTTGCACTCTGTCTGGCTTGTCCAACAAGAGCTATGAAACCTGACCATTGTGGGGCTGCCATGCTGGTTCCACCGATTGTTAACCAACCCGCTGTGCCATTGACGTGGGCGTAGACCGATTGCCCACTATTAGGATCAGCGTTGAAAGCCACATCGGGATAAGATCTCTTCACATAGGGTGAACCCAGAGCTGACTGCCATGAAGGAAGATCAAAGAGTTTGCTGATCCCGCCGCCGCTTCCGCTCCACGCCGTTTCACTAACCTTATTTGCATTCCCAGAGAAAGTTGTTCCACCAACAGCGACTACATCGGAATTTGCTCCGGGCCAGTCGGCGGCAATTGTTCCATTTTGACAACTGTCAGAACCGCTATCGCCCGAGGCCACCATGATATTTACACCTTGAGCCGCAGCCCGGGCAAATACGGCATCCATATCAGCTTGATGACTTGCTGAAACATTTGCCTCACAATCGCCCCAGCTGTAATTTACGACTTTGGCGCGATTATCATCTAAGATCGCTGTGAAAAGTTGTAATTCACCGGCGTCATCGTTTGTTGACGATGCAAAAACATGAACATTGGCACCGGGAGCCATCATTCCAGAGAATTCCGCATCAAGTTCTGTTTCAACAGAGGAGTCTTCGTTGTAAGTCGGTGTTCCATTGAAAGTGACTTGATCTACCTTTGGAGAAATTTTAAAATAATTATAAAAGAAAGTGACATCGTCGATATTGAAACCGTCATAAGTCGCGACAGCGATATCCATTCCCGCACCATTTATATTGCTGCTATAGATTGGATCAAATCCGTAAGCGCTTTTGATGGTGGCGGATGGAATTCCTCCTGGGGTAGCAGAAACGCCAGTCAGTTTCACCATCCTAGGGTGGGATTTTCGAACTTTATTTAATCCGCCCACGGACTCAATTAAAGGAATATTCAATTGAGGAGCTCTTACAGACATAGAAAATAGTGACATTGGGCTTATGCTTTCGGTCTCCGGGGCGAAGAACTTAGAATCCCCTCTAACTGAGATCCATAAATGAGTTGGTGATTCCTTTACGATTTCAAAACCCTGGGCC
>Ga0207037_10295_pt1 | contig 15146 bp, 14 predicted proteins | sample Alteio_BWMinCont_75_FD_153268 | JGI IMG/M metagenome (GOLD analysis project Ga0207037, IMG submission 153268) | Enriched cells from forest soil in Barre Woods Harvard Forest LTER site, Petersham, Massachusetts, United States -... | ecosystem: Environmental > Terrestrial > Soil > Temperate forest >... | reverse complement strand
TTACCTGGGTTCAAACTTTCCAAAAACCACCTTCGGCTTAAATTTAAACCTGGGTTGGAAGCAGCTTGACCTGACCGCATTTTTCCAGGGTGCAGCTAATGTTCAAAATATGATTTCGGGCGCTATACTTGGGCAAAATGGCAACGCCGTTGGCAAGCCTACATCTGCTTTGCTTGATAGCTGGTCGCCTACTAATACCAATACTGATTTTCCGCGTTTGTGGATTAATTATGCTCAAAATAATCCAAGCTCAAACCCGTCATCTTTTTGGGTGAGGAATGCCAGCTATGTCCGTTTAAAAAATGTACAATTAGGCTATACGCTACCTAAACGCTGGGCAGATGCTATAGGCATCAGCAAACTTAGAGTTTACTATAGCGGACAAAATCTGCTTACGTTCACCAGTTTCTACAAATGGGTAGATCCGGAAGCTCCATTGGGAGAAAGTGGATATGATTATCCGCAGGTAAAGATCAATACCATTGGCTTAAATGTAACTTTTTAATATTTCTAATTATTAAAATCATGAAAAAGATTCTAATTCTCAACATATCACTTGCCTTACTTTTGTTTTCATCATGTAAGAAGGATTTTCTTGACCGTCAGCCGCAGGATGCCTACAGTAACTCCAGCTTATGGACCTCTGCCAGTGATGCCAATGCGGCGCTTACTGGTGTTTATAATGGTCAGTATAATTCCGGCACGCCTAATAATTATAGTGATGATGGTAATGGCTGGGCAACTGCAACATGGATAGTTTATTTTGATACTATGAGTGATAATGCCTATAGCCAGTACCCATGGGAGGGTTTCCAGGCGTATGGCAACGGCAGCATTAACCCCACTACTAACGATGCGGACCTTTGGAACAACTATACTTGCGTACAGCGCTGTAATTTCTTTTTAGCCAATATAGGTGTTACGCCAATGGACGCTACATTGAAAGCCCAAATGATTGCACAGGTTAGGTTTATACGTGCTTACGAGTACTTTTTAATGAGCCAGCTATATGGTGATGTACCTTTAGTTACCACTAACCTTACCACGGCCCAGGCTAACGCCAGCGTGAGGACGCCGAAAGCTGACGTAACTAAATTTATATTAGCTGAGCTTACAGCAGCATCTGCCGACCTGGCAACAAGTTATTCAGGTGCTGATGTTGGGCATATTACCAAAGGGGCCGCAATAGCTTTAAAGGCAAGGGTTGAATTATATAATGCCGACTATGCAGATTGTATTACCGACTGCCAGGCGGTAACGGCGCTGGGATATTCTTTAAACCCCAGTTATTCCGACCTGTTCCGCATTCAAAATCAATATACCGATCCTGAAATTATAGCGGCAGCTCAATATGTTGAAAACCCATCTGCAAACTCAAATGGTGTATTAGGCGTAATGCCATCAAATTCAATGGGCGGATGGTCATCAATTGATCCTTTGCAGGGTTTAATTGACAGTTATGAGATGACGAATGGTAAGGTAATTACCGATCCTGCGTCTGGTTACGATCCTAATAACCCTTACCTAAATCGTGACCCGCGCCTTGCTGCTACCATTTTGTATCCCGGCGCGCCATATGTTCCTGCAGGTGCCACAACGCCAAGCTATTATGATCCGTTGGATGCATCGTCGCCGGATTATTATGCCAGCGGAAATAATACTTCACCAAGCGGATATGTTGTTAAAAAGTTCACTTCAAATCTGAGCGATTTTGATAACCTGTTCCAAAGCGGATTAAATATGACCGTTATACGATATGCAGAAGTGCTGTTATCCTATGCCGAAGCTAAAATAGAATCAAACCAAATTGATGGATCAGTGTATAATGCCATAAACCAGGTGAGAAACAGGGCCGGCATGCCATCTGTTGATCAAACAGTATACAATACCCAAACCACCTTACGCAGTTTAATCCGCCGGGAACGCAGAGTGGAGTTTGCAATGGAAGGATTACGTTATTTTGATATACAACGCTGGAAAATAGGCGCTCAGGTAATGAACGGGCCGGTTTATGGCGCACGTTTGGGTACTGTTAATACAACAACAGGTCAATATACCATAACTGGCGATAGCATAAAAGTTGAAACCAGGCAGTTTGCTAATAAGAATTATTTGTGGCCGGTTCCTCAGTCAGAAATTAATATCAATAAAAATTTGACTCAAAATCCGGGTTATTAATTATAAATGAATGATTAAACCGCCTTTAGTACTTTTAAAAAAGTATTAAGGGCGGTTTTAATGATTAAAGCTTTGGTTGGCTTGAATCCTGATTCTATTAAAATATTTGCAATGAAAAAACTCCTTATTACGGCTATCTGCCTGAATATTTTTCAATTTGCTTTTTCGCAGCAACCCAGGTTAGTAACCAAATTCAGTTACAATTGGGAAATGTTTAGTATAGATTCGTCTTATAAACTGAAGAATACCGCTGAGGTTAGAAATAGTACTTCCTTTTCTTCGCAGTTTAACCAGGAACATATAACAGGGCAAAACCTGCCGGCCGATAGCATAAAGGCTATTGAAGTAAGAGAAGCTATAAAAGGTTTTGAAAGCGAATATGCACAAATTAAGGGTTTAAAATGGCAAAGCGTTTCTTTACCACACCCTGCCAGGTATGAGCAGGAGCTAAATCCGGGAGTTAATCAGTTTACGGGTATATGTTATTATAGAAAGCAATTTGTTGTTCCGGCAAATTATAAAGGAAAGCACTTATATCTCCGGTTTGAAGGTGCAATGCAAACGGCCACTGTTTGGATTAACAGAAAATTTGTGACCCAGCATCAGGGTGGTTATTTACCATTTATTGTGCCGCTTGATAACTACGTGAGCAATGCGGGTAATAATGAAATTATCGTCCGGCTGGATAATCGGGACAACGCAAACGTTCCGCCAGGTAAGCCATCGGCCACCCTGGGGTTTCTTTATTGGAGCGGTATTTACCGGGATGTTTGGCTGATTGCTACTAATCCCGTGCATATTACCGACCCCGTAGAAGCAAATACAGTAGCAGGTGGCGGCGTTTTTGCCAGATGCGAAAACATATCGTCAAAAAGTGCTGATGTAATAGTAAGGACACAGGTTAAAAATGCTATGCCCTATAAAGCATCTGCTATAGTTGTAAAACAAATTCTTATCAACCTAAAAAACAATATCAGGCTCCAATCCATAACTCAGGGGCTTGAAATAAGTGTGAATGATGTTAAGGATGTGGAACAGAAAATTAGTGTATCATCCCCGGATCTTTGGTCACCAGATCAGCCAAATCTTTACCTGCTTAAAACAGAAATATGGAGCGGTGATCAGCTGATTGATAATTATTCCCAGAAAATCGGTATCCGGAAACTATTTTATAGCAGATCGGAAGGGTTTAAGCTGAATGATAAGCCTCTTCGGATTGTAGGCACTAACCGGCACCAGGATTGCCCGTTTATTGGCAATGCATTGTCTGAAGCGGCACAGTACCGCGATCTGAAAAGAATTAAAGAGGCTGGGATCAATTTTGTCAGGTTGTCACATTATCCCCAGGACCCATCTGTTTACAATATTTGTGATTCTTTAGGGATCATGTTGGGCGATCCTATCCCCGGCTGGCAGTTTTTTAATAATAATGAAATATTTAAGAATAGGGTTTTCTCTGATATCAGAGAGATGATCAGAAGAGATAGGAATCACCCTTCTGTTATTATGTGGGAGGTAAGTTTAAATGAAACGTATCCACCGGATAGTTTTAGAATCAAATCTTCAGAAATAGCCCATGAGGAATATCCCGGCGATAATTTTTTTACTGCCGGTGATACTTATGCCGCAAAGCAAACAAAATGGGATGTACCTTTTAATAGCTGGATTGATCCGTTTGGCAGACCGCAGGATATACAGCCTGAAAGTCCCGGTTTTGTTAGGGAATATGGCGACTATGAATTTGGCGGTTCATCGTCCACTACCAGGGTAAACAGAAGCAACGGCGAAAAAGCTTTATTGCAAAATGCGTGGAATTTGCAATGGGAACATAATTTATTAAGAGGCCCCCAATATTATCCCTGGACAATTGGGGATGCTACATGGGCCTTTTTTGATGGGTTTGAATCTTTCAGTAAAACAACTTCAGATTGGGGAATGATGGATGTATACCGGTTACCAAAATTTAGTTATTACTTTTTTAAAAGCCAGATAGACGCCAACGCAGCCGCAAATAAGCCGATGGTTTATATTGCCAATTGGTGGACACCGGCTAATAAACCCGAAAACGTAATTGTTTATTCTAATTGTGATGAGATTGCATTATACATTAACGGGAAACTTATAAAAAAACTACGTCCTGATTCAGGACCTGATACAGATTATGGCGACTTTGAAAAAGGTGGTAACCCTTTTGACGGCGGTAATTGCACTCATTTAACTCATCCTCCGTTTACCTTTAAAAACATTAACTGGCAGAAGGGAGATGTGAAGGCAGAAGGTTTTATTAAAGGTAAAAAAGTGACCGAACAAACAGTTAAAACGCCTTTGGCAGCAACCAAACTAAAATTAATTGCAGACACGCAAGGTAAATCGTTAATAGCTGATGGCGCGGATGCAATTTTTGTCCATGCGCTGATAACCGATGAAAATGGTACCATCATGTGTTTGGATAATGAAACAACCATACACTTTTCAATAAGTAACAATGGCAAAATAATAGGCCCGGCTATGGTAAAAGCACGTGGTGGAATTGCTTCTGTTTTAATAAAGGCAAACAATCGACCCGGTTCAATAACTATAACTGCAAAGTCGAAAAAATTAAAAGAGACTAAGCTTATTATTAAAACGCTTGAAAGGAGTAAATAATAAGCAGATAGCAGAGGCGAATTTTAAAAGAGCCAAAGAATCAATATAGATGAAATGAATAACCATATAAAAAGAAATGTTTTATTGCTCTTATTGTTGTTTTATACCAGTGGATTATTTGCCCAGGTAAAAGATCAGCGAACACAGGTCTGGACCCCGGACAATGGCAACGGTACATTTACCAACCCTTTGATGTGGGGTGATTGGCCCGACCCTGATATTATTCGGGTAGATGACGAATTTTATTTTATTTCAACCAGTATGCATTATGTGCCGGGCTGCCCCATCGCAAAATCTAAAGATCTTGTAAACTGGGAGATGGCCGGCTACGCCGTCGCGAGGTATGATGAGGATCTCCGGTACGATATGAAAGGCGGCAATATGTATTTGAACGGTTCATGGGCATCTACGCTTCGTTACCATGACGGTACTTTTTATGCCGGATTTTGTACCCCTGCTGGAATAGGCACTAAAGAGGGACATTTTTCAATATGCACAGCAAAGGATGTTAAGGGCCCCTGGACAAGGACTATTTTTAAGGAATATCTATATGATCCGGGTTTGTTTTTTGATGATAACGGGAAAGTTTATGTAGCGCATGGGCAACAAAAGCTTTATATAACGGAGTTGAATAGCGATGCACGTTCGGTAAAAGTTCCTCAAAAGGAAATTTATAACAATCCGCAATACCCATACCTGGAAGGGTCACATTTATACAAGATAAATGGTAAATATTATTTGCTGGGTTCTACCGGTGGTACAAAAGGCCGGGAGGTTTGCCTTCGGTCTGATAATATTTACGGGCCTTACGAATCAAAAGTAGTTATTGATGACGACCATACTTATCCCGGCAATGGACTGCACCAGGGTGGTATGGTGCAATTGAAAGATGGTTCGTGGTGGTTTATTATTATGCAGGATCGTGGCCCTATTGGGCGTGTGCCCAACCTAGAGCCGGTTACCTGGGTAGATGGCTGGCCCATGTTAGGGAAAGATGGGAAAGGAGTGGATACCTGTAAAAAGCCCAATGTTGGTGGTACTTATGCTATTACCGTTCCTGCTACATCCGATGAATTTAATTCGCCCAGGCTTGGGTTGCAGTGGCAATGGAACCATAACCCTGATCCTCAAAAATGGTCTCTTACTGAGCACAATGGATATTTGCGATTAAAAGCGAGCAAAGCTAAAAATTTGGCTGGTGCCCGTAATACGCTTACACAACGTGTGCAAGGTCCGTATTCAGAAGGCACAGTTGAGATGCATGTTGCCGGTATGAAAAATGGTGATGTGGCAGGTTTTGGCATCTTTCAATTCCCTTATGCCTTTATCGCTGTTCAGCAGAGGGGGACAAAAAGAGTATTAACAATGGTTAACAATGATACTACTATTACTACTTTAAAGCTTAGGGGCAGCACCATTTGGCTTAAAGCGAGTGTTACACACACCGGGTTTATAGCATCATTTGCTTACAGCACCGACGGCAAAAACTTCCGGCCCATTGGCAACGAACTAAAAATGGGCCTGGGTCTTGATTGGACGGCAAATCGCTTTGCGCTGTTTAATTACAACACCCGCACGGCCAATACAGGTGGCTATGTTGATTTTAACTGGTTTCGTTATCGGGATACCTTAAATAAAGTTCAATAGCCATAAAAAAATAAAAAAAGCGATATAACAAAACGCATCAACAAAAATGTCTCTCCTGTACAATTGGTATATTTGGCTGACCAGGCGCCCGCCTGGCAGCCATTTGGAATTCTTTTTAAAATGCTTTTTGACCTATGCGAAAGTGCCGTTATTTCCAAAATATGGAAACCATTTGAAGGATACCCTAAATTCCGGAGCCATCAACCAATACCCCTTATTCTACATAAGGGAGGTCCTTTAATGTATTTAGTTTTAAATAAACCATATTGTTTTGAAAATCGAGTACGGTGTTAAACCTTTTTAATACTTCGTTGCCCAAAATATGGGTCTTGAACCTTGCAGGGTTAGCGGTCGCCATGAGTTGAACGGGGATATTAAAAAGGCTTTCATTACCTATATTAAATCTTTCGTTGTTGACAGTGATAACCGGTATCGCACGACCCTGTCCGTTTTTCATTATCACTTTTTTAATCACCTTTAAATCATCCGGGAATTGCTGTTCCTTCGTCAATACGGTATCCAGCATAATGGTGCGCTGGTAACCACTGTCGAATAAAAAGAGGTTCTTGTATTTTTTGTTTTTGATCTGCAACGCAGCATTGATACAAAATAGATTATACCGGTAATCCATTTTTAATCTGGAATATCCCTTACCCATTTTCGGTAACTGGGTATGAACAATGAACAGGCACTTATCATAATCAATCTCTACCACTTTGCCATCGAAGAGGTCCCAGCCAAAACGTCCGTCCGTTTCCTGTCCGGATAGTTCCACGGGATAAATCCGCAGGCCCTTCCAGGTCAAATTTCCAACCTGTAATTGGTGCTGATCGCTTTCCAGATTCAAAGAATGTATTTTGTGTTTAATACATTCATTGGTTAGCAACAGGCCCGTAGTGCCCGAATCAAACATTAAATTCAAGGTGTCTGCCTGGTTAAGTACAGCCTTAAATTTCAGGTTATTAAAGCTGGTTAAAATAAACTTAAGGGTGTCGTGCAATACCGGGTATTGTTTGGCGTAGTTTTTAACTGCCGGGCTTTCAATTCTGGTATAACAGCTGTCTTTTTCATTTAACAGCACAATAAAGTCAAATTTTTCACCTGGCTTTAGTTTAACTTTAATGGAGTCAATGTCAGTATAAAACTTAACCCATTTGGGCTGAGGGCTCTTGGTTATCGTATGAACGTCGGGCCTGGTTTTAGGGCTAAGGTTCCAGTTATACCGGTCTTCATCCCCTTCAATAATGAGCGCTTTTTTTGAAATAGCCCTGATAACAGGCAGCTTGCTTTGTCCGGAAGCCAGGTGGGTTACAAGTAACAAAAAAATAAGAGTAAATATTTTCATAGCTCAGGATATGCGGTAGGTTCTGTAAAACGAAGATAGGAATAACAAAGTTGGAAACCTTGGGCAGGGGATAAGCATCGAAATAAGTTGATACAACAACCCTTACTTTTTTAATTAATTTCTACATTTGGCCCCACTTAAATCCATTTCATGAATAAACTATTACTAACGCTTAGCCTCGTATTACTTACTACATTTTCTTTTGCTCAAACTTTTAACCTTGGCGTTAAAGCAGGTGTAAATTTATCAACTACCGCCTTCAGCACCACGTACGCCAATTATGCTGTTGATCCTCAAAACAGAACCGGTTTTCAGGTCGGCGTTATTGGGGATATTGCTTTTCAGCATTTCATTGTGCAGCCCGGGTTGTTTTTTATAACAAAAGGCGGCAAATTTACAGATGAATATAGCTTTTTGGGAACTTACCAAAGTTATAGCTACCACACAACCGGAACTGATAAATTTAACTACCTTGAAATGCCTGTAAACCTGTTATATAAAGTACAGGTGGCACCTGCAACAAAAATTTATGCCGGCGGCGGGCCATATATAGGTTATGCCCTTTCTGGTTCAGTTATTTCGCAAGAAACAGGCTCTCAGACGGCTAATTATAACGAAAGTTTAGCTTTTGGCAACGACCGTACTAAGGACGAATACAAACCCTTTGATTATGGTATTAATTTCATCGCCGGTGTCGAAATTAAAAAGCATTATACAATTGATTTAAACTATAGTTTAGGTTTAAAGAATATTGTTTGGACACCTGAAGACAATATAAAAAACAGGTCATTAGGCCTTTCTATAGGGTATCTTTTTTAGGTAGATGTTATTGATCTTAAACTGCTGTCTGATTTCAAATCGGACAGCAGTGCCTATATTTAAATTGCTTGCTTTTAATGACAGTGCCTCACGCCAAAGGGCGGTTAAGCTGCAAGCTTAAAACATTTTAGGACGAAGTTACGCTATGCTAAACTTCGACCAGCGGAAGTGAATATATATTCTAGCTACACAGCTGCCAACAATTTGATTAACCAACTTTGCAATAGCTTGTGAAAATGAAAATAAGAAACATTCTTTCCATAACTGCCATATGCTTTGTATGGCTGCTTTCATTTTCATGTAGAAGCAAACCGCCCATCAGCAAAAGGGAATTTGTTAACGAAATGGTCAGAGCGTTAAAGCTGACGCATATTTACACTGATTCAATCTATAAAGCTTACGACTTGCAGGTTTTTAACGATACTATAGTCGGTCATTTTGTTGATTCGGTTTTCGACCCAGGCTTTTACTTCATCCAACCGCTGAAAAATCCAGCCGCATTGAAGATAATAAAGCGAAACATCATCGAGTTAAAAAACGAAGCCAGTTGTTCATCCTGTACTACTCCTGTTGAACAGTTGAAAAACGGATGTTTATATTTTCCACGTTATGGCTCAAGCACTATAGTTAAGCTATGTGACGATAGCACAGCTGTTCAGTACCTATCTGAATTTAAAAATAAAGTATTTTATTCCAACCGGCTACTTTTCCTTAAAGACACAGTAGTAATTAGCAGTTTTAACGGAATATACGTGTTTAACCTGACCACCGAAAAACTGTTATGGGAACAGCAATATAAAAATGGTAGTCTGAATAATGGTAGCATTGGATTAGTCGGAAAAAAATTAATATACACTTGGGAAATTGAACCGGCGCAAGGCCAAATCGTTACGTATATAACTTGTATCGACCTTCAGAACTTCACCAAAAAATGGCAAAAGGCACTTCCCAATGATTTTATAGATAACGGTCAACAAAATAACTTCCTTAATAGAAGCATCGAAGCTGATCAACGACAACGAATTTGTATTTCGACACGTCAGCAATTTCAAGTAATAGACGTGAATACCGGCTCCATCTTATTTGCCCTGAAAAATGATGCCCTGGAATCGCGTCTCCCCAGTTATTTCCTCGAAAATAATAGGCTATACTTAACTTATTTTGATAAGGTTTGTTGTTTTGACTTAGCCGGCAAAAACACTGTTTGGAAAACCCCAAATTGCGCACTATTGGGTCTATACAAAGACTATTTGATTTGTGTATCGGAAGATAACCGATTTTTCAAAATAATAGATAAAAATACCGGAAACGTCCTCAATTCAATTGCTAATCCGGATATCCTCAGCGATAACAGCATTCGGTTCATCGGAAAATATCTATTAATAAATAATAATGCCCTTTACAGATAATATTTTCCCTACCTGGCGTGAGTCTGCCGGGAGGGTCGGTGGGCAAATGCGACTCGTGATTTTTTTAATTCAGTCCGGTAAGTCATCCATCAAAACTGATGAAATGGTTGCTCAAAAAAATCATCTACCAGCTTATTAAAATCATCAGCATGCTGTATCAATGTGGGATGACCCGAATTGGGCACCACCCAAAGGTAAGCGCGCGGAATGGCCTGGTATATTTTTACGGTATGTTCAATAGGTATTACATCATGGTCGCCGCAGATGATGAGCGAGGGGCATTTGATAGCCTTTAGAGCAGGAAACGGGATATTGGGCTGAACATAATCGAGCATAAATATTTTCCAGTCGTTTTTCTCTTTAGCGGTGGTTCGCGGTTTATCCTTATCGCTGTTGTATTGTTTCACCATGTCGTTCCAGTCTTTTGGCACTATTCCCAATGAATCGGGTGTTAAATTAGCCCCGGTGGACGCCAGTTTGATCACTTTATCGGGGTGGCGCATAGCTAGCAGCAATGCATTGATACCGCCATCGCTCCAGCCGATCACATAAGCCGAATCGATATGCATCTTATCCAGCAGCACGGCAAAATCATCAACCATTTGCTCAAAACTTAATGAATCACTGGGATCAATGGTTTTGCCATGTGCGCGACTATCCACCGCTATTACTTTATATTTTTTGGCGAAATAGGGGATGGTATGCGAAAATGCCGATATGCTGCCACCGTTGCCGTGTATCAGCAACAAGGGTTTGCCCTGCCCGTAAGTTTCGGCATACATTTTTATACCACGTACCTCGTAGTATTTGCCCGCGGCAGCATTATCGCCGTAATTAACCTGCTGACCGAAGGCTAAACAAGTGAATGCTATTGCAAAGAAAAGCAGTGTGATTTTTTTCATGATATTGGCCTGGAAGAATACTTAAAAATACACTTATTTGTTGAAATTCAAATTGGTGTAGTCAGAGACTACAGGCAAGTCGTCCAAAGTCAGAGAAATCAAACAGCGGGACATTTAGGTTGAGGTAAAAGTTTCGAATACAATATTGCTGCTGCCAGTACAATAAAGGTTGCTGTTGCATACAACATGCCCGGGCTAAAAAAATAGATGGCAGCCGCACCCAGCGGAATGAGCATATTATTTACCGATTGCAAACTTTGGTTTACGCCCTGTAATTTTCCTTGTTGGGTTTCGTCGACCGATTGCGATAACGTTCCGTTGTACGTTGGTTCGAATAAGCCTGAACCCGAAATTATAAAAATGATAGCCAGCGAAATAATAATTACCGAAGGTACAAAAGTGCTGGCCACAATTAATCCTAAGCCAATCCCCATGCCAATTAATCCAGCTATTCCGATAGTTTTTTCGCTAAAATGTTGCAATAGCCGGGGCAATAACAAAGCTCGTGTAGCGATATCGAAAATACCAACGAGCGTCAGCATAGCCCCAATAAATGCCGGTCCCCATTTATAAATATCTTTAAGGAAAAGAATAAAATTAAACTGGAAAATACCCTGACCTGCGCAAAAAAGGACACCCAGTATGAGTAGTGATTTTATTGCTTTGAGGCTGAAAATATCTTTTAAATGGGAAAAGGTATTAAAACTTTTAAGCGTTATCTGTTTAGTCCTTTTTTCGGGAGTTGAAGATTCGGGCAGCAGAAAATATACAGCCAGGCCCGATAGGAATATTAACCCGGCGGTAATATAAAATGGCAATGCAATATTAATGCTTCCCAGCAGTCCGCCCAAGGCGGGGCCACCTAGTTTTCCTATTCCCATAGCAGAACCGATAAAACCAAACCACTTGGATCGTTCCTTTGGTTCGGTAATATCAGACACATAGGCAAATAGAGTACTGATATTTCCGGCTGTAAGTCCGTCAATAATGCGCCCCAGGAAAAGGATCCAAAGCGCTCCGCCAATTCCAAACAAAACATACCCAATAACAGAGCCTAATAAGCTGATGATCAAAATGATTTTACGGCCGTATCTATCGCTTAATGCGCCTAAAGCAGGAGCTGCAAAAAATGTGCAGGCAGCAAAGACCGACATAAGCGCACTCATACCAACCACCACCTGTCCCGATGGAAGGTATTTGCCTACTATAAAAGGCAAAAGAGGCAGCACTATTGACATTCCGATAGAGTTTAATACCACAATGCCTATAATAATCCATAATTGTTTTTGGGACTTTACTTTAGGTGCCGGATTGTTTTCCGGTAAATTTATAGCTGTATCAATGGAAAAGTTTTCCATTTTAAAATCAAGGTCTTGTGGTTTCATACTGAAAGGCAAAGATTAAGAATTACTTTATGCCAAAAACAGCCAGCATTTTTTCAAGTGCACCTTCCGAATGCATCCGCTCACCGTTTTCGAGCGATTGTTTTGCTGCTACTGCTGCTCTTTGGCGCATAGCTACTTCATAGGAGGAAATGGCTTCCTGCAAAGTGCTGTATTTATAAGACGTTAAACATTTACTCAATTCCAAAGAATCAAGCATGGCCATATTTGCACCTTCGCCTGCGAAGGGCGGCATAACGTGGGCTGCATCGCCAAGTAGGGTTACATTGGGCAGGGTTTCCCAGGTTTGATCTAAAGGCATGCAATAAATAGGACGCGGAATAACAGGCGTTGCCGTATTTTCAAATAGTTCATACCAAATACTGCTCCATCCGGAATATTCTTCTTTAAACCATGCCAATAATTGTGTTCTGTCAGAGTAATCGAGACCATTATTGGTTACCCAGTTTTCAGGTGCTTTGAAAGTTGCGTAAAAACCAAGATCGCCATTGCCTTTTTGGCCCCGGTATATTCATCCTGGCTATTTTGGCATCGGTAATTATTGCCTGGCTGGCGGTGGGCCTTAAAGCTGTTAAAGCAGCTTTAGCTAACCCGGTGAACAGTCTGCGCTCAGAATAAGCTATTGCTGCCCAGTGCTTACAAAACTTTAGGAGATAAAATAACTATTGCTGTAACCTGATTCAGTTACTGTGCGACTAAGATTTAAATATCAAAAAAACACAGCAATGAAACTAAACTTTGCCAGGGCGATTTTCTTATTCTTCGCAGCGTACATTATCGTAACAATTTTAGCAGCGGCTACAACTGAAACCTATGGGATGATTGCTCATCCACCTGAGGCAGCGCCGGGAGTAAGCCCGGTAAAAGCACCGGTGTTCCTGGCCACTGTTCCCTTTCATGTATTGATCATGCTGATCATATGGCCCATATTTGCTGCAATCTATTTCAAGAAGCCTAAAAGGAGAAACCCTGTTGAGGAAAGAACAGAAACGTGGAACCTGGCATTTATATGGATTGCACTGGCAATGATTGTAGACTGTGTTGGATTTGTGCTGATCAAGCATCCGTATTCCTTAACGGCGCACGCTTTTTATGTGGACTACCAACCGTGGATCAGCCTCATCTATATCGCCATTTTTGTAAGTCCTTTTATCAGGCTGATGCTGTCGCATCGGGCTCCGAAAAGAAAGTAATCAATAATCAGGATTTAAATCATCTTTAATCCGCTGTCCGGTTCTCTGAAATCGGACTAATATGCCTGTAGTCTCTGACTACAGGCATATTAGTCCATCAATAAAATAACAACTTTCAGCACATCCTCCAAAATACCACCTCGTTACCGGCGCCCGCACTTGTATCCAATATATTATCTTTGTATAAGATGCAGCACCAAGAATTTGAACCGCCTGAAGAGCTCCGCGATACCATCAAGTGCTTTTGGTATAACAGAAGAGACTCCGCCGAGCTGCAACCAAATTTTGAGGTACAGCCCGATGGCTATGCTGAAATTATTTTTTATTTCGGAGATGTCCTTAGCATGGTTGGCAACGGGGGCTTGCAGTCGTTGCCATCGCCATTTATGATGGGCTTGCTTAATCAGCCTGTTCTATTTCACACCAAAAACCATTTAGAAATTATTGGGATCAGATGCTTTCCCTGGACTGTGTTCGATTTGCTCGACCTACCATCAGGTAAAGATGGCGTGCGCATATTTGAGCATCCTATGGCCCTGCTTCAACCCAGATTAAATGCTTTTATCCATGCCGGCAAGGTAGATGAAGCACTGGCCGCTGTAAAACAGTATTTTTTGGATGCACAGTCGCACATCGCTACTAACAGTATGCTGTTCAGAGCGGGCGTTGCTATGCGGGCGGCAAACGGCACCATGCCGGTAAGCCAGGTAGCGGCGGCAGCCCATGCCACGGTTCGGACATTGGAACGGAATTTCAAGCAATCTTCCGGCTATTCCGTTAAAGATGTATCGGGCTTGATCCGTTTTGAGCAGGTACGTAACCGATTATGGCAATATCCTAATTGCCACCTTGCCAGCTTAGCTCATGAGCTGGGCTATGCCGATCAATCACACCTCAGCAGGGAATTTAAACGCTATAGCGGCACCACGCCGGCAGCATTTGCCCGAAAAGCAAAGAAAGGCAAACAGGTAATAAGTACCGATTTTGTCGCATTTGTTCAAGCCTAGTACAACCGTATTCAGGACTTTTGCTTATCAGAAATCATAAAATATTATGTTGATACACGATAAGCAAATCGCCATAATTGGCGGCGGCCCCAGCGGGCTAACTTTAGCACGACTTTTACAACTAAAAGACGCAAATGTTAAAGTATACGAAAGAGATCTTAATAAAAATGCCCGTGTACAGGGTTCGCCACTTGATATGCACGAAGAATCGGGATGGGCGGCTTTAAGCAAAGCCAATTTAATAAACGAGTTTAATGAACATGTTCTTGCCGGTGCAGATAAAAAGATCATCGTAAATGAACGTGCAGAAATAATTTTGAGCGATCACGATACAAAATCAGATGAAGATGCCGGCAATAAACCTTCCCGTCCTGAAATAAGCCGCGGTGCATTACGAAAAGTATTGCTGGAGTCATTACAACCGGAAACGGTTTTGTGGGATAGCCATTTTGTTTCGATGGAAAAGCAAAATGAAGGTTGGTTGCTGCAATTTAAAAACGGTTCATCTGCTTACGCAGATATTGTAGTTGCAGCTGACGGCGCTAATTCCAAAATCCGGCCGTACGTAACCAACATCAAAGCTTTTTATTCGGATAT
>Ga0207037_10288_pt1 | contig 15281 bp, 14 predicted proteins | sample Alteio_BWMinCont_75_FD_153268 | JGI IMG/M metagenome (GOLD analysis project Ga0207037, IMG submission 153268) | Enriched cells from forest soil in Barre Woods Harvard Forest LTER site, Petersham, Massachusetts, United States -... | ecosystem: Environmental > Terrestrial > Soil > Temperate forest >... | reverse complement strand
AGCAAACTGCCGTACGCGCCGACGATGACGACGAGATTTTGGTCGTAGACGGTGTAAGACAGGAAATACGGGGGCTGCTCGGCTTTGGCAAGTTCGGTGGTGGCGCGATGGAGTTCGCCCTGCATGGTCTTGAGCACGGGATCGGGCGAGGAATTGGCTGCGGGGACCGCGCCCCCCTTGGGCTTATCGGCAGCGGCTAAAGCCAACGGCAGACAAGTAAGCTGAGCAGCAAGCGCCCAGCAGGCGGTCACGCGCAGAAATCCGGCGCTGCCAGGGGGTTTTTTCCCGCCCTTGTTCAAGATTTCCGAAATGTCCATGAAATGTACTCTCCCAGTATTGCGGTGTTTGCAACGACAGGAATGCAGTTTGCTTCGATCCTGCGGATACCGCGATGATATCGATCAAATCGCGCAGAAGGCGAGTATGCCTTAGCGCATGCCCCTGTGCAAATCACGAATTGTCGAAGTGTTCCTCGGGTTGAACTCTTGCACCGTTCGCAAACTCCGTTGCTGAAACTTGTTTGCCTCCCTCCAGTTTGACGTGCTGGACGCGCAAGAGGGTTGCGTGCCCGCAGGACACCAGGAGGTTGCCGTCGTGGGACAGCAGCGTTCCTGGTGGACCTACGGTCGTTTTTCCTCTCATTTCGTTTGACGCCGGTTCGGCCCAAAGGTGGCAGGCTTGTTTGCGGAAGATGGTGTAGGCGCCGGGCCACGGGGCGAATCCGCGCATGCGGTTGTAGATTTCCTGGGCGCTGAGATCCCAGTTGATGCGGCCGTCTTCTTTTTTGAGCAGCGGAGCCATGGTGGCTTCGGCGTGATTTTGCGGCTGGGGAGTTATGCGCTTGGCGGCCAGAGCGCGAAGCGTTTCGGTCATCAGCGGGGCGCCGAGTTCGGACATTCGAGCGGCGAGTTCGGGCGCGGTTTCCATGGGGGCGATTTCGACTTCCTGGCGCAAAAGCAGGTCGCCGGTGTCCATCCCGGCGTCGATGCGCATGGTGGTCAAGCCGGTCTTTGTTTCTCCATTCACGATGGCCCACTGGATAGGGGCGGCGCCGCGATATTTTGGGAGCAGCGAGGCGTGGAGATTGATCCAGCCGAGTTTGGGTATGGGGAGAAGGCGCGCGGGAATGATTTGGCCGTAAGCGATAATCACGATGGCATCCGGTGCAAGTTGTTCGAGCATGGATTGGGATTCGGCGGAGCGGATTTTTTCGGGTTGATCGATGGGGATGTTGGCGGCTTGGGCGGCGAGTTTGACGGGCGAAGAGGAGATTTGCTGGCCGCGGTTGCGCGGGCGGTCGGGTTGGGTGATGACGGTTAAGAGTTCGAAGTCTTTTCGCTCGAGAAGATGTTTCAGAGTGGGAACGGCGAATTGCGGCGTCCCGCAAAAAACGAGGCGTAACGGGCGTGATTCGCGGATCGGTTCAGGCGAAGGCATCAGTTGAGATCCTTCGACTTGCTGAGGATGACAAATTTGCGGAGTACGTGATGGACTGCGCGAATACGGCTGCGGCAGCTTTTGATGCGCGTCGTTCTGGCCAGTATCGTGAAGTTTATCTCCGTGATTACCACTCACCTTGCTTCTTGAGTTTTTTGATTTTGCGTTTGATCAGGTCGCGTTTGATCATCCCGAGGTGCTGAATGAACAGGATGCCGTCGAGGTGGTCGATTTCGTGGCAGAAGGCGCGAGCCAGGAGATTCTCGCCCCGGATTTCGAACGGTTCGCCTTTGGCATTAAGGGCCTTGACGGTGACGAACTGCGGACGTTGGACGTAGCCGCGAAAGCCGGGAATGGAGAGGCAGCCTTCTTCTTCGCGGACTTCTCCTTCGGCGTGGATGATCTCGGGATTGATGAGGACGATTTTGGCTTCGGGGTTTTTTCCGGCGGTAACGTCGATCACCGTGAGGCGGATGCTTTTGCCGATTTGCGGAGCGGCCAGCCCGACGCCCGATGCGGCGTACATGGAAGCAAACATGTCCTGGACGAGTTCTTCAAGTTCGGCGTCGAATTTTTTGATGGCGGCGGTTGGTTTCTCAAGGATAGGGTCGCCGTACTTGACGATGGGATAAATTTTGCGTGGAGGAGCGGGAGGCTCCGCAACGGCAACAGGAGCCACCGGGGTCAAGGCTTGCTCGGCGGGCAGCTTGGATGTCGGTTTCTTAGAACTCTTCGATTTGTCGGACATAGTTGTCGAAATTTCGCCGCGTCTCGGCGAGTGAGTCTCCTCCAAATTTTTGCAGAAAAGCATCGGCTAACACAAGGGCTACCATGGCTTCTCCGGCTACACCGGCGGCGGGAACCACGCACCAGTCGGAGCGTTCATAGGCGGCTTGCACGGGTTCCTTGGTGATCATATCGGCGGTGCCGAGTGCGCGGCGGAGCGTGGAGATGGGCTTGAGATATCCGCGCACGACGACGTCTTCGCCATTGGTGATGCCGCCTTCGAGGCCCCCGGCGCGGTTCGAGGACCGGCGGAATTTCTTTGCGGACTTGTCGTAGGAGATTTCGTCCTGAACTTCGCTTCCGTGGGAACCGGCGGCGGTGATACCTGCGCCGATTTCGACCCCCTTGACGGCTTGGATGCTCATGACCGCTTGCGCTAGTTTGCCATCGAGTTTTTCGTCCCATTGAGCGTGGCTTCCGAGGCCTACAGGAATGTTGTGCGCCACAATCTCGAAAACACCGCCGACCGTGTCGCCCGCTTTGAGGACGGCGTCGACTTCGGCTTTCATTTTTTCTTGCGTGGCGGGATCGACGCAGCGAAGCGGGGAATCCAAATCCTTGCAGACACCCACGATTTCATCCCACGCGGCGGGGCGAGCGATACGGACGTGTCCGACTTGAATGGTGTGGCTGGCGATTTCGGCGCCCAACTCGCGAAGGAGTAGTTTGGCGAAAGCTCCGGCCGCAACACGCGCGGCGGTTTCCCGGGCAGAAGCACGTTCAAGAATGTAGCGGGCGTCGTGAAAATTAAATTTCTGCGAGCCGGCGAGGTCGGCATGGCCGGGCCGCGGGGCGGTGAGCTTTTTTTCGTTGCCGGCAAACTCCGGGGAATCCTCGACGGGCAGAGCTTTCTCCCAATTGGACCAGTCGCGGTTCTCGATGCGCAGGGCAATAGGAGCGCCAATGGTTTTGCCGTGGCGCACACCCGCGAAAATCTCCGCACGGTCCTTCTCAATCTTCTGCCGCCCTCCGCGGCCGTACCCCAACTGGCGGCGGTGAAGTTCATGGTTCATGAAGTCGATGTCGACGGGAAGCTGCGCCGGAAGGCCTGAGACAAACGCGAGGAGCGCTTGGCCGTGCGATTCACCCGCGGTGTAGAAACGAAGCATCGGCGTTCAGGTCCTTGGAGAGCGAATTCATTGTAGCTGGAAAGATTAAGAAGTGTAGCGGCAGCGCCGCGCGGCGTCCAGTTACGGCATTCTGTCGAAGAGGTGCCTGAAGAGGTGCCTGAGCCCGGCCAGGAGGGTTCTATAGTAGGATGCGCCGGAGCAGTCGGAGATTCCATGGCTCAAACCAAGGCTTTTTGGAGAAGCGTCCCTCACCGGTCGGCCATTCTTTTTCTGCTGGGAGTATTTTTTATTTTCAGCACGATAGGTTTTGTCGGCGATATCTCGGTGATGGGGCGCGAACCTATGCTGCGATTTGTGCTCAACGTGTTGATCGCGGGCATATTCCCGATTTTCTATGCGGTTTCCGGGGTGATTCTTCGCAACCAGTTTTGGAAAGCGTGCATTCCGATTTTTATCGTCCATTTCTTGCTGATCACCCTGCTAAGTAATTTGCTTCCCGACCTTCCGCGAACGGCGCAGATGGGGCCACCAGAAATTGCGTGGTTGAATTCGAGACTGTCCTATGACGGTCTGGCGATCATCATAGCGGTTGGGGTGGGCTATGCGTGTTTCATTTATGTGTCCATTAGCGAGGCTCGGCGTTATTTTCGTGTTTATGCGGAGATGGAGCTCGCCCGGGAAATTCACAGCGTCCTGGTGCCTGCGATCGATCAGACGATTGGCGAGTTTGAGTTTTACGGAAAGTCGTTGCCGAGCGGTGAAGTCGGCGGGGACTTAATCGACGTGTTTGAAGCCGATGGACATTGGATGGCTTATATCGCGGACGTTTCGGGGCATGGAGTGGCGCCGGGAGTCGTGATGGGAATGGTGAAGAGCGCGGCACGGATGCAACTGACTTCGACCGAAAAGAGTACCGAACTGCTCAACCGGCTGAATGCTGTGCTTTATCCGATCAAGAAGCCGGACATGTTTGTCACGTTTGCTTATCTGTCATGGAACGGGGAGCGGTTGGAGTTCTCGCTGGCGGGTCATCCGGCGATTTTGCACTACCGCGCGGCGACGAAAGAGATTTCAGAGGTTTCGTGCTCGAACCTGCCACTGGGGATACTGGATCAACAGGAATTTGTCCGCGGATTTGTGCAATGCGAGCCGGGTGATGCGTTGCTGATGCTGACGGATGGTTTGCTGGAGGTCGCGAACGCGAAGGAAGAAGAGTTTGGGATAGCGCGAGTGAAAGAAGTTTTTTCGGCCGTGGGCGGAAAACCGATGCCGGCAATTTTCCAGGCGATTCTGGACGCGGCTAACCATTACGGGCACACGACGGATGATCAGTCGATGTTGCTGGTGCGCTGCCACAGCCGAACCGCTTAGCACACTATTCGAAGCGCAGAGCGACCAACGGACTGACTCGTGTGGCGCGGCGCGCCGGTATCCAACTGGCGAGCAAGGCGACGCACAATAAGAGGATAGCCACGGCGGCGAAAGTGGCCGGATCGGCGGGGGAAACGCCGTAGAAGAGTCCAGCGAGAAGCCGAGTCCCGGCAAAGGCGGCGGCCAAGCCCGCAAGCACGCCGATAGCGACGATTACAAAGCCTTGACGTAAAACCATGCTGAGAATATCGCGCGGTGCGGCACCGAGTGCCATTCGAATGCCGATTTCGTGTGTGCGCTGGGCCGCGGCATAGGACGCAACGCTATAAACACCGACGACCGCGAGGAACAAGCCGAGGATCCCCATGGTGGCGCTGAATTGCGCGCCGAGACGGTAGAAGAGAAAACCGTTCACCCCCTGAAGAGATTGACTCATCGTCTGCAAATCCGAGACCGCAAGATTGGGGGCCAGTTCGCGGATGCTGGATTGGACTTGCATCTCTAGAGTCTCTGGCGGGACGGAAGTGCGCAGGTGGAAAGTGCGCAGAGGCATGTAACTCTGCTCGAATGGCAAATAAAAGGAAGATTGCGGCTCTTCGGTGATGCTTTTGAGCTTGACGTCCTGGACGACGCCGACAACCTCGATAGCCGGAGTGGTGGTGTTTTTGACGCTGAAGTGTTTTCCCAATGGATCTTGATTCGGCCAGAATTGCTTGGCCATGGCTTCATCGATGATGGCCACGGGGATGGATTTTTCCGCGTCAGCCGCTGTGAAGACGCGGCCACTGCGGAGAGGAATGGACATGGTTTCAAAGTAAGTGGGACTGACCATGTTGTATTGAAGACTGGGAGGCTGCTGGCCGGCGGGAACAGGGCGGCCTTCGATAACCACTAAATCGTTGGAGCTCATTAGGCCCAGTGGAATGGAAAAAGCCTGGGAGACAGAGACAACGCCGGGAAGGGTGCGGAGGCGAGTTTCGAGATCACGGAAAAATGCGCGGCCCTGAACCTCGTTCAAGCCAACTTGCTGGATGTCCACCGAGAAATTGAGAATGCCCGCTGGCTCGAAACCGAGGCTGACCTTCTGGGCTTTGCCGAGGCTGCGAAGGAACAGGCCTGCGACGATAAGAAGCACCAGCGACCCAGCGACCTGAGCGATAACCAGCGCGCTGCGGGCATACTGACGGCGAGGACCGTCTGAGGAGCCGCGACCGCCCTCATGCAGGACGGAATTGACGTCGCGGCGAGCGACGCGCAGTGCCGGGAAAACGCCGACGATGATGCCGGTGAGGAAGACCGCGCCGAGCGCGAAGAGATAGACGCGCGCATCGGGCATGAAATCGAGATGAATGGGAAAGTCGGTGCCAAGCGAGATGGAGCTGAGGAATCGCGTAGCCCACGCTGCCAAAACCATTCCTAGACCACCCCCGAGGAAAGCGAGCAAGAGACTCTCGGTGAGGTATTGCCGAATGAGGCGCACACGGCCCGCTCCGAGAGCGGCGCGGATGGCCATTTCGCGCTGGCGGGTGGTGGCGCGAACGAGTAGAACGTTTGTGACATTGAAGCAGGCGACGAGAAGAACGAGAGCGCCCAGAGCCATGAAGATGGCGGAAACGGTGGGGATAGTGTTGTCAGGATCAGGTTCGGGGCGGGCAAGATTCTCCGGGAAAACGCGAACAGTAATGCCCTTGTCGGTATCAGAATGTTGTTCAGCAATGCGCTGGGCCACAACGTTTAGCGAGGTTTGCGCTTGCTTGAGATCGACGCCGGGTTTGAGCCGGCCCATCAGAGTGAGACTACGGCTTGAACGTGAAGTCCAAAGTTCTTCGGCACTGGTGTCCCCAGCGAGGCGCACATTGGTGCTGAGCGAGACGTAGAGGTCCATGTCAACAAGCGCGTAGGTGCCGTGAAAGCCCTTGGGAGCCACACCGATGATCGTGGCGGGATGGCCGTTGAGAGTCACTTGCTTTCCTACCACGCCAGAATCGCCCGCGAAACGTTTTTGCCAGTAGGCGTAGCTGAGGACCACGATCGGGTCGGCCCCGGGAGTCTGCCCTTCTGTTGGAAGAATCAATCGGCCAGTGGCGGGCTGGAGACCGAGCATCGAAAAATAATTGCTGGAGACTCGACTGACGATGCAGTGATCTCCTCTATTGTCGGCGCTGAGGGCGGCTAGCGTGACTCGATAGGCGAGAATGTCACTGAAGGAAGGAGTTTGAGTGCGTAAATCCTGGTAGCCAGGATAGGAAAAGTTTTGCATCGCCGGGCCGCTGGCATCCTGTAATGCCAAAACGGCGAGCTGTTCGGGATGGGAGACGGGAAGGGGACGCAGGATAATGCCGTTGATGGTGCTGAACATCATGGTGGTGACGGCCATGCCGAGGGCCAGAGTGACGACGGCAAGAGCGGCAAAACCGGGAGCTTTCAGGAGCGTGCGGATTGCATATCGAAGATCCTGCCAAAAGCTGCGCATGCGGTCACCTCGAAAGACTCCACCAGAGAATTTATCTGCACATTAGCATCCCGCGGCATTAATTTATGTAACTCATTGAAAGTACAAAGGTGTAAGGGAAGATTGTTTCACCGCGGAACGGGGAAAGTGTGCGGATATGGGACGATACGTCACGGAAGCGGACAAGCAGAAGAGATCAGTCAGCGCGATAGAAGTGTTGTCTAGGCTTCGAGGAATTCCAGGCGGTTGCCCCAAGGGTCGGAAGCGTAAAAGCGGCGGGCTCCAGGCAGGCTATCGTCTTCGACAGTTTCTACGCCGCGCGAATGAAGGAGTTCCCGTAACTCATCCAGATTGGCGACGGCGAATGCCGGGTGTGCCTTCTTCGCAGGTCGAAAATCTTTTTCTACGCCGATGTGAAGTTGCTGGTCGCCACACTGAAACCAGCATCCGCCTCGCGCGCGGAGCAGTGGTGGTTTCTCGACTTCACGCATGCCAAGTAGATCTCGGTAAAATTCGCGGGCGGCCGGTTCACATCCTTCCGGTGCTGCGATTTGAATGTGATCGATGCGTTGGACGCGCGTTTTCATAGGCAATGCCAATAATAAGAATTAATAACGCGAAACGGAATTTTATTCACGCGCTTATCCTCATGGGGTTACTTGACGTGCTTCGGAGGCACGGTTAGGCTTCTCACGACGCACTCTACCGTCGCCGGTCGGAAGAAAAGACCTCCAGCGAATAGGGACTCGTGGCAGACACACCTCTCCAGGTCGCAGGTCGCGAAGCCAAACCAGAGACCACTCTGTCCATCACCGATGTCTTGACGTATGCCACCAAGCGCTGGATTGCCAACGTTCAGGATTATTCGATTCTCGCGTATAAGTCGATCGCCAATCTCGCCACCGGCCCGCGATACTTTCAGGACACGATGGACCAGATGGACGATATCGGCGTGGGTTCGTTGCCTATCGTACTGCTATCGGGTTTTTTCATCGGCGCCGTATTGGTGCTCCAGACTGGCGCGCAGTTTGCCCGCTTTGGACAAACCGCGCTGACCGGCGACGCGGTTGCCGAAGCTTTGGTGCGCGAATTGGGCCCCACGCTGACCGGAATCCTGGTAGCAGGACGCTGCGCATCCGGCATTGCGTCGGAGATTGGCTCCATGCTGGTGACCGAGCAAGTCGACGCGATGCGTGCCATGGGAACGGATCCCAGCCGCAAACTGGTGACCCCCCGCGTGTTGGCGACAATCTTGGTTCTCCCGATGCTCACGGCGTTGAATGATTTTCTTGGATTGCTGGGTGGTTGCGTAGCGTCGATATTTTCCCTGCGGCTGGGAGCGGTGCAGTTTTGGACGCGTGCGATGAATGCCCTGGATTTTGCGGATTTGATGCAGGGATTGGCGAAGCCCCTCGTGTACGGATTTATTTTAGCCACCGTCGGCTGTTACAAAGGGCTGACAGTACGCGGCGGGACGCAGGGAGTGGGCCGCGCGACGACCCAGGCTGTCGTCGTATCGTCGGTGCTGATCATCGTCGCCGATGTATTTCTTACCAAGCTGGCGCTTTTCCTGGGCAACAAGGTTTTCTAGCGCGGGAGATTTGATTCACCGGCCTGTTTGCAAGAAGTGGACCTGTTTGCAGGAAGTGGAAGAGTTGACGGCGAAAACTTGCCGTTACACGTCCGGGAGGTTGCGTAGTTTGCAAGAACCCCGCTGGAATCGAGAATGCCGTTATAATTGCGCGAACACGCGATGACCGCTACTCCCCAGCCTACGTCCGACCCCGCCCTGGTGGTTGTTTTTGAAAATGTTCGAATTGGATTTGACGAAGGAGAAATCCTGCGCGGCGTCTCCTTCGATGTGCGTGAGCGCGAGACTTTGGTGCTGCTTGGCGAAACCGGCACTGGAAAAACCCTTACGCTCAAGATAGCCGCCGGACTGATGCTGGCAACCTCGGGCAAAGTTAGTGTGCTCGGCGAAGAAGTTACCGGAAAAACGGAAAATGAGCTGCTCGAATTTCGCCGAAAGATCGGATTTGTATTTCAAGAGGGAGCGCTTTTCGACTCCATGACCGTCGGCGACAACGTTGCCTTTCGCTTGCGGGAAGACCGGGTCGATGAAGCCGAAGTCGATCAACGCGTGCAGGAAGTACTACAGTTCGTCGAACTGGAGCACACCGCGGAGCAATTTCCGCCGGAGTTGTCGGGCGGTATGCGGCGCCGCGTGGCCATCGCGCGGGCGCTCATCGACCGGCCGGCCATTGTGCTGTATGACTCGCCGACCGCCGGGCTTGATCCAGTGACTTCGCAGACGATTATCGCGCTGATCCTGAGGCTGCGCGATGTGTACGGGGTGACCGCCATGCTGGCCACCCACCGGCTGCAGGATGGATTTGCGCTGGCGAACTTCCGATTTAATCCGGAAACCAAGCGGGTCGAGCGCAATGGAACTGACCGAACCGGCGCACCAGAAAAGAACCACGGAGCGACAACCCGGTTTTTGGTGTACCGCGATGGCGGCGTTTACTTCGAAGGAAGTCCGGAAGAGGTTGCCAATTCGCAAGACGCATATCTCAAACGTTTTCTGGTGTGATTTGCGGTAGGCTCAAGAGTTGAATTCAGGAGGGATGCAGCGATGGCGCAGAGAAAGCAGCTTACCTGGACGGAATTGCGCGTGGGGCTGTTCGTGCTGGTGGGCTTGTTTGTCACCGCCGCGGCGATATTTTATGTTACCGGGGCGGGGTTTTTGGGGCCGAAGTACCGGCTGAAAACTTATCTTCCCGAGGTCGAAGGGTTGTCGAATGGCGCTCCCGTGCGCATCGACGGCGTGGAAGTTGGCAATGTCGACTCCATCCGGCTGGTTCAGCCGGCGCAAGGCAAGGCGCCGGAAAAAAACAGAAACATCGAAGTCGTCATGCGCATCGACCAGAAATTTCAGAAAGATATCCTCACCGATTCTGCCGCAAGCCTGGTGACCGAGGGTTTGCTCGGAAATCGCTACGTAAACATCTCTCGTGGCTTTACCGGCGTGGCGTTGAAGGAAAATCAGGAAGTGCCCGGAGCGGAAGAGAAAGCCATGAAGGAAGTGGTGGAGCGCAGCGCGGACGTTCTGGCGAATTTGCAGGCGCTCTCGGAAAATGTTCAGGATTTGGTCGCGGGAGTCAAACGCGGAGAAGGAACGCTGGGGAAATTGCTGACGGACGATCAAGCGTACAACCATTTGAACAGCGTCTTGGCTAAAGGCGATGCCATGCTCGCGAATATCCAGGCGGGGCAGGGAACGCTTGGAAAACTGGTGACGTCGGATGAGATGTATACCAAGGTGAACACGGGAATCGACAACGTAAATGTCATCCTCGCCGATGTCCGAGCTCAGAAGGGAACCATCGGCAAACTGCTTTACGATCCGACGTTGTACGATCAAGCCAAAGAAGCTTTGGCAAATGGCAATGCCATGATCAGCGATGTCCGGGCAGGGAAGGGCAGCCTGGGGAAGTTGGCAACCGACGATACGCTATACAACAAGCTACGCGATACGAGTACGAACTTGGCGAGCGCGACCGCGAAACTGAACGACAACACGACGACGGCGGGTAAATTGTTTTCAGATCCCAAGCTTTACGACAACCTGGCGGGGCTGACCGGAGATATGCGGCTGTTGATCGGAGATTTCCGGCAGAATCCCAAGAAATTCCTGCACATTAAGGTCTCTGTTTTTTAGCAAGCGGCACGCTGCTTTGCGGGTGCGATGCGGCTGTGATGTAATGAGTGTGTAACAAAACAGGAATACCATTGAAAGATTGCGATTTCCCGAAGGTTTGATGGAAAACCAGGACATATCACAAAAGCAGGCACGCGTAGAGCCAGGCAAATCCACACTTCCGCAGCCGGGGAGGCCGGTTCCGAGCCGCGTGTACCCCGGAGCTTTGATCGTCGTGGAAGGCACCGATGGGTCGGGGAAGAGCACCCAGCTTTATCTGCTGAAGCGCTGGCTGGAGATTGGCGGATACCGGCTGCACTTCACGGAATGGAACTCTTCGCCGCTGGTGAAATCGGCGACTCGCCGTGGGAAACAGAGACGGTTGCTGACGCCGACTACATTTTCCTTGCTCCACGCGGCGGACTTCGCGGACCGCTGCGAACGCCAGATTATGCCGCTGCTGCAGGGCGACTATCTGGTGCTGGCGGACCGTTATGTATACACGGCGTTTGCCAGGGACGCCGCACGTGGGTGCCCGCCACGCTGGCTCAGGAACCTCTATCGCTTTGCGCCGATTCCGGACATTACTTTCTATTTTCGCGCGCCGCTCGATGTAGCGGTTCACCGGATTTTGAGCGGACGGCCCAGGCTGAAATATTATGAAGCTGGCATGGACCTGGGGCTTTCCTACGACCGTGCGGAAAGTTTTCGCCTCTTTCAAGCGCGGATTCTGGAGGAATACGACCGCATGGTCGACACCGACAGTTTCGTCGTCCTGGATGGAACCCTTCCGGTGAACAAATTGCAGAAACAAATGCGCGACATCGTGGCGTCGAAAATTGATTTGAAGCGCTTCGCTTCGCACGCCCCGGAGCCGGAGTGAGCATGCCGGATCAAGAAAAAGACAAGACCAGCGCACCGATTGCAGCTGCTACCCCCGCGGAAATTCCCCAAGGACCGGCTGTGCCGCCGGCAACGAAGACCCCCACGGTCGGCGAGGAAGATCCTTCTCATTATTTTTTTGGCGAGCCACTCGTCGGGTTTGATCCCAGCGAGATTACTGGATCGCTGGTGGTCATCGAAGGGATGGACGGTTCCGGGCGCTCGACGCAAATTGCTCTTCTCCAGGAGTGGCTGGAGTCGGAAGGATTTGCGGTGCAGACCAGCGGGTTGCGGCGATCGAATCTCGTGGGCCGGGATATCGACCAATTGCTCGCGAAAAACGCGGTGACGCGGCTGACCCTGGCCCTCATGTATGCGACGGATTTCTTCGACCAGGTGGAACATCGTATTTTGCCTGCCTTGCGATCGGGGACCGTGGTGCTTGCGGACCGCTTCATCTTTACGCTCATCGCGCGCGGCGTTGTCCGTGGCATCAATCGCGACTACATGAGCGGGCTGTATGCCATGGCCTTGCGGCCGCACCTCACATTTTGGCTGAACGTCCGGCCGGAGACGGCCTTCGGACGTGAATTCAAAAAAGCCCAAGCCATCAGCTACTGGGAGGCCGGGCGTGACATGTCGCTCTCCCATGATTTGTACTGGTCCTTCATTCGCTACCAGACCATGATCAAACGCGAATTCGAAGTGATGGCCAAGCGCCACAGTTTTATCGAACTGGATGGCGAAGCCAGCGTGTCCACCGTCAACAAACAGTTGCGAACTCGCATCGCCGAACAATTGGGCATTCGCGCCACGAAATACACACCTTCCGCCGCACTCGCGCATCTCTGGCGGTAATCTCCGAAATGTCCGAGCCGGTCCATATCGCCGCGATTGATGCCGGCACCAACGCGGTGCGGCTTTCGGTGGCGCGTGCGTATTCGGCGCTTGATATCGAGCCATTGCTCAGCGAGCGCTATTCCTTGCGCCTGGGCGAAGGCGTGTTCGTGCGGCATCGCTTCACGGAAGAAATCTTCAAGAAAGGCGTCAAGGCGTTTCGTCATTTTCGCGAAGTGATGGACGAGTATGGAGTAACGCGGTACCGCGCGGTGGGCACCAGCGCTTCCCGTGAGGCGCGCAACCGCGATGCTTTCGTTCGAAGAATCAAGCAGAAAACGGGAATGCGCTTGGAAGTGATCGGCGCAGGTGAAGAGTCGCGGCTCGGCCGCGAAGCTGTACTGGCGGCACTAGGGCCTGAAGCATCGCCCCGTTGCATCGTGGATCTTGGTGGCGGCAGCCTGGAAGTGAGCATTCTGCGGGACCACACCGTGGAGCAGGCCACGCAGTTACCCGCGGGAACGGTGCGCCTGATGACCACGCTCGGAATTCCCGGAGTGATTCATCCGGCAGAAGCGGAGCAGGTTCGCCGTTACGTGCGTGCGCTGCTGGAGTCCAAGCTGCCCACGCGCCCGAATCTCGGCGAAAGCGTTGCCGTAGCGCTCGGAGGAAACGCGGAAACGCTTGCGAATGTGGCGCCAGGACCTCGCCAGCACGGACTACCAACGCTGGAACTTTCTTTGTTGCGCGAAAGGTTGCCGGAGATCTTGCACCGGGACCTCCGTGAACGCATGAAAGCCTACGCCGTCAGGCGCGATCGCGCCGATGTCATGGGAATCGCCGCAATTACCCTGCTCACCCTGGGCCGCTACCTGAACATCAGAAGCTTTGCGATTCCCAGCGTTGGTATTCGTGAAGCCATACTTCAAGAAATCGCCCGCGAAGCCTTTTCCAGGAAGGAGCCGCACCGCTACGATGCTGCCGCCCGGCAATTGCTCGTCGGCTCGCGAAGTTTTGCGCGCCGACTTGAATACGATCAGCGGCATGCCGAGCATGTACGGGAACTCAGCATTCTGCTCTTCGATCAACTCCAGCCCGTGCATCACCTTCCGGCGCAGTCGCGTGTGCTGCTGGAAGCCGCAGCCTTGCTGCACGACGCCGGACACATGATCAGCCACCGTGGACATCACAAACATGGCGAGTACCTGGCGATGAACGGCGATATTCCGGGTCTCGAAGGGCGGGACCGCGCGATCGTCGCCTCCGCCGTCCGCTATCACAACCGTAAATCGGAGCCGGCCGGCCATCACGTGGCCTATTCGTCGCTGAACAATAATGACAAGCGCATCGCGCGTCAGCTCGCGGCCATCTTGCGCATCGCGGAAGCACTGGACCATTCGCACCGGCAGCGGGTCACGAATCTCAAGGCCTCTTTTCAAAGCAGTACGGCGGCGTTGCATGTGACGGCGCGAGGCGATGCCGCCGAAGATTTGCGCGATGCGGGGCTAGGCGCGGAACTCTTCGAAAAAGAATTTCATGTTCGATTGTATTTCCGTCAAGCAATTACTTAGTAGGAATACAGCGGGCTGCCGCCAATTTGCTTGCTCTTTGCGTGCGCTGTTTCCTTGGTGGACACGCGCTGGATTCCAGGCTTCGATAAATATTTCGTGAGGGAGAGAAATACGCATGCAAATTTATATTGTTCGCCACGGAATCGCCATCGACCGCGAAGATCCGAAATGTCCGCCTGACCCGGATCGCTACCTGACGGAGGAAGGCGTCGAGAAAACGAAACAAGTGGCCAAAGGCCTGGCCGTGCTAGGCGCAACTGCGGACCTGCTGCTCTCGAGCCCATACGTGAGAGCCATGCAGACAGCGGAGATTTTTGCGGCCGCGCTCGAATATTCAAAACAAAAAATCAGGCGCACGGATCTTCTGCTGCCAGGCTCTGAAACTTCCATGCTTTTCCGCGAACTTGCCAAAGACAAACAGTCCTCCTCCATATTGTTGTTTGGCCATGCACCGCAACTGGATGATGTGATCGCCACTGCTCTCGGGTCAAAGCACCACCTCACTTCGTTGAAGAAGGCGGGCGTAGCCCTGATCGAACTAAAACGAGTTTCACCGCCAAGCGGCGAAATTCTCTGGCTGGCCCCCCCGAAATTGCTACGCAAGGCCGGTAAATAGGCAGGACTTCGGAATGCTGAAGCTAAGAATTTAGAGTGGAAGCCTTAGTAGTCTGTTTAACCAATCCCCAGGCTCAGTTGCCCACCAAATCAGATGCATATTCTCGATGGCGGTCAGCACGTCGAGCTTTTGAGGGATGATTATCAGGCCTGGACTTTGACGCTTCGTGATGAATGCTGCGAAATGACGCGGCATGGTTTTCCAGTCGTGTGAAACCAAAACCCGATTCTCCGTGGCGGCGATTTCCAGGACTTCCTGATCGCTTCGAAACTGCAACGCGGCCGAGTTCGCCGTACGAAATTCCAGGAGCGGTTCACGCCGAACCACACCCTTAACGATGTCTTCGTTAAGGTCAGCATCCGCCTGAAATCTTATTTTCACTTGCGTTGATTTTGTATTTGGAGGCGAGCTTCATCCAGCTTCTGGTATAGAAGCGGGTTTTCTTCTCTGGCCTTTGCGCGCGTGGACTCAAACTCTGCTTCACTCTCTCGCAGAAGAGAATCGATTTCCGTTTGGTTGGCGAGATAAAACGCAATTGCGCCGAACACTTGCTCAAGAT
>Ga0207037_10283_pt1 | contig 15405 bp, 14 predicted proteins | sample Alteio_BWMinCont_75_FD_153268 | JGI IMG/M metagenome (GOLD analysis project Ga0207037, IMG submission 153268) | Enriched cells from forest soil in Barre Woods Harvard Forest LTER site, Petersham, Massachusetts, United States -... | ecosystem: Environmental > Terrestrial > Soil > Temperate forest >... | reverse complement strand
AATGACTGTCCCCTCACCCACTTGGTCATTCTGAACAGCTTGGGGAAGATCAATGTTCCCATTTACCTTTAGGTTTTGAGGATTCCCAAAATTAACTAAAAGATAAATTACTATTATAGTAAAAGCGTCGATGAGAGAGGTGAGGGTCAAAGAAAACATGAGAGCTCTTCGTCCATTTCCCCCTTTGGGTTTCAATGTGGATTGATTTTTCAATCCTGTGTTTCTCATCTGACTTTTTAAATAACTACGCTCTAACATTTTTGATCCCTACTTTTTAAAGAGGTGAAATTCCAACATCACTGACACCGGTTTGTCTTAAAATATCCATAACGTGAACAATGTCCTGGTAACCCGATTTACTCGTTGGCATCACCAGAGCCGTTTTTAATTCAGGGACAGCATTATGAATGGCTTGAATTCTTTGACTTACGATATTCCACGAAACGCTTTTGTCGTTGGGGTTGCCTGGAAGGATACTTTCACCCATCCAGTTCGCAACTCTAGCATTCTTAACATCCAAAATGACTTGACCGTCGGCATTGAGGTAAGCCCAGATTGCGGGAGCATTTTCCGTTCCCCCTTGCCCTTTAGCTCCTAAAGCCTGGTTAACATTCATGGAACCAATTTGGATCCAAGCCACCGACATCAGTAAAAAACAGATACAGCATGAAAGAATATCAAAAACGGGCAAGAGGTTGAGCTCGAAGTTGAGATCTTTCTTACCTTTGCTTACTGTCATCATGGCCAATCACCTCAAAGTTTAGTTACTTGAACGTGTTTTACGTTGGGGAACAGATTCGTAGTTAAAGCTTAACCAATTGAAGACCATTAAACCTGCTTGATTAAGATCTTCAGCTAAGTTGTTCGCGCGATTTTGCAAAATGGCGTACATAAGAAGTGCAGGGATAGCCATGATCAAACCGTAAGCTGTTGAATGCATCGCCATTGAAATCCCTTTTGAAAGAATAGCGGCTTTTTCAATAGGATTTACTGCAGCAACGGACGCGAATGAGTCGATCATACCGGCAACAGTTCCCAATAAACCAAGGAGTGTACCCACGTTGCCGATTGTCGCTAGAAATCCCGTGCGTTTTTCCAGCTTTGAATTTTCATTAATGAGAACTTCATCCATTTTGGCTTGAATTTCTTCCCGTCCACCCATATCCACAGCGGCTTGAGCTCCTGCTTGCACCACTTTTGAGATAGGATTACCGCCTAAATTTTGAGCTCGAGCTATAACTCGTTCGATTTGTCCTTTGCGAATGTCGCCCTCAAAACTTTTTGCAATGGCTTTTTGATGGCCAGAGCGCATGAAATAAAGAGCGAAGACTCTTTCGACAATGATTGCGATGGAGAAAATCTGAGCCGCTAAAATAGCGTACATCCAGATCCCACCTTGGTGAAAAGCGTTTGCTAGGCTTGAGAATATTTCCATAAAACGTACCTCTTTAAAATGAGTAAAACACATTCCGTCAGTTCAGGAATTGAGCAACCTGGGTGCCACGCTCAAATGCGCAACAGGTTGGTTTCTCACGATTTTGGCTGAAAGAGTTTCATAAAGCTGACAATAATTGTCGGCTTCAAAGATTGTTTAAGGTCTGATCAATAGTGAAAAGTAAACACGTAGGTTGGAGTTTTTGGAGAAAGATCGGTGCTTGGATTTTGTTCGTATGTAGATTTATCAGGGCTTACTTTCGTTGTAAGTCCTAAGGCTATTCCGCCGTACAACCCGATAGAAGTCATTTTAAAAGTGGTAATTGAACCTTGGGCGACGGCGATACCGATGATCAGACCGGCAACTGTTCCAAAAAGAGCGCAATTATATAAATGTGCAAAAAATCGAGAATCGTCGTCTGCAAAAGTGGAGGGGCTAAAGGCCGTTATTAAAGCCGTTATAGTTATAATGACAATGAGTTTAGACAAGTTTTTCTCCCCCAAATAAGTATTAGGCTAGAACCTATTGGGTTCAAGTTTAATTTAAGGGTGTTTTAAAGTTAAATTGAGGGTAAATTGAGGCCTTGATAATAGGAATAGGCATAATATATTTACATCCACCGAAGTATTAAACTGTTCCATGGAGTCAACGTTGGCAAAAAACGTGAAGTGTTCAAGCATTCTAATAATTGAGGATGACGAGGCCATTCGTACTTCACTTAGGGACGTTTTGTTTTCGGAAGGATACAAAATATACGACGCTGCTAACGGGAATATGGCCTTCGAAGTTCTGGAAACTCTTTCCGGCTCCTCCCTCCTTCTTCTGGATTTAATGATGCCCACAATGAACGGTTACGAATTTTCGGCGGCTATAAAAACGATGCCTCAATATTCCAAACATCCCATTGTTATTATGTCTGCATCCAGGGACGGCGAACAATACGCAAAACAAGAGGGCTATTCTTTTCTAAAGAAACCACTTGATGTTGAAGGGCTCTTGCAACTCGTCGCTCAATACTGCGAAAAAAATTAAAATTTACAAATTCAGGGACAAATTGCGGCGCTTCTGAAAGCAAAAATACTTTCAAATAGTCTTTATGAGGCTTTGGTGTTTGGTACGTCTTGTGCTTTTGAATTTTTTCGCAGAAAATTTTTGGAGGTAGTACGTGCTTATTGAAACCAAATTTTTAATCGGATTTTTGCTCGCTTTAGCCATAAACGGTCTTGTCCACTAGTACTAGTCAGACTGAGACGTTGTAATCTCTCAAAGCTTGAGTCAGAGACGTTTTTTTGTCTGTCTTTGAAGTTCTGGTGCCGATAATGAGGGCACAAGGAACACCAAACTCCCCTGCTGGAAATTTCTTAGGTAAAGACCCCGGTATGACCACAGCATTTTTTGGAATACGCCCCTGGTGACTTACGACTTCGGGTCCAGTGACATCTAAAATCTTAGTGCTTGAAGTAAGGACTACGCCGGCACCCAATACAGCGCCTTCTTCAACGATAATACCCTCAACAACGACACAGCGACTTCCAACAAAAACATGATCTTCAATTATTACGGGTGAAGCCTGGACAGGTTCAAGAACTCCGCCAATTCCAACACCTCCTGAAAGATGAACCTGTGAACCCACCTGGGCGCAACTTCCAACAGTAGCCCAAGTGTCAACCATCGTCCCTTCACCAACATAGGCTCCGATATTTACATAACTTGGCATCAATATGGCCCCTTTAGCAACGTGGGCTCCGAATCGAACAAGAGCATGGGGAACAACGCGAACTCCTTCGGTTCCTTTCCACTTTTTCAAAGGGACTTTATCGAAAAATTGCAGATCACCTGCGCTTATAACCTCGTTTTTTTGGAGACGAAAATAAATCAAGATGGCTTGCTTTATAAAGCTATGGGTTTCCCACTGCCCATTGGCCTTAGTTGCCACCCTCAAGCTTCCACTATCAAGATCAGAAATAATGCTCGTGACGGCTTCGACGACATCGTTCTTATGAATGTCGACTTTCTCTGAAAAGGCGTCGTTAATAATTTTTTCTCGAGAATCGGTGGTCATGCTCTTTCCTTTTCCGTCACGCGAAGTGATTCTAAAATTGCTGGCACATGAATGGCCAGAACCTCATCTAAAACTAAACCTCTCTCAATTTCGTAGGTTAATGTGGGCCAATTTCTTTCCAGACCCGCGTAGGTCCCAAGACATCCTGGAGTGGGATAGCCAATTTCTTCCTTAATTTCATAACCTGTGATTCGGCTTAGAACTTTAGCCTCTGGAAGACAATCTCCGTTTACATTTATTAACGGATTCCACGAATGCAAAGTAAGGATAAATTTTGGATTTGTTTCGTTTAAAAATTTAACCAGAGATTTGTTTTCAGATTCGCTCGAGGGTGAAGGCCCTGGAGGGTACTTGGGATCAAATGCTTTGGGATTCCAGTCTTTTGTGGGCAAATTGCGATTGAGATCCACACCGTTTCCATTAAGCCTGGTTTGTTTAATGACCCCGTCTATGTTAAAGGCCGGTACCAAAGTCATTTTTATTTTGTAATCGAACTTAACGTTAAATTTCTCAAGCAGAGCGTAAGCCGCTGCCGTGCCCTCTACTTCATTGCCATGAACTCCGCCCAATATAAGAACTTCAGGGCCACCCTTTCCGAATCTGAATGCGGGGATGCCCATGCCTAAGGCCGATCGTCCAAATACAAAGCTTTCCATATGAGAATCCTTACGCTATATAGGGCCTAATGAAATCGCAAACTCCAATTTTGGTCAAGAAGTTCGGCGGTACCTCTGTCGGAACCATCGACCGAATTCAAAGTGTAGCCCAGCGAATAAAGCGCGATCGTACTCCAAATTCGGCGCCAGTGCTTGTGGTTTCTGCAATGTCGGGTGAAACCAATCGCCTCGTCACAATGTCAGAACAAATTCATCCCCATTACCGGGGGCCTGCTTACGATATGTTAGTGGCATCGGGGGAACAAGTTTCTGTGGCCCTTGTCGCTTTGGCCCTTGAAAAACTGGGGTTAAAAGCCAGACCCTATCTTGCCCATCAATTGGGAATACATACAGACTCCATGTATTCCAAAGCGAGGATTCAAAGAATCGACACCAAAAATATTTTAAAAGATATTGAAGAGGGAATAATTCCCATCGTCGCTGGTTTTCAAGGAGTTGATGAATTTGATAATATTACGACCCTAGGCCGTGGAGGCTCTGATACGACCGGAGTCGCATTGGCTGCTGCTCTTGGCGCAAAAGAGTGTGAGATCTACACGGATGTTCCCGCAGTTTTTACGGCGGACCCAAGAATTGTTCCTAAAGCCCGCGAAATTAAGAAATTAAGCTTTGATGAAATGATTGAGATGGCTTCTCTAGGCTCCAAAGTTTTGCACATCAGGAGTGTTGAAATTGGAGCAAAATATGGTGTTAAAATTCATGTGAGATCAACTTTTGAAGCCCGCGTTGGAACTTGGGTTGTCCCCGAAGGAGACGAAATGGAAAATCCCGCAGTCACAAGTATCACCCACGAAGAGAAAACCACGGTTTTTAAACTTTCTCCAATTCCTCCCGGCGTTGAATCCCTCGCCAGTCTCTTTGAGGCCCTGGCCACCGAAGGAGTTATTATCGACATTATCACCCAAAGTCAGATCTCAGACGGGCAGCAGCTTGCCTTCTCTGTTCCCAACGAGGACGCCCACGCTTCAAAAGAAATTATAACGAAACAGTTTGGCTCTAAAGTTAAAACTGAAATTATGGAAGACGTTTCAAAACTCAGTATTGTGGGAGTGGGAATGCGAAACCACCCCGGTGTGGCCGCAAAATTTTTCAGGGTGCTTGCGGATAAGAAAATTAAAGTTCATCTTGTCACCACTTCAGAGATTAAAGTGAGTGCCGTGATTAACTCTGGGGAACTTGCCGCTGCGGCCCAAGCCCTCCATTTTGCCTTTGGTCTTGATAAAGAATAATGTTAAAAATATTTTTTACTCTGACTTTAAGTTTCGCCGTTCCCGCCCTTTCGTGCACTGCATTTCTAAACTCCACTCTTCAGCGATTTGTTGTTGCAAAAAATTTCGATTGGGATTTAGGCCACGGCCTTCTTATGGTTAATAAACAAAACGTTCAGAAAGTCGCACTCTACGCCGAAACAACCGATATGCCCCTCATGTGGACCTCAAAATATGGAAGCATCACCTTCAATCAACTTGGGCGAGAAATGCCCTACGGTGGCATGAATGAAAAAGGTTTAACTATTGAGATTTTATGGCTTGATGAAACCCAATACCCCCCACAAATTCCTGAAATCATGGAAGCCAATGAGAGCCAGTGGGTGCAATCCATGCTCGATCGGGCTAAAACTATTGATGAGATGATTTCTTTAAGTAAGGAATTTCAAATCAATTCCAGGCACGGAAAAGTTCATTATTTCGCCTGCGATTCCACGGGAGACTGCGCCGTTTTTGAATACCTTAAAGGGAAATTTGTGATTTCCCGCTTAAATAATAAGAGTGATGTCAAAGCGATAACAAATAATTCTTATAAAGAGAGTATCAAAGCTTTCAAGGGTTCAAAAAAATTTCCAGAAGATCCCTCATCCCTTTCGCGCTTTATAAGAGCCGCGACTTTAATAAAGCGCTCAAAGGATTCTGAGGCTCTTGTCCCCGCCACTTTTAAGATTCTTGATAGTGTTAGTAATGATCAAACCAAATGGAGTATCGTTTACGACCCCTCAAGAAATAAAATATTTTTTAAAACTAAAGCAAAGCCCGACGTCAAAGAGGTTTCCCTAAATTATTTTGATTGGAGTTGTGGGGCTGCGGTGAAAGTTTTAGATGTGAATACACCAGCGAAACAAGATGTCAGCGGAGCTTTTGAAGACTACACAGACATTCTCAATACACATATTGTTGAGAAAAATAAATTCCTTCCAAAAGAATCATGGAAAGCAATTGAGTCCGCCCCCGGTCGGGATCATTGTATATAACGTTTGTTTTGGCGCAGAGAGAGGCCAAAAGTCAGATGACGCTTTTTTGACTAACTATTTTATCATGGGGTGATGGAAAAACTTTTTACGCCTGTTTATTTCAGTTTAAGGTATCGCCGCGGCAGTCATGAAATCAGATGCCACCACTTGATTTAACGAGTTCAGGTACTCCACTTCATAAAAGAGCACTCTTTGAGGTACGCCAATCGGCAAAATCTGCTGGGAGTTCAGTGGCAAATTCTGATTTGAGGAATAGCAAGTACCCTGATATTGGGTGCAGTAGAAATGCATAACTGGGGGCCAGGTGGTTCCTCTCACCGTTTCATTCTCTGTATAACCATATTTCACTCGGGCATGGGTGGCACCACCAGAGCCAGCTCCGATCGTTACAGTTACGTTTTCATAATTTGTGCGATCGATACCATCGGCTGGCGGTTGAGGAGGAATTTTAACCATGAACTCACCGCAAGCGTAAACATCGCTTACGCCACCACCGTCGTTTGTCCCATTCACGTTGATGTGGGGATCGCCTACACATGATTCGAATGTTTCGAATGACCCGTCAGGTATCGTATGGAGATAGGTTGCGTTGAGTCTCCAGCCGCCTGACATCCATTGCACCAGGCGACGGCTGTTGGCAGAATCCGAGACGGGAACACCTCTCGGGTCGATACTAATGGTGTTTCCTTTGATGTAGCCCATCTGACTCAGGGAGTTGCCATACGTTGAAGGATTGACCATACACCAATCATGGCCGGTATACCCGCTATTTTCTCCAGCTAGCCGACACTGATACGGAGCAGGCCCATCCATCGTGGTGAAGTCTGCATAAACATTTCCTGGGTTCGATCCCGCCCAACATTCTCCCGTATTCATTGCCACGCAATACTCGCCTGACCCAGTGTTTGGCAGGAGCGAGTCAGGTCCGCTGATGTTCTTGCCCATCTTCAGGCCTTGCATGCTGAAGTAGGGCAATTCGGGATGGAAGGGAACGTCGGTACCATTCGAAAATTTCCAGATGTTGCCCGTGACATTCGTATAGCCGGTCCCAAAGCCCTGGCCTCCCAAGAATTCAAGGTTCAGAAGGTAGCTGTCTTTGAAAGATGCGTTCTCGAAATCCCAGTTGAGGTAATTCTGACTTCCGACTCCCCCACTATCAGTATCAAGACCGGCAAACGGAAGCATTGTGTCGAGGTTAAAAGAAGGCTGTGTGTCAGCGAGGACAGTGGCGGAGAATGTCCCAGTCCAATCGGGCGATGCCAAAAATACATCCGAGTCGTTGACGTCGTTCGGTTCCCGAACGGCACTGTGGCCAGTGCTGAAGCCACTGAGGTTTTGGCCGATGCCAAACACGTTGGTGCCCGTAATATCAGCCCGGGTCGGATCGTTTATGAAATTCCACATGATCCCACCCCGTTGCCTGTAATATGGCTCACAAATCGCCGCAAGATGAGTGCCCACTGGATGCGAAGCTGCAGGTGCACCGACACCTTGTATAACCAAGCCGCGCGCCACGGCCTGCCATGTGCAAGTGCTGCCAGAGCAAGAACCCTTGCTGACAAGGCGGACAATCTCATCGCCATTTGCTGGATCGTCGAATATGAATAAGTCACCGTTGAGGTTGCCCCCGGATAGACCCCCAGGGCCCCCGGCGTTGGCCCCTTGGGCCGGCTGCAAATAATTCCACGTGTTGCCGTTGGCGTCGGTGAAAGGGAAGGGATTCTGCGGTTCGCCAATTGTGCCGTCAACTGCACCGGTTACGGTGAACGAGGTGGAACCACCGGTCACCGGAGCAGTGAGACTCACTTCGTACTCACCCGCCTGTGCCCCATTGAGTCCCGGATTAGAGGTCCCAGCGGATATCCATGATGCCGAGTTATCCGGTAGTGCACCGTGGTTCCCACACCATCTCGTTGTGGGGTTCGAGTAGCTCGAGCCCCCCGCAACGATGGTGCTGGTTGAAATTCTGTACACGAAATACCAGGCAACGCTGTCTTGCTGAAATCCGTTGCACCCCAATTTGATGTAGTCGCCCACGACCTCATCGACTTCACATCCGGCAAACTTGGCTGCGGTGAACGTTGAATCTTGCTGGCAGGCTCCCGAGGGAGTATTGCTCCTAACACACAAGTCCATCATGTCGGAAAGTGTGTTTGACGGTGGCAGGGTCAGGGGTTTTAAGACGCCGCCATTGGTGTCCCACGGAGCTCCGGGATCGGCCACGGTCCAAAGTGTCCCGTTTGGCTGGCCAGTGGGAACGGCGACATCGTTTCCAGTGTAATCCACATACCCGAGCACTTGCTTATATGGTCTATTGCCAAAATTGGTTGATTGAGTTGCATAGAAGCGGTTCGGAAGCCCTGTGGCGCCATTCGTGGAGGATTGGGATGAAAATGTTCCAATGCTCGTATGCCCGGCATTATCGGTGAACGTGTTGTTCATTAACCCGAGAAAGCGAACTTCTCCGGTGGAACCATTGATCCAGTACAGTCCACCAACGTAGGACTCTCCTTGCCCAACCCAGCAGTGATACCCGCCATTTGATGTGGATAGTGAACAACTGCGAAATCCAGCGGCCGATCCGTTGGTCCAGGGCGCGGAGATTCCGCTCCCGCCACCGATGCCGCCGTCGCCATAGAGTCCAAGCCGCTTAACTTGCGCCCCAGTGAGCGGGTCGACGTAGTAGGTCGTTCGGTCGTTGAAGATGCTGGGGAAAAGCTGATTTTGGGTAGCCGGATCCAGAAGTGGCCCTTCTGCCCAAGTGTTGCCGTTGGGAATGTTCATGGTGGTGAACTGTCCTGTAGCGGGGCTTGCGCCACAGCTGTTGGACGGTCCACCGATGCGGTAGAAGTAAGTCGTGGCTGCCGCAAGGGCCAGAGAATAGCGATCAGCCCGGATGATCTTGCCGCCGCTTGAAGTGTCGCCGCTTGCCGAAGCCGTTGTCAGAACGTCATAACTGAAGCTTTTGGCCGAGGCGATATCGACGCGCGCCCAGGCATCGTTGTAAGCCGCGTTGGCCATTCCGGTGACAGTGATGTTATCGCCCACCACGAAGGGCTGCCCCGCGAAGTTTACGGTAACCAGGTTACTGCTCGCCGCGCGGCTACCCCAGCCGGTGGTTGAGTGCCAGGGGGTGTAGGAGCTCCTCCAGGGTTACTACTTCCACTTGATAAAGAACCTAGACTTGACCGCTGGGAACAGCCTTGTCCTTGGATAATTAATAAAGAAACGAGTGAAAGTAGAATTAAAGCTCGTCGTAGTTTCAGTAATCTCACAAAGAACCTATCGGAATTATTTTTGAAATTCCGGGGCTTCTATTAAATTAAAGTGGCACCAACCCTGCTTTCCAACTATCTAATATCGCCTTTGAATTCTCATGAAATTTATCCTTTGCTTGACGCTCTTTTAGAAGCAGCCAATATTTGCCGTATGGGATAGTGACCAGTTAAATTAAAATGAAGAGGGTGGCTCAATGATAAAAGGAGCTGGGGGCTTTTCTGTCGTAGAATTAATGATCACCGTGGCCATCATCGGAATGCTAGCGAGCATTGCAATTCCTAATTACCAGTACATGGTGCAGAGAGCCCAAATGGCAAGCCTGGAATCAACTCTTCTGTCCGTCCAGGAGTATCTGCCTGGCTATTATGCCGAATACAATTCTTATCCCGTAACATCTAATATGCCGTGGGCTGCCCAGAGCTACTTTCTTGTTCCTCAAGTGGATAGCACATACTACACCCCATGCACCAGTGTGCCCTCTTACATTCAGGATCTTTGTGAGTACATACCTCAACTTAATAGTCTGCCACCTAATCAAGCTTGTTTTGCACAAGCAAATTCTTGGTCAAATACAGCGCAGATAGTATATGAATCAGATGGAACCCATTATAAAATATGGGGGATGTGCGCGGTCTCTGAATGGGCTAACCAAACTAGCCCCTATACCGATCCTGGTTTTGAGTCCTTGGCTATTGCTGTGTCCGATGATTTTGCTGCTACAAGCGGATGGTAACGGCAAAATGAATGGTGAAAACAAAAACCTTAAGACTGCCTTCCTGATTATTTTCATTGTAGCTGTCTCATATCATGCATGGAACTTTATTTCTCGGAAGCAACTCATCGAATCAAAACATTCAAGAGACCCAAAGGATTTTATGTCGCCCGCTAACCTCACTCATATGCCAAGAGATCAGCTGTGAAAATAACCCCAAAACCGACACCGAATCTGGCGCAAGTGACTTTAGAAAAAAAGATCATTGGTCCAACTCCAACTCCTGTCCATAAGCTTCCTTAAATAACTAGATCAACCTCAAACAGTTGGCTTTCTCATGGCTCAATTCTTTCGGCCCATTTGACTTGAGAAAAGCCCTTATCATAGCTCACGATTTTGGAAATATTTTTTCCTTGCATGACTCCAAGGTGAACGGCATCGCGAGTTGAAAGGTGTGGATGGTCAAAAAGAATCTGTTTGGCTCGCGAGAGATCCGCGACCTCAATGGGAAGTACCTGAAGACCAAGAGACATCACATAGTCAAAAAGATAATATCAAATACTTAACATAAAGTTAGTTCCCGATTATGATTACCCACCGTTGACAGGGTATCCGTTACATTGGGGTAAGCCCCGCCATTTTTACCCCAACCCCTAAAAGTGTAGGAAAAATCAAACCAGTCTAAATTTACACTGAAAGCATCTGTCCCACTGGAGTTTGTAGAGTTGGCGGTATCGGTCGTTGTCACTTCTCCAAAAAATGAGGAGGCCGAGGTTTTGTTAACATGCAAAATGGCCGTTGAAAGATTTCCACCACCACCCCAATTGGCTGTTGAGCCTCCTGAGCCTTCTGTTCCCGCACCGGAACCGCCACCACTTGTGCAAGTTGGGTCAACATAACCTGGGCTTGCTCCTGCAGCATTGAGAAAGCATTCTTTTGTTGGGTTATTTCCATCGAGGACATAGCTTCTGAAATCATTTCCTGTGGAGCCTGTGTCGGCTTCTATTCCGTAGGCTTGGTTATCAACACTTGCGACATTGTAAAACCGTTCATTATTGGCACCGTTGAGATAAATCCCAGCACTACTATTGTTCGCTACCAGAATATTGGCATAGGTACCTTGATTACTGGAACTTTGTAACATGAGGCCTGAGGTGACGTTATTGACTGAAGTGACATCTAAGAATGTATTTTGCGTGGCATTCTCTTGCACCCCACCAAAGGTACTGGTTCCGGTTCCAATTGCGCCAACAAAAATACTGTTACTGCTGCCGACGCTGAAACCCGCATTTCCATAATTATTAAAGGCAGAAATGTTTTTGAAAACACTATGATTGTCCGCAATATAAATACCCACGTTGGAGTTATAGGAGGCGTTGAGATTCTCACCATAATTTTGGGGTGACGCACTTGAACTGCCCAGAAAAATGCCAGAACCGATATTACTATATGAATAAATGTCCGACGAAAAGACTCCTGTGGAGGCGTTGATAATGCCAAAACCCACTCCTCCCCCAGTCGCCCCAAAAACCGTGACATTTTTAAAGTAACAATTCTTAATAGAACTTCCACTCAGGCCAGCTCCGCCATTTTCGAAAGTGCTTGCTCGAATTGTGGTAAAATTTGATAATGTAATAAGTCCCCCGTCACTGGCGGAGGTCCCGACAGGTGGACTTCCATTAAACACACCTTCAATCCAGTTATAATTTTGTCCGCCAGTGCCGATGACAGAAATTGTATTTGCCGCCGCTGTTTTTCCAGAAACATTATTAATATTATTTGCGGCGTTGCCAGTGTATTGAAGAACAGCGCCACTAAGAAGAACAAATGCTTGTTTGTCCAAATTAAGATTGTATCCATCGGTAGTTCGAGAAGAATTCAAAACGTACACGCTCCCCGGAGCATCGTTGAGGACGACAACACCACTGCCTGAGACATGATTGTCATAAGCTCCGGTCAAGGGAATCACGGGGTTTGAGTACCAAGTTGTTGAAGAAGTTTGTGCTATAGGGCATGACCCTTGATAGACAGTGACTGAATTGGGGAGCCACCCTGACATAGACAAGAGATTTTGTGCACCGGCTTTTTTTGCAAGCCCTGAAGAATAAAATGTTGCTTGTCCTCCAACTACCTGACAAACCCAAGTGAACGCATTGAGGGAGTCTGTCGCTGAAAGATTGCTACACGAACTAAAACCGGTAACGGTAACTTTTCTTATTTCACCTCCATGAACACAATCGGCGAAATGAGTTTCCGTTCCAAGGCATGTCGAATCTGGTTGGCCCCAAGGCCCAAGGGCAAGACTAGAGACGTGAACATAATCCATCCAGTTGGCACCGTTCAATGGATAGACTGATGTAACCGCAGAAAGGGTGATCGGTGCCAAACAAGAATTATCCCAAGTGATACCCCCCCAAATTATTCCACACCCCAAATTGGTTAGGCACACAAATATCAATAGAGAGATTTTTCTCATAAGAGTTTATCGGATTATATTTCAAAAGACGAACGCACCTCTTAAAATAAAGTGGCACCAATCAGGACCTTTGGCTTTTTTAGTAGCCCATTGATATCACCTATAAATTTCTCGCTTAGGCTCACTTTGGTTTAGAACGCTTCATTTTTCCAATGGGAGCTCTGAATTTTTTTAGAACACTCTCGTCTAACTGCAGTTTTTCTCCAATTTTTTCCAGCAAGGTTTTAGTAGGAGGCCGTTTGCCATTTAAAATTCTAGAGAGAACTTGATGGGGAATATGTAAAAACCTGGCAAAAGCCCTAAGGGAATAGCTTGGGTTTTTTTGACACCGCCTTTGAAGTTCGCGCTTGAGATAAAGACGAAAACTGGCCATGATTCTCACCCTCCCTGGTGACGAACATTTACAACTATAGTATATAGTTATAACTATATACTATAGTTGTAATTAAACTATACGCCATAGTTATGAAGAGTTGAAAATGTTTAAAATACGCGCCATAATTTATGTCGAGGAGGGATTGGGATGAAACCCCTGACAAAAGGTGAGACAGAAGTCATGACAGTCCTTTGGAAACTAGGCGAAGGTTCGGTGCACGATGTTTTAGCTGATCTCTCCAAGACTCGGAAACTTGCCTATACTACTGTTTCAACTGTTCTCAGACTTCTTGAGCAAAAGAAAGTGATTAGGAGCCGAAGAAAAGGGCGGGGGCATATTTATATTCCCAAATTTTCAAAGCCTGAATATGACGCCACAATGATTGAAAGGGCCGTTACAAAAGCATTTGACGAAGCTCCCGTTGCTCTTGTACAGCATTTATTTGATAGAAAGAATTTAACAACGAGTGATCTCAAAGAAATAAGAAAACTGATTGACGAAAAGCTCAAAGATGATCCACTACATTGAGATTAATATTTTATTAGCAAGTGGTTTTATTCTTTGGGCCCTGTTTTATTTTCTTCTTTTTCACAAGCTACACCTTATTACTGCATCGCGCTTACTCAAATTGACTCAAGTTTTTCTTTTGGTACCCGTAATCCTTCCCTTCTTTATACGCCTCCTCCCGCAGCATACCTCAGTAGCACCAATGGCAAGAATTTGGTCTGAGCCAACATTCAGTCTTAAGGATTTAGGATTAATCAAACCGTCTGTGCCAGCCTTATATTTTACCGAAACAACAAGTCTAAAGAGTATTGTCGATTTTCAAGTTTTTCAAAAAATATTTTGGCTTCTTTTTTTGATAGGGGCTCTTATTTCGATCTTCCGTATTCTTTTGGGATGGCTTCGAATATTGAAAATCATCCGCTCCTCTCAGCTGATCAGACGCATCGGCCGGGTCCAAATTTTAATGTGTGATGGGATTTCAGTCCCGTTCTCATTTTTTATCCCCAGGAAAGCCTATGTCGTTCTTCCTTACGGGGATCTTGAGAATGTAGATCTGTGCCAAGCAGCTGTTTTCCATGAAATCCAACACCATCGTCAGGGAGATACACAATGGATTCATCTCTTCCAAATCCTAAAGACTTTCTTGTTTTGGAATCCAGCTCTTCTTTTTTGGGAAAGAGAGATTTCTATTCTTCGAGAGCTTGCATGTGATGAAGCCCTCATTCGAAGAAGAAAACTTTCTCCACGACAATACGTTACTTGTCTTTTCACTATGGCAGAACAAAGCCTGGCACCATCACCTGCGCCCGTTTGTTCAATTGGAATGGCATTAGGAGTTTCTGGAAAAGCATTAAAACGAAGAATAAGCCTGATCTTGAGTACGCCGACGAGAAAATATGATGGTACTATGGCTTGGCTTGCAGGAGTTATAATCATTGCTGTCCTTGGTTCCATTGCCTTAGCCTGTCTTGGGAATATCCCCGATCAAATAATCACAATGAATCAGGCCCAAGAAATGGCTGAAACAGCAGCTTTGAATAGTCAGATTCCAATAACAATAAATAAATCCGTACTGAGAGAACTTAATCGTTTCATCGGGACACCTGAGGCAAGAGCCTACATGCGGGGGACAATTTCAAGAATGCAGATGTACCGCCCTATGATTGAAAGAACCTTTAAACAATATGGAATCCCGAAAGAACTTATAGCGATGCCCATTGTTGAGTCAGGATTTAAAAATATGAAACGCCATAATGGAGATAATGTTGGGATTTGGCAATGGTCGATTGAGGCTGATCCTAGATTTGTAACTATCAATGACCATAGAGATGATCGCTTAGATCCAGAAAAAGCAACAATTGCCATATGCAGGTATATGTCGAAATATCACGGCATATTCAACGATTGGTTTCTCACAGTTCTTATGACCAATAGGGGTGAAGACATCTACAAAGGAATTAGGGCCACTGGATCTTGGGACGCTTGGAAAATTGTTGAGGCTGGCTTTGAGAATGATCACGATTACCTCCCCATGCTTATGGCGGCAGTACTCATAATAAAGAATCCGGTACTATTAAATTGAAATGTTCAGAAAGGAACTCTTTAAATGGCGCTCCCGAAAGAGCGCCACGGCCAA
>Ga0207037_10266_pt1 | contig 15412 bp, 17 predicted proteins | sample Alteio_BWMinCont_75_FD_153268 | JGI IMG/M metagenome (GOLD analysis project Ga0207037, IMG submission 153268) | Enriched cells from forest soil in Barre Woods Harvard Forest LTER site, Petersham, Massachusetts, United States -... | ecosystem: Environmental > Terrestrial > Soil > Temperate forest >... | reverse complement strand
CTCATTGGACATCCCGAGATCACGCCTTATTGCAGTTTCTCAAGGACTGTCATGCTCCGATATTATTCAAATGTTATTGGAAAAAAAACTTCACCACCTGGTTCAATCCTCTGATAATTTTATTGAAGAACTAGAGATTACAGGTCGGATGATTGAGAAACCTAATGGGTTTATAGAGAACCCTTTATTATGTATAAGTGAAACAGACCGACAAAAAATAATTAACCAACCTTTCAAGGCCCAATTTAATTCCTCAATACAAAAAAACGAAATGCTGAGTAGGCTTCACAACTATTTGAGAGGACTCACCACATCCACCTCGGCTATAGATGATGCTGTTTTGATAGCCGATGAGTTGTTCACCAATGCCATGTATAATGCTCCAAACCAGAAGCCAATTTCAAGAGAGCAAGGAACAGCTTTTAAAAATGGAGAAATCGGAGAGTTAACCGCATTTTTGACTGCCCATACCGTTTACGTCGGATGTCAGGATCCTTTCGGATCCATTGATATCAATCAGACTTTAGCGAGACTAAAAAACATTTACACAGCTAATGTACGCAAATCAATAAATATGGGATCTGGTGGAGCGGGAATAGGCATCAAAATGATTTTTGATTTGAGTTCGTCTATTTACATTGGGCTCAAACCGCAGAGGAAAACAGTAATTTACTGCGCCCTACCTTTGAAAATTGCGAAAAATAGAAGTTCTTCAAAAGGATTTCATTATGTTGTTACTTAAAATACAAGAGGACCGCTCACGATGAAGATTAATCAGGCAAATGTGACAGAGGGGATTATTTGTTTGCGATTTGTCGGGCCAATTGATGAAGATACAAAATTTTCGGAGATTCAATTTGGAAAAGATACAAAAGCCCTCATTATCGATTTACAAGAGTCGACCCGGATAAATTCCTGTGGGATCAGAGAGTGGATAAAATGGCTTGGCACTTTAGCTGAGAATATCAAACTGACTTTTAGAAATTGTCCCAAATTTATAATCGATCAGATGAACTTAGTGGAGGATTTTCTACCAAACAGAGCAAGTGTTCAATCATTTTATGTGCCCTATTATTGCAAGCAATGTGAGAAAATTAACACGTTATTGTTTGATTTGAATCAAAATTCAAAAACCTCACAAGGGCTTCCTCTCAATGAGGATAAATGCTCCCAATGTTCAGAAGTAACAGTAATGGACAACGTTTCAGGGCAATACTTTCAATTCCTTGAAGCCCAAAATGGGAGAAGGTCGTGATGACCTTTGAACTATTTGATCCTCTTTCTAGCCCTATTTTTATTTTTGATCCCGATCATAAGGTTTTGTATTGCAACGACGCATGTGTAGCGTTGTTTGAGGTCCCCAGACAAAAACTCACCTCTGGCACCCCTTGTTATGATCTGGTCACTTTTACCGACCCTGAGTTATTCGTCATGCCCAAGGGCGAAAAAGGCAAAGATAAGGCAACGAAATATCGCGAAGTAGACTTCAAGTCTGTCAATGGGAAAACAGGCTCAGTGAGGATTGCAATCAGGCCCATTTCTCAACTTGATGCACAAGAAAAACTTTGGATTTGTTATTTACAGGACGTGAGCCTTGAGGCGAATCTCCAAAAAAAGTACAATCAGGAGTTAGAAAAAAAAGAGCGTTTTATTATTCAGCTGCAAGCCACACAAGAACAGCTAATACAATCTAGCAAAATGGCTACTATCGGTGAGTTCACTGCAAGTATCTCCCATGAGCTAAATAATCCCCTCGCTGTCCTGCATAGCTGTGTTGAAGATTTGTCTTCTATTGTAAAAACGGAACCTTTAAATAAAGAAATTGCTTCTAAATTTATTGGGATGATTGAGCGCAGCACTAAGAAAATTATGAATCTGTCGCAACACCTCAAGAGTTTTTCCCATGGGCCACTTACCGACATACACCTTGTCCCAACGTCAATGTTTGATGTCATCGATTCGGCTATGAATTTTACACAGCATTTAACGACCAAGAGAACAATAAAAGTCATTAATAATGTGTCAAAAGACTTACCCAAAATTCCAATGGATCCAAGCCTTATGGAACAAGTGGCCGTCAATATGATTAAAAACGCCGCCGAAGCAATTCTTGAAGCTAATACAAATAAGCAGATTGAGCCACTGATTGAAATAAATGGACGCTATCAAAAGGATTTACAGAAGGTCGTTATCTCGTTCAAAGACAATGGGCCAGGGATCCCACCCGAAGCTAGAAAAAAACTTTTTACGCCTTTCTTTACAACAAAGCCAATCGGCAAAGGGACAGGGCTTGGCCTTTCAATATGCCAAGCGATGGCTGTTAAACACGGGGGGAGTCTAAGCCTTGACCCGTCAAGCGGCCTTGGTACTACTTTCTTTTTAACGTTACCAGTTGTTGAAATAAAAGAGCAATCCGCTAATGAGATGACACTTGACCTTGCAGGTAAATTTATTCTTGTAATTGATGACGAACCCTTGATCAGAGATATCCTTAGTCGCTATTTGACGGAAATGGGCTGCAAAATCAGTGAGGCGGAGAGTGGCGAGCAAGCCCTCGAACTGATCGCGGAAAACCCTCCAGATTTAGTGATTACCGATATCATCATGCACAAAATGAGTGGTGTAGATCTTGCGAAGCGGATTCGAAAAACCAACCCCAAAACACGAATTAGTTTTGTGTCAGGATCCCTTAATCTTGTTGGCGGGAAACTTGATCGCGCTTTATTTGATAGTTATCTAACAAAACCCTTCACAAAAAATGGATTGCAGCGTGCAATTTATGAAGCCTTTAATAAAAAAGCTTAACGATATCTTAATTGGGCCTGCAACCCGTGATGAACTTCTCATGAAGCACCTGCGAGGCCCGTTGTATTTTGTCATGGGGAATGAGAAATGAAAGACTTAATGGCGTTGTGATCAATCCTTCAAAAGGAATTTGATTTTGTTTTAGAATTTCTGCGACTTCAAAGGGCCCTTCAGAATTTACAAGGCCTCGTCCTGTTAATGTGACCGTAGCCCAATTGGAGTCAACAGTTGCTATTCCATCTAAACTTTTTTGAAGGCCTTCAAAGTTTTCTGGAGAGGTAGAAATAAAAAGATCAATACCGTCTCGATGATTTCTCTGGTAAATAATTTGGGGAGTTGGAAGTTTGTCCGAATTGAGAGCAGTTTTAAATTTTCCGAGAGCTTCGCTTAATTCCACCTCTTTAAAATGAAGTCTCGCCACATGAGAATTATAATTGACGGCCTTAAAGTTTTTTTCTTCCATAGATTCAATGAGTGTGCCCGAACCTTCTTCTGAACTCAAGTGAACAAGAATGGGGATTTGTGCTCTCTCTGCTAATTCCACACTTCTATAGTGAAGCACCCGAGCGCCCCAGTAGGTCATCTCGAGAGCGGCGTTATAGTCAAGGTGAGTAAAGGCTCGGGGACTGACTCCTGAAACTCTTGGGTCGATGGAATAAATTCCACGAACATCAGTCAAGATGTCACACCGATCAGCTTTAAATTGCGCCGCCATGGCCACAGCTGTTGTATCACTTCCGCCACGACCTAAAGTTGTAATCTCTTTTGTGTCGGGATTTACGCCTTGAAAACCAGCGATGATCACGATCAGTCCTTTGTCTAATTCTTCTTGAACTCTAAAAGCTTTAATTGTTTTGATTCGTGCATTGTTGTGACTGCCGTCGGTGAATACTCCACTTTGAGAACCCGTAAAACTTATGGCCTCAGCCCCGAGACTATTTAGCGCTATGGCCAGAAGAGACATCGAAATTCTCTCACCAGCAGAGAGGAGCATATCGAGCTCCCGTTGTACGGGAGTGTGGGTAATGCGACGACTCAAGTGAACCAGATCGTCTGTGGTATCACCCATGGCTGAAACGATAATGATGAGTTTATTCCCTTGATCGGCGAGGTCCTTGAGACGTTTTGCAATTTCTAAGATTTTTTCAGGGGAGCTAACAGAAGAGCCCCCGTATTTCTTTACCAGTAGCATTCCCCGAGTATAGGTACTGGGTACCTTTTTCGCAAGGACTGCGGTAGGGGGCTACGGGCCCCCTACCGTTCCTCATTATTACCCACAAGTCTTCGCTCAAAGGTTTTTACCCATCGCCACAGGGACGCGCATCCATTTTTACTCCGCCCCCTCCGTGGGGCCAGAGCCCTGTGACTCCGGGTCAAAAACCTTTGAGCGAAGATTAGTAATAATAGTATGGCCAAACCCATCTTTGCCTGAGGGGAGAGGCTCGAGCCCCAAGAAGGGGTTATTCATGAGAGCGCCTGGATGCGCGTCCTCCGCCCGAATGGCAAGATGGTTTGGGCCAGACTGAAAATTAATTTAAGTTGTGGGTAATAATGAGCCTACCGTTCGCTGACGAAGGTGCGGCGGAAATAAAGGGAAACGAGTTGCGCTGAGCCCTTTGGAATCCGGATCATATGGCCGCTGATATAATTTGGAATGTAATCACGGGTGAGCTCGGGATTTAAATCCCGCATGGTTTTGATATTCACACCGATGGCCTGGGCAAGTTCATCAAGGCGAGTGCCCCCGGGTGCTCGGAAATGTTCAAATTCTAAAGGCACATTATATTTTATATTGTGGAAGCCGTACATTTCCGGTGATTTTGCAATCAAAAGGGCGGCGATAAGTTTTGGAACATAATCCCGGGTTTCGCTATCGAGAGTGGCCATTTGCCAGAAATTTTTTATCCCGTGCCTTGCGATCTGATGCTTGATTCGGTTTTCGCCTGTGTTGTAACTTGCCGCGACCAGATACCAGTTATGAAACATTCCATAAAGTTTTTTTAAATATTTTGAAGCAGCATCGGTGCTCTTTTGCATGTCGCGACGTTCGTCAATCCACCATGCCACCTTTAACCCGTAACGTTCCCCTGTCTCACGAATAAATTGCCAAGGCCCCACAGCTTTTGCAGCGGAGGAAGCTTGAGACGAAAATCCGCTTTCGATCATGGCCATATAAGCGAGATCCTTTGGCAACCCATGACGAGCCAGAGTTTTTTGCAAAATAGGTAAGTAGCGAGGAGATCTTTCAAGCCATTTTGTGTACCAACTTCTTCCTGACGTTTGAAAATATCCAACCCAATATTTAACTCGTGGGTTGTACGCCACGGGAATATCAAAAACCAAAGGGGAATCATTACGTCCCGTGAAAGCTCTTGTAGGCGCGGGAGACGGTGCCGGGGTCGGAATTTTATTCGCTTTTATATTGTTCTTTGTTTTAGCTTTTGGCTTTGCCTCTTCACGGGTTTTTTCTTCTGACTCATAAACTTGCCAACTGTCAGGAGCCACTTTCATGTCAGGCGGTTCTTTAATCTTTACTAAGGGAAGTTTTGCGGTGTCACTTGCGGGCGTTAAATTTTTTGGGCTAGTAGAGCAGGCAGCCGAAATTATGAGGAGTACAGAAAGAAAAAATATCTTTGAGACACTTCTTTGCACATCCATGTTCCATCAGATTACTCGATCGAGGACTAAAATACAAAGCTCCTATTATTGACAGCCATGTCAAAAAAGCACCGCTTTCTCTAGGCAGATCTTGCCGACGCCTTCCACGAATCAAAGACTTAAAGATGAATTTCTAGACCTAATTCTAGGTGGCATAGCTTCTGCTCACTATGATGTCAGGGGGCTGGTACCGCCGAGGTCTCTTTAATTAGACGGCAAAGGGAGATTATGAGTAGCAAGGGAATTTACTCAGCACTTTCAGGAGCGATGGCGCAGAGCCAGCAGCTCGATACCATCGCTAACAACATTGCTAACGCCACTACTCCCGGTTTTAAGGGTGATAAAAATACTTTCAAAGAATATTTGACGGTTCTTGAACGCGCTCCCGACGTCAATACTGTTCCAAAAATTCCTGCAAGCATTGAAAGTTTTTACGACATGCAAGGTACGGACAAAAGCTATGCGGCTGTTGACGGAACTTACACGGATCACACCCAAGGCGGGGTTAAAGCTACGGGAAACTCCTTAGACATCGCCCTAGAGGGCAAAGGTTTTTTAGAAGTCCTCACTCCCCAAGGTCCGAGACTCACCCGTAAGGGGACGATGACCTTGAATCAAGATGGAATGCTCGTCACGACAGACGGTCTTCCCGTGCTCAGAAAAGATTCTGGCGGAGGGGACCCAAAGGAGCGCACAATTACTTTTACTAATTCAGGAAATATTTCTTTCACTCAAGCAGGTGGAGTATTTCAAGACGGAGTTAATCTGGGAAATTTAAGTATTGTCGAATTTGAAAATAACGATCACTTAAGAAAAATCGGAAATTCATTATATGCAGCGAACGATCCGGCTGTGCCTCAAGTGCCAAATCCCCAAACACAAGTTCACCAGGGGTTTATCGAAACATCCAACGTCAACATTGTTAAAGAAATGACGGACATGATTCAAACTACTCGTAATTTTGAAAGTAACCAACGGGTGATTAAAGCTTATGACGAGATGGATTCGCGTCTCGTCAACGATGTGCCGAAACTAGGTTAACTTAGAAGAGGTATGAGATGTTAAAAGCATTGAATACAGCGGCTACAGGGATGCAAGCTCAGCAAAATGAGCTCGACGTTATCGCCAACAACATGGCTAACGTAGGCACCACTGGATTTAAAAAATCCCGGGCTGAGTTTGAAGATTTACTTTATCAAACTATTAAAGAGCCCGGTGCTCAAGAAACTGGTGGTTCCGTTCATCCGGCGGGAGTTCAAACAGGTCTGGGGGTAAAGACAGGTGCGACTCAAAAAATGTTCGAACAGGGGTCACTCAAGGTCACCCGCAACCCTCTTGATTTAAATATTGAGGGAACAGGCTTTTTCCCTATTCAAATGTCAAATGGTCAAGTGGGTTACACTCGTGATGGAACTTTTCATAAAGATCCCGGCGGAAAAATTATTGATAAAAACGGAAACCCCCTTTTACCTGAAATTATTATTCCCGCAAATGCGACAGGCGTTGGAATAACCGATAATGGTCAAGTTTCAGTCACATTGCCTGGTCAAAATACATCTCAGCAAATTGGGCAAATTCAATTGGTCAGTTTTGTAAATCCCACAGGGCTAAAATCCATGGGACGAAATCTTTTTACTCCCACTCCCGCCAGTGGCACTCCCCAACAGGGAAATCCCGGAGAAAATAATTTAGGATCGATCAGCCAAGGGGAACTAGAGGGAAGTAACGTGAATGTCGTTGATGAAATGGTCAATATGATTTCGACCCAACGAAGTTATGAAAGTAATTCGAAGGTCGTACAAGCGGCAGATCAGATGCTGCAGTACTCAAATAACTTAAGGTAATAAATGAAAATTCTCTTAATGCTATTATTGATGAATTCTTTACCGGCAATGGGTTCGGTAAAATCAACCACATCTGTGCATATTCACAGTACGGGAGAAGTTTCTGGTCATCGCATTCTCCTTGGTGAGATTGCTAGTATTTCTTCCCTCTCACCTCGCTCAGAAAAAATTCTTTCTGAAATTGATTTGGGAGAGAGCCCCGGAGACGGAAAAGTCGTTCAATTTACCGCTTCTGATATCAGCCAAAAATTACAATCCCATGTCGATGAGTTTAAAGGCGTTCAAGTTACCATCCCCGAATCTATAATCATAAGGCAGCGGGAAAAATCGATAACAGCGACTGGGGTCAAAGAAAAAATCGAAGATATTGTGCGATCTTTACTTCCCGACCCTACTTGGGAGTACGAAGTTTCGGAAGTCACCTTAGCTCAAGTCGTTGAGTCTTTAAAAATAACAGGTTATCAAATCATTGCGCCACTTAATCGTCCCAAGGGCAATTTTAGTTTCGAACTCATTGCTCAGGAGCACGCAGCACCCCGTCGATTTTGGGTAACGGCAAAGGTAAAATATTTTGCTCGCACGGCCATTCTCACAAGACAAATTGCCGCCCATACACGTTTTCAACCTTCTGACTTAAATTGGGAGAGAAAGGAAGTGACCTACCTCCTTGATATTCCCGCAACGAAATCGGAAGTGGCAACGGGTCTAGCCAAAATGACTTTAATGCCAGGTACCATGCTTCTGAGGTCTCACTTTGAGCGCGAGATGGCTCTGAAGTTCGGAGAGGAAGTGGATCTCTTAGCGGGCGATGAGCAACTTCTCGTAGCCACCAAAGGCATTGCCCAACAAAACGCATTTATCGGTGACACCGTAAAAGTAAAAAGCTTAGCGACAAATAAAATTGTAGATGGAGTTGTAACGGGGCGAGGGGTGGTTAATGTCCGCTATTAAAAAAATATTTCAAGGGTCATTTATTTTGGTCGTTGCATTGTCTTGCGTCGATTGTGCGAGTTTCGGAAAAAAACTTAAGAGTTGGATGGGCGGTGGAGATGATAAAAAAGTGGCGGCATCTCCTCCTGTCACAAGCTTTGCAAATCAGCCTAATGTTTCTACTGGCAAAGATAGAAAATATCGCCGTGTGACTAAAGATAATTTTGGCGACGATGAGGGTCTAGAAGAAAATAGTGGCTCCCTTTGGCGTAAAGAGGGACAGGCCTCTTATTTATTTAGCCAAAATAACTTACGCTTGATGGGCGACATCATTAACGTCGACGTTGAAGGTAAAGCCGCAGATAACCTTGGTGCGAAATTAGCCATAATTAAACAAAATCTTGCCCGTATAGAAAATCCAAAACCGGCTAATGGAGCCAAAGGCACCAACAAAGATCGTCAGCCCGCGGCGACAGACACAAACACCCCTGGAGCTTCTGGCGCAGACGTTGCGCAAACCGAAGAAGCTAAGGCTAAGGATCTAGCCGAAAAGAAGTTCGATTCGGTTCCGTGTCGAATTACAGAAAGAAATCCCGATGGGTCTTACCGCGTGAAGGGCCAGTCGTCAGTCTATGTGGGTCGACATGAGTACCGCTTGATCGTTACGGGCCTTGTTCGCCCAGACGATGTAACGTCAGATGTTGTGGGTTCGAGCAAACTCATCGACGGCAAATTTGATTTAGTGGCCTCAAACAAGGAGGTAAGGTAAATGAGACTTTTTACGTTCGCCCTCGTGACCTTATTTTTACCAGATCTGGTTTTTGCTTCTCGAATTAAAGACATCTCAAATGTTCGTGGTGTTCGCGAGAATCAACTTCTGGGTTACGGTCTTGTTGTGGGTTTGAACGGAACCGGCGATGGCAAAGACGAATTCACATCAAAAAGTTTTACCCGCATGCTCGATACCATGGGGATGAAGCTTGATTCTAAAGATATTGACAGTAAAAACGTTGCAGCCGTCATTATCACAGCAACATTGCCAGCATTTGCTCGAGCGGGAAATAAACTCGATGTTTCCGTGAATAGCATTGGAGGTGCAAGTAATCTTCAAGGGGGAACACTTTTGCAAACTCCCCTCAAAGCTGCAGACCAACAAGTTTATGCCGTCGCACAAGGCTCTATCATTATCGGTGAAAAGGGTCAACCTACCGTGGGACGTGTTCCTGGTGGGGCTCTTATCGAGACAGACACGGGTGCTGATTTTTCTACACGCAAAATGTTTCGCCTCACACTTTTTGACCCCGACTTCACAACGGCAGCGAGAGTTGTAAAAACGATTAATCAAGATCTCGGTGGCAAGTTTGCTTCCGCAAAAGATCCGGGAACAGTCGATGTTATTGTTCCGTTCAATTACGATGGAAACGCCGTTGAAATGATGGCCAGCATCGAAAACCTAGACGTCAGTAGTGATACACGGGCTCGCGTTATTGTGAACGAAAGAACGGGTACTGTGGTTATTGGCGAACACGTCCAGATTTCTGCAGTCGCCATAAGTCATGGAAATCTCACGGTCCAAATAAAAGTTCCTGATCTTCAAAATACTTTGAGCCAAAATGCCACACCACTTACGGCGGGGCCGGGATCGGCACCTCAACAACAGAATGGAGATGGCGCGCCGAATGTTAACTTGCGTGGTCCTGCGAGTGTGACTGGGGCTACGGGAATTTCAAACATTGCACGTGCGGCAAGTGGCGGAAACACCCCAACAATAGTAAAGAGTGGGCACGTGGCGATTATGAAAAAAACCGCGAGTGTTGGTGATCTCGTGAAAGCCTTGAACGCTTTGGGTGTCACGCCTAAAGACCTGATCACAATTTTGCAATCGATCAAGGCCGCCGGTGCACTTCAAGGTGAACTTGAAGTTTTATGAAAAAGCGCATCGGTATTTTTTCAAAAATGATTTACAATGAAAGTATCAGAATCAGATCCCAACACAAGGATGTGTTGGGTGTGCAGTCGGGGGGTTCGGTGAGCCATAGGTTAATAGCCATGGATCGGCTCGAACACACGTTTCTCGCAGGAAACAGATGCAGGATGTCGGCGCAGGCCAAGGATTGGCTCGAGGCCCATTTTGCAAAATGAGGCGCAGGACGCGCAAACTCATTGGCCCATCAACCCCTTTTTTTCTTTTGCCGTAGAGTTACGCCATGATTAAAAATATTTCTGATAGAAATTCCCTGACTGCTCCAATCAATCAAAAAACTGAAGAGAAAACACGTGACCCAAAAATGTTGGAGGCAGCACGTGGTTTTGAAAATCAATTTGTCCGTCAACTTATTTCTGAAATGCGAAAAACAGTTCCTAAAGATGAATTGCTTCCTGAAAGCATGACTGAAGATATTTTTAAAGAACAACTTGATGGCGAGTACGCCGACAAGTGGGTGCAAAATGGAGGCATCGGCCTTGCCGATATTATTTACGATCAACTGGAGCAGCGCTACGGCCCTGTGAAACAGATCCCTCCAGCTAAGGGAGAAATATTCCCGTTACAGACACAGGGGGCGGCGACCACCAAACAGCATAAGTCGCCAATGCATGACATTTTTGCCCGTGCCGACAAAGATCTTTTTATCGCGAAGAAGGGGCCCAACGGATTTAATATAAAATCTCGGGAGCCGTTGCCAGAGCGTGTGGACATCAGATCACCCCTTTCTGGATTGGTTTTACAGGCGTCGGCCCTTGAAGACGGGCGCCAACTTGTTGTGATTAAGCACGACGAAGGTCTTGTGAGCCAATTTATTCATACTGGACGAAACAATGTAAAAAGTAACACTCGGGTTGCTGCGGGAGACGTTATCGCGGAGCTACCGCCCTCTCAAAGAGGAGAGTCGGCAAATGTTTTTTTCGGGTTGCGCCCACGTGCTGATCTTGAATAGAATAAAGAGTGGAGTCCTTTTCAAGCCATGGGAGGCTTAAATGAAAGTTGATCGACCAAATACCGAACACATTGAAGGCGCAAACTCTGGTCTTGCTGAGTCGGTCAAAAAACGTGGAAAAGTTTCGCCACATCGAGAGCCTGCTGCTCCAGATAAAATGAGCAGCGAAGAATTGGGTTCGGCCAAAGTCAAGTTATCTGATCGCGCCCAAGACATGAAAAAAATTCGCTCCCATGTTGACGCAGCACCCGAAGCTGACGAAGCCAAAATTGCAAAATTCAAAAGTCTCATTGCAAATGGGCAATACAAAGTCGATTCAAAAGCCGTCGCCGACAAAATGGTCGACGAGCACGCTTATAACGATTTCTTTAACGGCGGAGAAGAGTAAGAGCTGTGGACGCAAGCGCAAAGGCTTACAAAAATTTGGCCGATGTTCTTGAGGACGAAGTCAAAGTCTATAGGGCCATGCTCGACCTTGTTCGTAGGGAAAAAGATGTTTTGATCGCAGCAAATATCACAGAGCTCGAAGAATGCAATCAAGCCAAAGAAGCCATGGTTTTAAAAGTTCGTGGCTTAGAACGCATTCGGGAAAAAGCCGCACGAGAGTTAGGCGCGGTTGTTGGCCTCACATCGGATAACCCAAGACTCTTAGACCTTGCTTCAAAAATGTTAGATCCAGAATCTTCGAAACTCCGAAGTGTGCATTCCACTCTGGATTTATTAGTAAGACGAATTAAAGATTTAAACAGCGCCAATGAAGAACTCATTCAATCATCGCTGAAAGCCGTAAACGGGGCTCTGGGTGCGATCAAGCAAACTCTGCAACCTAAAACAACTTATGCGGCCTCCGGTGAAGTGAAACAAAATGAAGTGGCAGGCCACTTCGTGAGTAAAGAAGTTTAAAAAGGTACCTGCTTACTTTTAGCAGCACCTCGTAAATATTGCTAAAAGGTAGCAGGTACCTTTTGGCGGTTCTCAGGATGAGAGCCATATGAAAGGACAGGATGTCACGGATCGGGTCTCTCATGTCGGTGGGAAAGCAGTCGTTGCAGAATAGCCAAACTGCGCTTCAAACTACATCTCATAACGTAGCTAACGTGAACACTGAAGGGTATACCCGTCAGCGCGTTGAACAAGTTACGGCCGACCCTGTTTCTTCTGGAAAATTACGATTGGGTCAAGGGGCAAAAACTGCGGCTATTACTCGAGTCGTTAATGGCTTTCTCACAAAACAAATCAACGAAGAAACATCTCGCTTCGGATCTGCCGCAGGGAAAGAAGCTCCCCTGGCGAGAGCTGAACAAATTTTTAATGAAAGTATAAATAAGGGCCTCAATCATTTCTTAAGTCAGTTCTTTAATTCCTTTAGAGATCTGGCCAATAACCCAGAATCCCAAGCTAATCGTGCTGCTGTTAAAGAAACGGCAAAAACTCTCGTTGAAGACTTTCACCGCATTGACAGACAACTCACAAGTATTCAAAGAGAAGTCGATGTCCAACTCACCGGGCAAGTAAGTCAAATCAACGGGTTCACTAGAGAGATCGCCTCTCTGAATCAAAAAATTCAAATGGTCGAAATGCAAGGTATGCCCGCCAATGACGAGCGTGACCGTCGCGAACTTCTGGTCAAAAAATTAGGGGAGCTCGTCAATATTCGTTACGGCGAGGGGGATAACGGAAAAATCACTATCACGGCGGGAAATACGGCTGTTCTCGTTAGCGGTGCCGAATCAAACGAACTCTTCGCCCGCCAGACAACGGCGGAAGGACCTAAACGTGAGGGGGCGGTCGATATCTTCTTCAGAAATGGCGATAAGGGCTCCGAGTTTGCCGTGACCCGCGAGTTTAAAGGCGGAGAAATCGGTGGAGCTCTTGAGGCCAGAGACTACGCTCTCAACAAACTTCATGCGGACATGGATCATCTGGCTTACACACTCCATGATTCCGTAAACGCCATCCACGAAAGCGGTTATGATCGTTACAATAATACGGGAAGAAGTTTCTTTGATCCCCTCCATGCGGAATTTAAGGCCGCTGAGAATCTGACCATGAATCAAGATATCGATAAGGAAGCAGGGTTCATCGCCACAGCCATGGAAGCCGACAGCCCAGGGGATAATCGCGTAGCTCACGCCATTGCAAGATTACAAACTGTGCAACTCCTCAAAGGGGGAACGACAACCATCGATGACTTCTACAATGGAATGGTCGGTGAGTTTGCTGTCGACACAAGTAAAAATAAATCAGTTCTTGAACACCAAAAAAATGTTGTTGATCAGTTAAACAACATTCGCGAATCAGTCAGCGGTGTGAGTTTGGATGAAGAAACAACGGACATGGTGAAATTTCAAAAGGCCTTTGACGCATCCGCAAGGATTATCAAAGTGGCCGATGAAATGTTTGATACGGTATTAAACCTTAAACGGCTCTAGGATAGAAAATGCGAGTGAGTAACAACATGAATTACGAGCAGGTCAAGGGCAACATTCAGAAGAATCGCTCTGAAATGGCTGACTTGCAAAATCAAGCGGCCACTCAGAAACGCATCACCAAACCATCTGATGACCCTGTTGGTACGGCTCGCACATTAGGCCTTCGCACAGAAAAAATTGGCATCGAACAATTTATGAAAAATGGTGATCTGGCTAAAGGCTTTATGAATATCACCGAAAGTTCCCTCGGCGATCTCACCGAGCTCCTCTCCCGTGCAAAAGAATTAGCCATCGGTCAATCCAGTGACGCGAGCACCAATGCCGAAGGGCGAATGGCAACGGCCTCTGAAGTGGATCAAATATTTAAAGACATGGTCGCCATTGGAAATCGCCGAATGGGTGAGCGCTATATTTTCGGAGGTTATAAAACGACAAAGTCCCCCTTCAATCATAATGGTGATTACAAGGGAGACAGTGGTGGAATTCAGGTTGAAGTAAATAAAGGTGTTTATTCCACAATTAACTTACCGGGCGATAAATTATTTTTAGGCAGAGACAATGCTCTTGCGCAAATTCCAGAAAATCGCCGAGGGTCAACCACCCCGAATTACCCGGGGGCCGAACCGCCCAAGGAAGAAAATGTTCAGGTCCGTGGGCCCGCCTCAATTGGGTTAGACGAAAATTTGGATAAGAATGGGCGCCCCCTTAAAGAGGGTCACGAGCAAAAAGAAGTGAAACCCGAACCCCAGCCGGGTGAAAATCTTTTTACCACCATCAAAGCCCTATCAGATGGGCTCAGAGCCAATGACACTGTAGCGATTCAAGATACTTTATAAAGATTGGATGCGGGTTTAGAGCAGGTGGTATTACTTCGAGGACAAATTGGCTCGAGGACTTCTTCCTTAGAAAATACCATGAGCTCTCTTATGCATAATAAAGTCGATGACTCGGCTCAATTGAGTACCATTGAAGATGCCGATGCTTTTGAAGTTTTTACTGACATAACCAAAAACGAAAACACACTTAAGGCGACGCTTCAGACTTCAGGCAAATTGATTCAGCCTAGTTTGCTTGACTTTTTGAGGTAGTCCGGATAACTGATGAAGCAATTTAAAACAGTTGCCGGATCACAGGAAGTGGCAAGCATCCTTCAAAAGGGTGTTAGTTGTAGGAGAATTAAAAAATGCTAGTATTGACTAGGAAGTTGGGCGAAAGCATTGCAATTGACGACCATATAAAGATTGTCGTTGTCCAAATCAAGGGAAAGCAAGTTCGTCTAGGTATTGAAGCCCCCAAAGAAACAAAAATTCATCGCGAAGAAGTGTATATGGCTATACAGGAGCAGAATAAGGTCTCTTCGACCACAAGCTCTGACGATACCAAAAAGGTCGCAACTCTTCTTAAGCGTGGTTAAAATAGCGCGGATGGCCTATTTTTACCCTTGCAGGCTTAATTATCTGCTTGTTAGGCTGGACACGGAGGTCTAGGGATATGCAAATTCAAACCACCCGGTTTGGTACAGTCGAAGTCAATGAATCCGATCTCGTTAATTTTAACGAAGGCCTTCTTGGGTTTATCGAATTACGAAAATTTGTTTTACTAGACGATCCCAATGACGAAATTTTTGCCTGGCTTCAATCCTGTGAACGGCCAGGAATTGCATTTCCGATTTTAGAGCCAGAACTTTTTGCAGAAGGTTTTAATCCAACAATCACGAAAGGTGATTTGTCGGCCATGGGTCTCACTTCTAAAGAAGGGATGCGTCTCTTCACAATCATAACAATTCCAGAAGATGCAACTCAAATGA
>Ga0207037_10278_pt2 | contig 15504 bp, 12 predicted proteins | sample Alteio_BWMinCont_75_FD_153268 | JGI IMG/M metagenome (GOLD analysis project Ga0207037, IMG submission 153268) | Enriched cells from forest soil in Barre Woods Harvard Forest LTER site, Petersham, Massachusetts, United States -... | ecosystem: Environmental > Terrestrial > Soil > Temperate forest >... | reverse complement strand
CGGCCATCCACTACGGAATGGTTGCTATTGAAAGCCATTGTGCTTTCGAGAGCGGTCGCTGTATAGCTGAAGGTGGTCGGGGTACTGAGCTGATCTGTCGTCGCATAGGGCCGCCAGAAGTTTGGATCAGCGGTCTTGCTGAAATTGGTGCCCGTGTAATAGACCGTGGACGTTTTGCCGTTTTCGTCAGTGACGGACGTCTGTGCGCCACCGGTGCAATCCCACGTAAACGAGGCGGATAGACTCAATGGCTCACTGATGCTAGCAGGAAATGCATTTCCGCAGGTCGACGTCGCATTCGGGTAGTTGTAGGTCGTTACATTTGCTCCACCGCTGCTGGTCGTTCCCGCATCAGTGGCAGTCTTCACGTTGCCTGTATCGTAATTTGTGAATACGCGGTACAGAGATGTCGTGCTGTTTACTACAGTCCGTAGCGTTGTCAGATTACCGCGCGATCCGGAAACCGAAGTGTGTTGCGGTGTTGCGCCGGTGGGGGCCGTGGCGGTCGTCTCATCATAGCTGTAATAAGTGTTAGACGTCACACTTCCAGGGGCGGTTAGAACCTCCACTTCACACGGATGATCCACGATTCCACTCAAGTTTGAACAGCCTCCGGAGGAGTTTGCGGTGCCGTAAAGGATGCTCACCCAGCGGAGGAGTGAGCCTACGTGCCCCGCACCGTAATCGTAATCGTAGATGCCCGCTACTAAGCCTGAGCTGTTGTAGACAATATCGGTTTCTGATTCCTGCCCGCTGGAGTTGGGAAAGTATTTGAAGATTGTTCGCTCATTAATTCCTCCAGAAATAGCGGTTGTGGTGCAGTTCGTGGAGTTACCGTTGTAGCACGTAATCGTGGTGCTCAACAGTGTGCCTGACGTACTTCCCTGATAGACCAAACGCTGAGTCTCGTAGAAGGATGCCGAGCCTGCCTGAAAATCAATCTGCGTCTGGTTTGAAGGCGTGCTCGGGTCCATAATCAGCGTCTGCCAGTGAGAGCCAGAGACCTGGCTTCGAGCATACGTCCAGGACCCGCCCGGGCTTAGCGCGCGCGTGAGGGTGCCAGTGCTCCCGTCACTAAAGATCCCCGAACCATTGGCTCCGCCGCTGTACGTGTACGCGATGGTTCCCCCCGTTGGCAAGGTGACTGACGCAATTCTGCCGGTAACGCAGGAAGAGGTCCCAGGCTTCGGTGTACAGTTGGCAGCGGAGGGTGTCGGCTCGTAGGTGAAACTGTGGCTGCTACCGTCTGGCAACGTGACGGTTTTCACCAGCGGGTTGCTAAGCGCGCCATATTCAGTGATGCCGCTGATCTGAAACCAAGTCTGCACGGTGTAGTTCGTATAGCTTACGGTGTAGGAAGCATTCGCGCCTGAAGGAGCGACGTAGGTGAGGGTCGTATTGCTCGGGGCTATGCCGGCAAGAGCAAGAACCTGCGTACCGAGAGTGTCTGTCCAGGCACCGGCGCTCTCAGTGATCATATTGCCGTTCGCATCGGTGGCACTCCACGAACCTCCCGAAGGTGGGCCGCTGACGAACGGCGGGTTAATGGTCGTCCCGGATTTTGTGACGACATACCCCGAAATTGAATTGGCAGTGGCAGGGCCAACATAAAAGGTGTAACCGGACCCATCACTTGCCACCGATTCCTCGGCTTGCGTTGGCTGGGGTCCATTCGGCGGCGATGTGCACCCGGTCGTAGTGATGTAGTACGCGGTGGCCGATATTTGATGACTGAAACCAGCCGGGTCATGGTAGACGAATCCGGAGTACTCAACCTGGGTGTAGGTGCCGTATTTATAAGGGGGATTGATCGGACAGGAACCTCCCGAAGTTGTAACGGAGTAGCTGATGTATCCGCCCCCACCGGCGTTCGAGATATTGCTCCATCCAAATGCGGTCGCTGGTTGCCACTGGGTAACCCCACTACTGGTCACAGGCGACCACACCAGACCGTCGTAACTGATGTCGTAGGTAAACGGAATCCCCCGGCCTGCCTTGTGCAAAACCGGAATTGTAAAGTGAACGTCCAGATTCCCAAGGTTCACCAAATCGAATGGCCCACCGCCCCAACTGCTGAATGGAGGCAATGTGGCTTGAGTTTGAGCCGATGCAACGCCGGACCACAAGACTACGATCAGAAGGGAAAGTCTGGAAGAGAGTTTCATGTTTCTTGTTCTCCTTGGTGCTCCGCTTTGAGGGCTCAATTGATCACAAAAGTCGATAGTGATAAGCCAGAATTGAAAGAAGCTCCGGAGACAGTGATATCGACCAGCAAGTTCCCTTGCTGGTACTTCTGGATGTGCGTTGGAACTAGAACGCCGCTGATAGCCTGATAGTTAGAAAAATCAACTTCCACCAGAAGATTGGCACCAGCGTTGCCATCTGGATGTGAATTGAAAGTGACTGCCGACGGCAACAGCGTCGCGCTATCAAGGTAGAAGTCCATCGTGCTGAGTTGTTTTGGGCTCGGGTTCAAAGCGGCCGGATTGGATTGGTAAACGTAGGATTGGATGTGCTGGACGCTTTCTCCTTTCCAAGTCGTTGGGCCAATGTAGGACAGCACTACGTTCGGACCTGCCGCCAACGAACCAAGGACAGGGAAGAACCACACTGCGTCGGTCCAACAATTCTGTGAGGCGAACTTGCCCGACGAATTGTTGGGAGCAAGCCATTGGCCGAGTTGCGCCCCTGTCTGAGCGTCTCGAATGTCGGTGCGGGCACCGCTCGTGAGTGCGAGGTCCATCCGGCTCTCACCGATACCGAGCGCACGGAGAGTGGCGGTGCCGGTGTCCGACCCATTCCAAGTCACGCTACCGGTCAGAGTCACGTCGCTAATACTGAGGTTCCCAACCATCGTGGCGATCGAATGAGCAGCGTACGAGAGAGCTTGGGGATTGCTGGTCGGTGGATTCTGTGACGTAGCACGGCAGACGAGAGCGATGGAAACTAAGGCAATAGCAGCATATCGAAGCATACAGCTTCCTCCTTAATAGATGAGATCGCACAGCTATCTTCCCTCCCTAATATCGGGGACTTACGTGCTGAGAGCGATCCTTCGAGTCAAGGGGAAGCCGCAACCTGAGGCGGAACTTCGAGGCCCCTCAAAACCTTCTCAAGGTCAGATTAGCTTGGAAGCTATGCTCCTCCTCTTGTTATGTCAAGGAGAAAGACACTGCATGTCTTGTCAATCATAAAGCAGCGTGAGGAATATCACAGGCAGTTACAGGAAAGGTGAGTCAGTTACAGTCTGTGGAATCGTGAAATCTTCGATCCCGTTGCGTCAACGGAACGAAGGGTGATCGAAGCGACCGCACAAGAAGGCTTCAATGTAGTTCCCAATCGTGCCGAACCCTTCCCCTTGTCACGAAAATTGCGAAACCTGGACTGCATTTCAAGTCGTCGCCGTGGTTTTTCCGCAGCCTGTTAGGTTACCCTTCGCCACGGATACGTCGGTAAAACCTCCCATCACCTGTTATCAACAACTTACGAGGAACTTTAAGATATACAGAGGGACTTTTCTTGGTGCTGATATCCGAATCGACGAAGACACCTGTCGCTCGGCCGGACGCAAAAACATCGTCGACCCGCCCAGAAACAGAAAGGCGACCCCCTGTTGAAGGCCGCCTCTACGTCAAAAGATCCAACGCTGTTTAGCGGTGGAAACCTGTTCTGGATCTTTGACGTGAATGCGGCACGCGTCGGGCGGCGATGGGCGTGGGGTAAACCACCAAGGAAACAGTTTTGGTGGCTTGGGAGGCCGGTTAGAGGGTGTTACCTAGCTGTCCGCCTGCCCACGAACTGCAAGGAAGCGAGGTTAAACGTCATCCCTTGTTTACAACACCAACCCAAGCTCTATAATTGGTGCCCATGCGCCGTCGGGTGGCTCCCCATCATTGCGTTCTCTCCAGAATGCCTGCTGGGTGGCAAAGATTGCTGGTGCTGGCCTGCCTTGCTCTCCTGCAAGTATCCTCTGGATGTGGTGGCGGCTCTGGCTCAGGTAGCCAGCCTCCCCCTCCTCCTCCACCTCCCCCCTCGAATCCTGTGCCAGTCATTGTTTCGCTAAGCCCGAATTCTGTAACAGCAGGTGTGGCGACTTTCACATTGACGATTACGGGAGATAATTTCCTATCCTCGTCAACTGTGCAATGGAATGGTAGCTCGCGAGTTGCAACATTCACTTCAAGCACTCAGTTGCAAGCGCAGATCACAGCGGCGGACATCGCCAGCGCTGGGTTGGCTTCAGTGAGTGTTACGAATCCAGCTCCCGGTGGTGGGAATTCGGGATCGGCGGAGTTTACGATCAACGCAACTTCGAATCCTGCACCTTCCATCAAATCCCTCAATCCATCTTCGGTAAACGCCGGAAGCTTTGGATTCATCTTGACTGTAACTGGCTCGAATTTCATTCCTGCTTCAACGATCGAATGGAATAGTACGGCTCTTTCCACGACGTATCTCTCCGAAACCCAACTCGAAGCCCAGATTCCCGGACCCGACGTTTCTGCTTCCGGATTCGCCGATGTGGCCATCGTGAATCCTTCTCCTGGTGGCGGAACATCCGCACCTGTAACGTTTACCGTTGCCTATGGACCGATGGTTGTCAGCCAGTCAATAAATGACTTGGTTTGGGACTCGACGCATCAGCGGATTTACATCTCTGTGCCCAGCCTTGGTGGGACCTACGGCAACACCGTTGCAGCCCTAGATCCAAACACGGGCTTGATCCAATCGTCGCAGTTTGCAGGCAGCGAGCCCAATTTGCTTGCCATATCCGACGACGATCAATTCTTGTACGTAGCGCTTGATGGATCGTCTTCCGTCCAGCGCTTTACCCTTCCTAATCTTCTTACGGACATTAACTATTCCCTGGGGACATCAGGTCCATCCGGTGAATATGGCCCGTCTTTTGCCCTCGACCTCCAGGTTGCACCTGGTCTCCATGACACAAGTGCAGCCGCACGCGGCAGCTTCGTAGTCAGTCCGGTCGCGCAGGGAGGGATAGCGATCCGTGATAATGCTATTCAGCGGCCGACAGCTGCTGGCCCTCCCGCCGGTTATTACGATTCCCTTCAGTGGGGATCGGATACGGCTCTGTACGCTATCAATAACGAGATTTCCAGCTTCGATTTCTACACTTTGGCGGTTGGCTCTACGGGAACGGCGCTTGTCAACGATTACCCGAGCGAATTCTCAACGTTTTATGTGAGGTTGCATTATGACAGCGGCACTGGATTTGCGTATACCGACGATGGGTACGTAATCAATCCTGCGAATGGCCAGCACGTCGGGCAGTTTCCGGCGTCTGGGTTAATGGTGCCGGATTCAACCCTCAAGAGCGCATTTTTCCTGGGGCAGACGCAGGCCCAATCCGGTACAACCAACTTCACGATTGAATCATTCAATCTGACAACATTCGCAGCAACAGCTGAGGTCACTGTGCCAAATGTGCAGGGGAATCCTCAGCATTTCATCCGCTGGGGCGTGAATGGGCTGGCATTCAATGACGATGCGGGTTTTGTCTACATCCTCAATAGTCCTTTTGTCACAGACGGTGGTAAGCGAGTGACAACGCCGCAGCGCTACCTGAGCCCGGTCGGAAGGACTAGCTTGCTTCGAAAGGCGATTCGCTCCTCGAACGTCATAGCGAATGTCAGATCGAAACGCAGGCTGAAGTCGAGGGATTATTCAGCGAATTCTGCCGTTCCTAACCCTGCTCCGTCAATGACGGCGCTGAGCCCAAGTACTGTCACCGCAGGCGTGAATGCTTTCACCTTGACAGTTACCGGAAGCAACTTCGTGTCTCCCTCCACAGTTGAATGGGGCGGGAATCCGCTCCCAACTGAATTTGTGTCGAGCAGCGAACTGCAAGCGCAGGTTAGTGCCTCTGACGTGGCAGCTGCTAATACAGTCGTGATAAATGTAGTAACTCCTAGTCCAGGAGGGGGCACTTCGCCTGCCTTGATTTTCGGCATCGTTCCGGCGTCCGGTTCGATTCCCGTGATCCAGTCGCTTTTTCCGGGTTACATTGTGGCTGGCAGCGCCGGATTCACCATGAACGTAAATGGGCTTGCATATTTCAATGCGTCGAGTGTGGTCGAGTGGAATGGGAGTCCCCGTTCGAGTTATCTAAACAGCCCTGGACAGCTACAGGTTCAAATCAGCGCCTCTGATGTTGCAACTCCTGGGTACGCTCAGGTGACCGTAACCAATGCAGGGCCTGGCGGAGGCATATCCAATGTGGCCGAATTTCAGATCCTTTATCAGCCGACGGTCGTCAATCAAGTGTCGAATGACATGTTGTGGGACGCAGTTAACCAGGTCATGTACATATCGATCCCGAGTACTGCGAGCACGCACGCTGACCAAGTGTGCGTCCTCAACCCCACGACTGCGGCGATAGGGACCTGTCAGCCAGGCAGCGAGCCACATAAGCTCGCGATCTCTGACGATAGTCAGTTTTTGTATGTCGGAATGGACGGCACTGGCTCAGTACAGCGCTTTGTTCTGCCCAGCTTGACTCCTGATATCAGCTATTCGCTAGGTACCGAGCCGGGCACGGGGTCCCTATACTATGCACTTGACCTTCAAGTTGCTCCCGGTGCCCCCCATACGACAGCGGTTTCATTGGGTACGGTAACGGACCCCGCTGCGACGGGTGGAATTACTATCTACGACGATTCCACGCCCAGACCGACAAGCGTGCTTGGTTGGGGACCGACTCAAGATCTCTATGACTCACTCCAGTGGGGTGCCAACGTGACCGAGTTGTATGCAGCGAGTACCGAGGGTGGAGGTGATTTCTACACGTTGAGCGTGAGTTCTTCCGGAGTCGTGCTCGACCAAGACTATCCTTCGGTATTCTGGAATGAGGGCAAGATTAATTACGATGCAGCTAACGGCCTCATCTACTCAGACGATGGATTTCATGCAATCGATCCTTCTACCGGAATGCCTGTCGGCATTTTCGAGGTGGGAGGTGGATGGCCCATGGCCCCTGACTCAACTCTGAACACGGTATTCATGCCCGTCCAATACATATGGCAGATCGAGTCCCCGAATTACACCATAGATTTGTTTGACATGGCGCACTACGTTCTGATTGCCCAGATTCCCTTCTACACCACCGCGGCAAATCCCATTTTGTACATCGGTCGATTCATTCGATGGGGCACCAACGGACTAGCGTTGAACGATACTCAAGGAAATATCTACCTGATTTCTGGATCGTTTGTCCGCGGGAACCAGAAATCTGCCTCGCAGCGGCGGGTGAAGCCAGTTCGGATGCCATTGGCCGCTCACTGATACCGCGGTCCTCAGTGTACCCTTGTCGCCCCCTTCCCGTGTCATAATAGTCAAGCATCCAGAGCGAGTCGGACATGCGCCGACTCCCCAACCGAGACGAATTCATCACGTCCACGGTGGTCACAGCCTACGCAGGCTGGATGCGGCGACGAAGATCGCAAAGGAACATCAACCATGAAGCAGATCATCTGTCTCCCTCCACTGGCGGAGACAATCGAAACATCGATCCCCGCGACCGTTGATCCCGAAGTGGGCGAACCGCGTTGTCCAAATGGGCATAACTCAGCGATTCCTCCGCGATGTCCCACGCTGATGTTCGTCACATGCTGGCACTACAGCACTGGAGCCACTTGGAATGGGTACTGCATTACGTGCGGCGTCCGCCATGCGCCGTTTAGGATTTATTGGCATTCCTTTCGCATGGATGACAAAGCTGTCGGCCCAAAGAACTACTGCGGATACTGCGGGGCGAAGATGGTCAGTGGCTGAATCAGTGAACGTTCCATCTCAGCCACAGCAGGAGCGCGTGAAGGCAGGTGTACGCAATGCAGACAAACCGGGATTCACACGCAAAGGAGACAAGCTAGGCCGTCCTGTTGGGCCTGCTGGGCCGAACCCTTCAACACGGTGGCGTAGAGCACAGAGACAGCAAGCACTAGCAGCACCCACGCTTCACCATCCTGCCTGACCATCCCCTTAGGCAAGTCGGAATCTATGCGTGTACACTCCAGCCGTGCGTGGGCTAAAGATGTATGGAGGTGTATTTGTGGCCGCAAGAGGGAGATTCCAATGAAACGAGTTGTGCTCTTCGTGATTATCCTGATGCTGGTTGGTTGCTCAAACAATTTAGGTCGTAGGGAAGCACAGAGGGCAGTCAACAAAGCGGTCAAGAGAATCCCCGAGCCTAAAGAACTGTTGATTAACACGGGATTGGTGTCGGGCTATTGCATTGATGAGCCAGCTTTCAATCCCACAGATGGTCCAGCATACAAAGCACTGGCTAAGCTGGGGATCGTAACCATGAAGAACGTCGGCAACGGTTGGCAGGTAGACCTTACCGAGGCTGGGAAACGGGCCGTCGCGGGGGAGCCGTACGGGCATGAGCAAAAACAACATTGTGATGAATGGCAGTCTAGCCTGCCCATTGCCACGTTTGATGGGATTGAACTCACGGGCATACAACAAGAGGGAATTCACGCTAAAGCAGACATTGCCATTAAATGGAAGCTCACTCCATTAGGGCTGGCGCTAAAGACGATTCCCGAGGGGAACGACGTAGAAATGGGGCTAGGGCATGAGTTTTCGTACATGCCCAGAGGCGAAAAGGAATTCTCGCAGAACGACGTTGCCAAGTTCGAGAAGTATGATGACGGTTGGCGATTGAAGACTCCTGAGCAGTGAGAACACTGAGTACGATGCCCACAACAGGAACCCATAGCGCAACGCCACGCGCACGCTCTGACCATCCGTCCAGCAGTGAACCTCCGAACTCAGGGAGCACTGCGTCTGCAATAACACGGTGTTGACTACGCAGATCGCCATGCGTTCAGCCAAGAAATCACTTGGGGAAAATCGAGGTGGGGCATACCCCTGATTTAAAGAATGCTTTCGCAAGCCGGGGCATACCTCTGCAATTCGGCCTAGCGTCCGTGCGGCCTTTCGCGTGGGCTGATTCGTAGCGATCTGCCTGAGAGATTCCGGTATGTTACCGCGATCCGCAGATCGGCTCAACCCGGTAACTATTTTGCTTGATGGGATCGATCCCATTCACTAGTATTGAATGTACGTGTATCCATACTTTGGATACCCGTAAGCATCGCCTTAAAGTCGGTGGTAGGGTGATGAGAGCGGCAAGTGGAAGAAATTGGCAATAACGTAAGACCACCTGCACGACTCCCACACATTTTTCCCACTATCCTGCAAGGCATGCCGTTTTCAAAGTTTTGAAACAAGATTGGCCGCAAGTTGCAACACGGCCAATGAGACCGACGCCGGAGTCGAACTGGATGGGCAGCCGTTGCGAGGGATGCTCCGTTCCGCACGGTACGTCGGTCGAATAGAAAACGGGACTGAAACCTGTCGCCCTGTCGCAATCAGGGTTCTTGGCTCAGAGGCTTATCCTTCGCTGGGATTCTCTGGACCAAGAAACTTCGGCAGGGTCAGTCCCGTTAAAAATGCTAGCAGAAAAGTTCCGATGCTCCTCAGAATTATTGCATCGGCCCAATTCCCTTGGTAAAATCCGTGGCGCTCTCACCTGAAGTCACACGTCTTTCCGCTTTGCGTCTCCCTAGAATTTTTCCAGACGTTTGCCGTGCGAGCCTTGCTCCGAACCGCACTCAGCCGATCTCGGTCCAGTGACCACGACCGTAGAATTGCGGTCTCTCTTGTCGCAGGAGCAGCGATCTCCCGTGGGATGGCCCAGAGTACCCAGCCAACAACTGCTGCCTGCCTTGCGCTGTCAAAGGTGTATGTCCCGGTCCCGCGAACATCCGCTGCGCCGCCCCCCCGCCCTCTCTTCGCCCACACGTTATACTGGCTTTTCCGACAGTCAAGGCGGTGGACCAATGGTTAAAGAACAATTGGAGGCCATCTGGGAAAATCGATGGTGCGGAATTGTGTTGTCAGGTTGTGTGACGATACTATGTGCTTGCCTTTTCTACCGAGTGCCAGCGCCGGGAGTTAGTGTTGCAATTATGGGAGGAGCGGCAGCACTAATGGCCGCTCGAACCAAAGCGACAGGGACGGAGAAAGCTACATGGATGATCATCATTTCATGCCTGCTGGTTATCGAAGTGGTAGCAATTAGGAACGAACGCAACGAGCAGGCACGCGAGCAGTCAGAATTCATAGCTCAACAGCGCGAAGCTTTCTCGAACATCGGACGAGGGATCGAGAGTTCAATTCGCCAAAGCGGCGAGCATTTTTCAACCACGATGTCGAATTTGCACACTCTGATTGATAGCAGCAACTCCATTTCACAACATTCGAAAGAGGCCGTCTATCAGATTACGGGAGGCGATGCCTTTAGCGTTGTGGATATATCAGGCGAAGCCAAGGGGTTCGGCGTGGTAATGGAAGGGAATTACCCGCTTTATGATTTGCACATCGAGATGTACGGGTATCAAGATAAACTGGAGCGACACGAGGCGATCCCCACTCTTTCGGCGCACGTTTATTCTCCGTTGTTCCCTTACGATTTATCGCCGTACACAGAACTGAACTACTTCATTACCTCTAGTGCCAGAAACGGTGTTTGGTGGGAGACCTTGCAATTAAGGAAAGTGGCGGGAATCTGGAATCAAGCCATCAAAGTAGAACAGCCTGTACTAGGCCCACACTATACGGTCAAGCGTGGCCAACCCTTAAAAACGAGAGTTCGATATCAATGGGTCAGCCCCGCATACCCACTAACAAATGGGGACGTAAAGTGGTGCAAGTTCATGTTCGATAAACCATCTTCCGAATCAAATCCTTGCATTCCAGATTTAGGGAAGAGATGAGCCAAGGCTCCTTGCCCGTCAAATCGCATAGGATCGATCCACAAATGGGAACAGTCTGGGCTAACTAAACGTCACTTATCGACCTCCCGAACCATCTTGAGCATGGTTCGTAGTACCAGTAACCGTGCAGACGGCCCTGAGCATACTAGTCCGCCCGTTGCTTGAGCAGGCGTCGAAGGGCCGAAGGCGGAGCCTGAACAGAAAACGGACTCCAGAAAAGAGAGGGGAAACGTAATGCCCAACACCTCACCCAAGTGGCTGATTGGCTTTCTTATGCTTTCGATTTGTGCATTCTCGCAAAACTCCTTTCGTCATGGGACATCGATTGCCATTGAGAGGACCGACGAGCAGATTGTAATAGCTACGGACAGTCGCGCCATCGATGAAAACGGCAAGCGTCTTCCCGACACTTGCAAAATCAGAACCGCTGGCAAATGGCATCTTTCCTTGAATGGAATGGCCTCAACTAAGGGGATAGACGTTTTCTTTGTCGTTGGAAAACTTCTTCGGCATAGTGGTGATATTGACGACAGATCCACGGCTATCGTCAATTCGCTGACGCCCCTGCTGAATGCCGTTATGCAATCCGATCCCGTGCTCCGAGAGCATGCAATTGCTCAAGGTTCATTGCTCGGCATCACAATCTTCGGTGAAGAAAAAAAAGTCCTAAAACTGGTCTCTATCAAGTTTGTGCTCGCTGATAACGGACTCATCTCCTACGAACGCCACGCTTGTCCGGGCGAGTGCTCTCAGAATCGCGGCGGGGTATTTGTGCCTTCTCTCGACGCTCCCAAATTTAACTGGAATATTGAACCCCTCACTGCGGTACGTGCCTTCGTGCAAATGGAGATTGACCAACATCTCGTTGATGTTGGACCTCCGCTCCAAATTCTCCAGATCAATCCCAAGGCGCGACCCAAATGGATAGAACAACCAGCCGTATGCAAAGATCAAAAATAGCAGTGTCCTTTCGGCAACACTGAGACATCCCACTGCCCCGAAACGGCTCTAGTCTCTTTGTCACATTCCGGCACTGCACTGTGCTCCGCTGTCTGACGTTTGCGGTTGATCTGGGAACCCTGAGCCAGTCCTTGGATATTCGCCTAACGTTCGCTCTGGGATGCCCAAATGCGCTCAATCCAAGCGCCGTGCTGAAGCGATCTCCCCGGCTAGGCCCTGAGCACTGTCCCCGGCCTGAGCCCTCGTAGAATCGAAGCCCAGCAAGGTGTCCTGAACGTACCGGACGGACGCCCGATCCCGGAGGACGAGCTTGGGGCAAAGTCCCCTGAAGTATCCGGTGGTGATCCGAGGCGACTCTTGATGCGAATCCTTAGTAGCTACGTGGCCGACCTGCGGGAAGTGTAACGTGGGAATGCTGGTTTGGTTGCGAACCGAGGTCGTCCTGCGGTTACTTATCCAACTTGCCTAACAACTGATCGATAGCTAAGCTGGCGGTACGCTGGTGCTCCAGTATCCACCTTCCTTGTTTTACGGTCTCGTCTGAAATGTGACCGCTCTTGATCTCGCTCTCCACATCGCTTAGCCAAATAGAACGTTTGTCAACGGCCTCTGCGATCATCTTTTCGGCGTCATCTCCACCGGACCCATATTGATTGCTAAGATTACGAAGAGCAAGTCCGAACCGATGTAGCGCGTTCTTCAGTTCGAGCAGAGCGCTCCGTGTGTCGCTGACTTCCTTCATAGCATTAGCTTGGTTCAGAGGTTTCTTTTCAAGGGTCGTCACTAAATCCCGCCCGTGTTCTTCGACGCTATAGACACTCCCCTGTAGCTGCCTTAGCGACGTGCTGAGCTTCCTCTTGTCTTCCTTGTCAGCAATCTGATCCGCGCTCTTTGATATTTGATCAAACCATGTGATTAGGGTGTTCTCAATCTTGGCAAGCAGTCCTATGTCCTTTGCGCTAATGTCCTGAGCCAGAGCAATGGTTACCAAAATCCAGTAACACGCTATCGCAACACAAGAGCGCCTCATCGATCCTTCCTCCTACGCACTCGACTCTGACGCACACCATGGACGATAAAAACAACCGATAGATAAAAGAAGTACAACAGTGGGACCGCTCGGATCACATTTGTAGAAACACCCAGAAATCGCACTGCTCCTATGGCCAGCACTAGCATGAGGATCAGCACGAAAGCGTGTGTGGTGAGATTTTTCACAAACGCCATAAACTGCGCCATTATACCGCTTCTTTCTGAGAATTCTCCCCAGAATGTCTCTTTCGCTTGGATAGCGTTGGATACTGGTCGAAGATCCCTCCACGCCGCCTGCTCAAAAAGTTATCAGTTGCTAGGGAGCCAATCGGTATCACCATCCTTTGTTGGTCTAGCCCAAAATGTATATTCCTCTGGCGTGACTCGAAACCAAAACATGGGCCGATACGACACTTTCACGGTTGCCACAAATTCTCTCTTGTTCACCTTGTATGGCTCTGCCGCCAGACCCGATGCCGCCGCACTGAAGTTACAAACGAACAGAGCACTAGCATGGGACCGCAGGCGTGGAATCGGATCGGGATTAGGTGCGTCTACTATGACCATCTTGTAATCTGCTGTTGCGTATGATGTGAGACAGGTAGGGCGCACATCGAAGATGTCGAAACTACCCTCGTTCTTAATGAAAAAGAACGCGGCAAAGGGATTGGACATAGTACCATTCGATACCGATTTAGCTTCGAGACGTACGTCTGACTTCAACGCAATGAACGCGAGCAGAATGCTCACTGCTCCGACAATATTCCAGACCGTCTGAGCGACCTTCCAGAATTTGTTTTTTGTAGTTGTTGCGGTCTGATTCTGCAAATCGACCATTGCTATTTGCCTCCAGATTTGCGCGGATACCGCTCATTCAACGTCAAACTTGCCTATGATTTTCTCCAGCGCGGCTGTGCTGAATAACCCTTCCCTCGGTTTGGGTCTGACTTTGTTGTATTTGGGCAACTCAAAATACTCGTCACGAAAAACATCCAGCAGGGCTGATTCAAGGCGCTTCCACGTCTGCATCGCTTTGCGTGGGGAGCACGTAACGATGTGAACATCTATTGTTCTTACGCCGCGCAACTCGTAGAAAGCCTCGCTGGCTTTATTCACTGCTGAGGCGGCTGGCCGATCAGCACCTTTCTTCGTCGTTCCTATGTATAGGATTCGTGACCGACCATTCTTGTACTTGTGGGATTTATTAGCCACAAGAATGTAAACCATCTTGTCCACCCACTGGCGGCTTCGCGCCAGCGTTAGCAATGACTTTTTGGAGGCCCGAACCTTCAACTTACGCATTTGTTTCCTTTCGAGCGGACCAGCCAGCACCATCATCTCGTTGCGAAACTCACTCCCAGCATTTGCGCCTACGCATACGAAAACAAGATTGGCTGCAACTTGACCTCTTCGAGTTGCCTGTTCAAGTCATGCAGCAAATTCCCCCTCAGCTCGTTATAATGCCCGGCTCTGTTTTGTGCGTATCGTAGATCATTCGAGATGCGGGTCCTGTCCGCAATATAGGTCTTATAAATCTTCTCCACCTTGCTCTCAATTCGAGATACGAACTTCCGATAGGGGCCTTCAGGCAGAAAGTCTATCGGGACGGTCTGCACGACAGTGTTGCCTGACCATCTGTCCACACTAAACCCTGTGCGGAAGAGTCGTTTTGTTGCAACTAGCGCTTCCTCAAAGTCCTTATAACTTCCCTCGTGCAGGAAGTCGTCTTTGAACGCTGAACGGTCAAAAGCGATCCGCAGGCAGGCCAAATGATGAGCCTCATCGTTTTGCCTAAATTCGCTCCGATATTTGTCGTAGCAAGAGTTCAGGACCATTGAATGGATAGGCCTTACTCGTGTTGAGAGATATTATCGCGGCCTGTAATTTCGCATCCCTTGGTGCAGTGGTTGTGACGATAAAGAGGTCGAGTTTCTGTGAAAATGAAATTGCTTTGTTGGCGTCGTCCTTCACTTCCTTCAACGTAAGGGCATTTTTGGTTTCCTTGCACTGAATACCAATCTTCTTCCCCAACTGGTCTTCAGCGTACACATCAACACCGTCTTGGCTTTGGCCTAATCTGCCATAGACCATCACATTGTCTGTGTTGTAGCGGACCGAAGCGATCTCTTTTACAAGGGACTGAAGGTCCTGCCAGTTCGTCACAGGTGGAAGAAAAATCTCTAGCTGGCTCATTGGTACACTTCACTTTCCGAGCGGTCGCGCTTAAGCATTTTGTTGCACGGATACATCCTGTTTCCTCTTTCCCTTGCGCTCAGGCTTGATCGAAGCAAGAGACTCTCGCTCTTTCCTGATTCTCTCCAGCAACACCGAGGCAGGTTCATACTCCCGGCCTTCGCGTCGAGCCAGTTCATCTTCGGTCGGGACGAGTTCACCACGGAACGCTTTGGCGATAATGGTTTGTTAGCCACAAGAGTTGCGTTAGCTGTGCGCTTCGCTATGTTGTCAGCTAACGCAAAAAGAGCGCCAACGCGCCGGACAATCTCTTGTTGCTCCCCAAGAGTTGGCAGCGGTAGGGGCGTGTTCCTTGCGGCCCCAACGTTGAAATGACTTTGGGCAATGCCGACTTTTACATCGTTAACGTGTGCTCTTCCCGCATCTGAGTTGATGAAAATGCAGGCGTAGTGCGGATCAAGAGTCGTCGATGGCCTAATGATTACGAGATCAGCGCAGTTCGCTTCAGGAATAGTAT
>Ga0207037_10280_pt1 | contig 15593 bp, 10 predicted proteins | sample Alteio_BWMinCont_75_FD_153268 | JGI IMG/M metagenome (GOLD analysis project Ga0207037, IMG submission 153268) | Enriched cells from forest soil in Barre Woods Harvard Forest LTER site, Petersham, Massachusetts, United States -... | ecosystem: Environmental > Terrestrial > Soil > Temperate forest >... | reverse complement strand
ATTTCCAGGACAGCTGGAAGATCAGGCCTAATATCACGCTGACGCTTGGTCTACGATACGGCTATGAGGCTCCGCCTTACGAAACCAATGGTTTCGAGGTGCGCCCCACTGTCGATATCGGGCAGTGGTTCCTGCAGCGGGAAATCCAAATGAATCAGGGCATCCCATCCGACGCCTCGCCGCTGTTGAGTTGGGATCTGGCGGGGAAAGCAAACCACGGCAGAAATTCTTGGTTTAATCCCGATTATAAGAATTTTGCTCCCCGCTTTGCTCTGGCGTATTCGCCCGGTTTTGATTCTGGGTTGCTGGGGAATGTGTTTGGAGGGGCAAACAAGTCTGTAATCCGCTTGGGCGCTGGCGTATTCTATGATCGCATCGGGCAGGCACTTGCTGTCGACAGCGATCAAAATGGTTCGCCAGGCACGGCTACGGCGTTGATTGATGGTTCTCAGCAGTTTTGCCTTGGCACCACGGCCGCCAATGGCTTGTGCAACAACCAAAAGGGAACTGCACAGGCGCAACGGTTTTCCGGAACATGCACAGCCACTGGCTGCACGGGTCTTCCTGCCGCTGGGCCGCCATTTTTCCCCATACCGACGGCGGCCTCATTTCCCTTTACACCGAATGCGGACACTTCCAATCTTGGGTTTGCGGTCGATCCCAATTTGCGAACTCCGTATACGATCCACTTGACCGCATCGTTCCAGCGGCAACTTCCCAAGGGCGTCGTCTTGGACGTAGCTTATGTGGGAACGCTAGGGCGCCGATTGCTGGGTAAAGCCGACTTCGCACAATACGAAGACATCCGAGACCCAGTATCGAAAGTGGATCTCTTCACCGCTTTCCGGCAGATTGCGACCATAGCGAACGTTTCGCCATCGTCCGGCGGTCCCGCGATCACCCCGCGCGTGAGCGTCAACGGCTTTAATGAACCCAACGTGGCAGCCTTGTCCACTATCCAGCCGATTGCATTCTTCAATAACATGTTGCCGAACATGGCGGCGTTTGACGCTGCAACGCTCTGTAAGTCCGCAGATCCCAATGTTGCGTCCTGTCGAGCGGGTTACGGTTCGCTCACTCCGACCCAGGCGTTCTACGCCTATACAGTTGTGAAGGCGGGAGCCGAGGCGAGCGTTGGCGGAGCTTCTTGGTCCTGCGCCTTGTTTGCGCTGGACACATCGCCATTTCCCGGCGGCCCGCCGACGCCATGGAACTCCACCGTCGATCCGCAGGGGGACGGTTTTGTTCTCTTCCAACCGCAGTTCTCCCAGTTGGACGCTTGGACGAATTGGGCGAACTCGAACTATCACAGCCTGCAGGTAACGGTGAAGAAGACTGCGGGTTTTGGTACCTTTGCCTTCAACTACGTTTTTTCGAAATCGATCGACAACGATTCCACCGGTGAAAATGGCGACCTCATACCCGGCTTAAATGGCACAGCGGAGGGTTTGATTCAGAATCCGTTTGATCTGCGGCTCAACCGTGCCGTTTCCGACTTCAATCTGAAGCATAACTTCAACGGTTCGGCTGTTATTGACCTACCGTTTGGACATGGCCACCGGTTCGCTTCCGGAGGAGGAAGGTTGAAAGAGGCAGTGGTTGGTGGCTGGGAAGTAACCACGGCAGCCCGCTGGCGTTCGGGGTTCCCGCTCAGCCCGGGGAACGGCTTCAATTTCCCGACGAACTTCTTCCTGACGTCAAATTCCACAGCAACTGGCCCGTTGAGCAGCAGTCTAACGCGCTCTTTGTCCGCGGCGAATGCTACGCCGCTGGGGCAGTCCCCCGGCGTCCCCAATATCTTTTCGAATCCCACCGCCGCTTTCAACGATTTAACGTTCACGCTCCCCGGTTTACCCGGCTCCAGGAATATTTTGAATGGACCTGGTTTTGCCTCACTCGACATGGGTTTCCACAAAAGTTTCAAACTCTGGAACGAACATAGCAGTATTCAGTTCCGGGCTACGGTATTCAACATATTCAACAGCGTAAATTTTGCCGACACCTTCGTGTCGCTCGATCCAACCTCACCCGCTACCTTTGGCCAAGTCACTTCAACTGCAAGCGCCTCGAGTGGACAGGCTTTTGGCCGCGATATGGAGTTTGCCATTCGGCTTGAATTCTAACCAACTGCAAACCTCTTTCTTGCAATGGCCCTCGGAAGTGTTCCGGGGGCCATTGTTTTTTGCTGGCTTGGGCTAGAGGAGGTAAGCTCTTAATCCAGTACAAGCTGGGCGAGTATCTAATCCTGGTTTCCGCATGACTCGTGGTTTTCGCAGGTACATTACCCGCAGAGAATTGCTGCAAGGCTCGCTGGTGGCCGGCGGCACGCTTTTGCTTGGATTCGGCGAGGCTGCCTGGTCAAAGCGGCCTCAGGGTGCAGCAAAGAATCCTGTTGCTGCGGGGAAAAAAATTGGAGTCATGGAGTTTTCGAATGAAGCTCCTGTGCCAATGCAAACTGTACTTGGTGAAGAGCTCGATGGCAGGCTGTATACGGATTTATCGAAACTGACCCCAGAAACTTTGGTGACGCCAACCGAGGACTTCTACCTTCGTACCCGCGCATCGCAACTTTTGGATACCAAATCGCCATGGGTCGTGCGGATCGGTGGATTGGTGGCCAGGCCCTTCCAACTAAACCTTGAGGAGCTGAAAAAAACCGCCAAGCCCATGGGGCTGCACCTGATGGAGTGCGCAGGGAACGCGCGAAGCGTCCATTTTGGATTGATGAGCGCGGCGGAATGGTCCGGCGTTCCACTCGCGGATGTTCTGGAAAGCGCGAAAGCGAAATCGCAGGGAATACGCGTATTGCTGTCAGGATTTGACGTGTACTCGGCGAAGTCGGCGACCTCCGTGCCCGGGGCTAGCTGGATTTTTACCGCCGAGGAACTGAAGGCAGCGGGAGCGTTTCTGGCGACCGAGATGAACGGCGCGCCGCTCACAGGAGATCACGGAGCGCCGCTGCGGTTGATGGTCCCAGGATGGTATGGATGTACGTGCATAAAATGGCTGAACGAGATTTCGTTCGTGGACGAGCGCGCCGAGGCCACTTCGCAGATGTTGGAATACGCTACGCGAACCATGCAGAAGGGCGCGCCCGTGCTGGCGAACGAGTATCAGCCAGCGGTGGTGGAACCGGTGGCCATGCCAATTCGCGTGGAGAAATGGGCTGACAGCGACAAGATTCAATATCGCGTCGTGGGTATTCTGTGGGGCGGTTCGCGTCCCGTAAAACAATTACAGATTCGTTTCAATCCTGAGGAAGACTATGTTTCGGTGGACGAACTGCAGTCGGGGGACAACAATACATGGAGATTCTGGACGCACACGTGGGTGCCGGCGAAACCGGACAGCTATCACATTCGATTGCGCGTTGCCGACACCGGCATGGCGACAAGACGCTTGGACACCGGGTACTATATGAGGTCGGTGGAAATTCAGGAAGTTTAAGGTTGCATCGCTTGTTTGGTAACAAGATGGGAAGTTCGAACTGCATGAATTCGGGCTGGCCGCGATACGCGCTGGCCTTGTTCGTTTGCGCCCTGTTTTTGTTTGCCACAGGCGGAACGGCCAAAGCGCAGCACGAAGGCCACGAGCCGTCGGGAGCGATTGGTTGGGTGCCGCGTGAACTGCTGGAGCGGCCGGTACCTTTGCGGCAGGGAATCGGCAAGGTACACCAAGAGGTAACGACGAAGTCGCCCGAAGCTCAGGCATTCTACGACCAGGGCTTGGCGTACCTGCATTCGTTCGTCTGGATTGAAGCAGCGCGGTCTTTCCATCAGGCGTTGAGGCATGACCCGTCGTTGGCCATGGCTTACTTGGGATTGAGCGACGCGTACCTCGGCCTGAGCGATGTTACCGCGGCAAGCGCGGCGTGCGAGAAGGCGCAAGCCTTGGCCGCAAACGTCAGCGGCATAGAACGAGCGCGGCTGGCGATTCTAGCCCGGCAAATCGAATACCTGCAGGACAGCGGAAACATGCAGCGGTATTTTGCTTACCGGCAGTCCATCGCCGACGCCCTGGCCGCCTATCCTGCCGACCCCTGGCTGTGGATTATTCGTGCCTTTGCCGACGAAGGAAGTCCTGTTGCGCACGGGCAAGGCGGCGCGATCGACACCGTCGCGTTTTATCGGACGGCTCTGGATCTTTCGCCCGGCAATTTTGTTGCACATCATTATCTCGCCCATACGCTCGAGAGCCACGGGCCAATGAAGGATGCACTCGAAGAAAGCGAAACGTACGCGCGGCTGGCGCCCGCGATTCCCCACGCGCACCACATGTGCGGTCACAACCTGCGGCGTGCTGGCCGCAACGAAGAAGCCATTCAGGAGTTCCTGAAAGCCAACGATCTGGAAAAAGCTTACTATCAGACCGAACATATCCCGCCGCAACTGGATTGGCATCATCCCCACAATTTACAGCTGCTGGCGATGAGCTATCAGGCTCTCGGGCAACTGAAATCCGCGGAGGCCGCTTATCGCGAAGCATTTGCTCTCCCGGCATATGTAGATTTCTCCGCGTTTAACCGCAAAGCGTGGCCGGAGTTCTTACTCGACCATGGCCGGACCACCGAAGCCCTGGCAGCGGCGCAAGAATTGATAGACAGCCAGTGGGCGATGGCGCGATTCGCGGGCCACACGCTGGCTGGGCGAGCCTATGCCGCGACCAATCGTATGCCCGAAGCGCGTAGCGAACTAACAGCGGCGGAGCGCGAAACCGAACAGCTTCCCGTCGCCGTGCTGGCCAGATTGCAGGACGCGGTGTTGCTCCGCGCGGAGATTGCCCTGCGCGAAAAAGATTTTGCAAAGGGCAATGCGCTGATGGAGAAGATTGAATCGGAGATTGTGAAAGTGCCCGGGCCGGATGCCTGGAACGAAGCGCTGTTCCAACTCGAATACATTAGCCGTGTTGCCCGCGAAGTTGGCGACTGGGAGCTTGCGGAATCGGCGGCGAATAAAATGGTCGTGCATGATCCGAGCTACGGCGGCGGCTACTTGGCCGAGGGGCTGGCGGAACAGCATCGCAGCGAGATGGGCGCGGCAAAGCAAGCTTTTGCCACGGCGGAAAGGTTGTGGAGCAAGGCGGATCCTGGGTTGTTGCGCGCACCGTCGGAAACGCCGTAATGAGATGGTGACGCGGCGACGGTCGCAACCGAACGAACTGCCAATCCGACCCGCCGCGGGCCAACTCTGGTTGCGGTTTCTACCCAGCACGATTCAAATTCGCAAGTGAACAAGCATATGCACACGCTTCTCGCGTTACCGCGGGCGGTTGGCGACGAATAAGTGCTATGCTATTCTCTCAATACGGTTCGGGCTGCGGCTCGAACGTATCTGTCGGGGCGTAGCGCAGCCTGGCTAGCGCGCCTGGTTCGGGACCAGGAGGTCGATGGTTCAAATCCATTCGCCCCGACCACTTTTTCCCTTCCCTCTCATACACTTAAGCATCTGCGAAGCAAGTGTGCTACGAAATTCGTAGCGCACGGAGCACAATTGACTCCCGGCTCCGGTTCCGAAAGCTCTGTCAACTCGAAGCCGAGCCCTACTTTCTTCGTCCATTCCTGCCGAAATTCCACATCCTCCGTTAGCTGCTTCGCATAACGTGCGGCCAGTCATGGTTTGGCCTGAAAAGACGTTTGCGCAAGAGAAATCGCTTCGTTTATTGCTCCGTCCAAACTGTGGCGTACGGTAACGGCCTCGCCGCCGAGGCGAGCTTCGCTTTCCTCGCGCGCTTGGACAATGGCGGAAAGCTCCTCGCCGGGGGTAGCGCGCAAAAGATTTTCCGCGTGTAGCAAGCATGCGAAAACCAGACGCTCGGGCTGATGCTGGCGCCGCAGAAATTGGCCGTAGTTCACCCAATCGCTCGCGGCGCTCCGTGGATCGGAAAGACCGGCGTCAAGCGCAAGCGCGCGCTGGTAAGACTCAGCAGCATCCCCGGCGCTGCCTTGTTTTTCCTGCAAATCGGCGAGGTGCACCAGAGCCAGGGTCTGGAGTGTCTTGTCACCGGCCTTGCCCGCCAGATTGACGGCTGCCCGGTATCCCTGCATCGCATCGGCTGCGTGATTGGCGGAAGCGTCGGCATCGGCAACCTTCACTAGCGCGGCGAGCACACTTCCTGCTTCACCGGGATGATCTTCGCCGTGCGCCGCCACAATTCGTAGGTAAGCACGAAAGTGGCGCGCGGCCGCCTGCCGTTCCCCGCGCTGGTCCAGCGCTTGAGCCAGATAAAGCTGCGCGCTCGACTGTCCCGGATCGGCATCCGTGGCGCGCTGCCAGCTATCGACGGCCTCTTCGTCATGTCCCAGACGGTGCGCGAGCAGTCCGTAGTTCACCAGAGAACCCGCATCGCGTGGCCAACGCTCAAGAATCACGCAATACTGCGCATAGGCTTCCGCGTTTCGGCCATTCTCAATCAATCCGCGGGCGTAGGCTTCCTGCAAAGAAAGATTCCCCGGATTGACGGATGCGGCCTGGCGCAACGACGCCACCGCCGCGTTGTTGTCCCCTGCGAGCCCTTCCACTCTCGCTAGGCGCATCTGTACCGCGCTATCATCGGGGTTAAGCTCTGCCGCGCGCTGCAATGCGGACAAGCTTTCGGCTTTGCTCGACCAGTAAAAATGCAAGAGATCCATGCCCGCCCATGCAAACAACAAAGCCGCTGCAACTGCGCTCAATGTGCGTGCTCCCGCCGATGGCCCCGCGAGCCAGCGCGCAGCGCCCACAATCAAACTTTTCTTATGTCCCTCCGAGGAGTCAGTTTTTCCCCGTGCATCCAGCAAAAGCGCGGCGATGCGCGAGTCGCGCAACTTCCACAGCGCTCCATCCAGAATGAAGTGATGGATGTTCACCAGCGCCGTAAACGTCAAAAAGCTAGCCGCAAAATCGGCATGGAATACTCGGCTCACGATCCAGGGTCCCGGAATAAACAGCGCGATTCCCCCGGCAATCAGCGTCAGCAGATAGCGCGAGAATTTCCAGTTGGTATTGCCCACCGCGCGGGCCTCGCGCGCCTGATAGTAGCCGGTGATCCACAGATATTGCGCCGAGTGCAGCACGGCAAGAACTCCACTGCTGTAGCGTGTCTGCGGAATTTCATGGCCGCTGAATATCTCCACCAGCGCGGGCACCAGAAACCACAGGAATTGTGTGGCAGCCAATGTCAGCGGCGCGGCGATGGTACGCAGGCTGCTCCTGCGAGCCAATGAACCAAGTGACCAGGTGCTGGTCACCACGAAAAAGATTGCCAACACGGCGCGCGCAGGCAAAGTGAATTTGGCGGGAAGCCCGAGCGAAAGCACCAGTGCGTCGCCCGAAGCGCCAGTTTGAAAGCTGAGCATCAACAAAACGTACGACGCTATAAACGAAAGCCGCAGCGCCCGCCGTTCCCCCGTAGTGGGCGAAAGCCCCGCGCGCCGCGCAAACATCATCAACAAACCAAAATTCTGTCCCGTGTAGTGCCAGGGGCTCCAACAAATATACAGCGTGAAAATCCACGGCAGCAGCGGGTACCAGAGGTGCGTGACGACACCCGCAAGGCCCAGCAGCAACGCTACATGGACTGTGAAAATCCGATACTTCTCGAATTCTGTTTGCGTGTGATACGCACGGTACACCGTAGCCATGAAGTGCGGATAGTTGAAAAGCAGCGCCAGAAAGTAGAACGCCACCGTCCACGCGTGCAGGTGCGCGCTGGCCGAATAGTAAGTCAGAAGCAAAAGCGGCGCAGACCATCCGCCGCAGCCGATCAGCAGATCGATCCACGGTCGATAAATCCAAAGGCTTTGGGGAGTGCCCCCCGCCGGAGGCGGAGCAGTCTGCGGCCCCGGAGCGGAAACAGTGAGAGTTGCGCCCATGCCTCCGCAGAGTAACGCAGGCAGTTGTGGCCGTAGCGCCCCACGCACAGGAGCATGCGGAATCGGTTACTTCTCAAGGGAGAACGCCATCAAGAAATTTGCAAAACGCGCAGCAAAACCCCCGCCAGCGAGCCGCCAAGGAGTGGACCGACAACGGGGATCGAAGCGTATCCCCAATCCGAGCCACCTTTTCCAGAAATAGGGAGAATCGCATGCGCAATCCGCGGCCCCAAATCGCGCGCAGGGTTGATGGCATAGCCAGTCGTGCCACCGAGTGAGAGCCCAACGCCCCAAACCAGGGCGCCAACGAGATACGCTCCGAGTCCGCCTGCGGGACCCGTAGCAGAGACTCGTTTTGAGAAAATCGCTCCCACTACAAAAACGAGCACGAACGTTGCGAGGATTTCACTCACCAAATTGGGTAGGAATCGGCGAATCGCCGGAGCGTTGCAGAAACACGCAAGCTTCGCTGACGGATCCGGTGTTTCTTTCCAATGCGGGTAGAAGTGCAGCCAAACCAGCGCGGCTCCGGTGATCGCTCCAAGCATTTGTGCGCCGAGATACGGCGCAAATTTCGCGAAATTGCCGTCGCGCATCGCAAAACCCAGCGTCACGGCCGGATTTAAGTGCGCATCGCTGCTTCCGCAGGCAATCGCCGTGAACACTCCGGCCATCACCGCAAAAGCCCACCCCGTGGTGATCACCATCCAGCCGCTGCCCTCAGCCTTCGAACGCTTCAGCAACACTCCGGCTACTACGCCGTCGCCAAGCAAGACAAGAATCATCGTGCCAAGAAATTCGCCCAGAAATGGAGAGGTCACTTAACATTGCCTCCGTCAGTTTTCAATCCAATCGAATGAACGCGTCACCGCTTTCTTCCATTGCCGGTGAAGTTCTTCGCGCCGCGTTTCTTCCAGCGACGGCTTCCACGTCCGCTCCACGGCCCAATTCGCGCGCAGTTCGTCGAGGCCGCCGAAGAATCCCACCGCCAGCCCCGCCGCATAAGCGGCGCCCAGCGCGGTCGTTTCCTGCACCGCGGGACGGACCACTTCGCGGTTCAGAACGTCAGCCTGGAATTGCATCAGTAATTCATTCCCCACCATTCCTCCATCGACTCGCAGCGATTCCAGCGCGATGTGCGAATCCTTCTCCATGGCTTCAACCACTTCGCGCGTTTGGAACGCGGTAGCTTCCAGCACGGCTCGCGCCAGGTGCCCCTTGTTTGCAAAACGTGTCAGCCCCGCGATCACTCCGCGCGCGTTTTCTTTCCAGTACGGCGCATACAGCCCGGAAAACGCCGGCACGAAATATACGCCGCCATTGTCGTTCACTGTTCGTGCCAGTGTTTCGATGTCCGCGCTTTTTTCGATGATCCCCAGATTGTCCCGCAGCCATTGCACCAGCGCCCCCGCGATAGCCACTCCGCCTTCCAGCGCGTAGTGCGCGGGAGCCACGCCCATCTTGTAAGCCACGGTTGTGAGCAACCCGAACGTGGAAGGTACCAGGCGCTCTCCCGTATTCATCAGTAGGAAGCATCCCGTGCCATAAGTATTCTTCACTTCGCCCGGCCGAAAGCACGCCTGCCCAACCAGCGCAGCTTGCTGATCCCCAAGAATTCCAGAGATCGGAACGCCCGCAATCGCCGGCAAACTCGCCTCGCCGTAAACTTCGCTGCTCGAGCGTACCTCCGGAAGCATCGCTCGCGGAATTTCAAACGCCGCCCGCAACTTTGGGTCCCATTCCAGTGTTTGTAGATTCAGGAGCTGCGTACGGCTCGCGTTGGTTACATCCGTCACATGGACGCCACCAGCCGGTCCGCCCGTCAGATTCCATAAGAGGAAGGTATCGATATTTCCGAAAAGCAGCTCACCAGCATCCGCTTTCTCACGCGCGCCAGGAATATTCTCCAGAATCCAGCGAAGTTTCAAGCTGCTGAAGTACGTGCTAAGTGGAAGTCCCGTCTGAGCGCGAAAGCGATCCTGCCCACCGTCAGCAGTAAATTGCGCAACGTCGCTTGCCACGCGCGTATCCTGCCAGACGATGGCATTCGAAACCGGCCTGCCGCTGCTGCGTTCCCAAACGACAGTAGTCTCACGCTGATTGGTGATTCCGATCGCCGCAAGATCGCTGGGACGCAGCCCGCGCTGCTCCAGCCCCTCCTGGATCACTTCCTGCGTGCGCCGCAGAATCTCCAGCGCATCATGCTCCACCCATCCGGCTTTTGGGAAAATCTGCTCGTGTTCCTTCTGCGCCACGGCCACTACGCGTGCGCCCCGATCGAACACCATGAATCGCGTGCTGGTCGTTCCCTGATCGATCGCGCCGACGTAATTCTTCAAGAGCGGACGCTCCCTTCGCTGCAAGCTTCGATGGCGGGTGAATTGGCCTCCAGCATGATATATGCCTTTTCGCCGCTGTTGCATCTAACCATGTAGCAAAAGAAAGGAAGTTCTTCAATGAACATGAAATCGCATTTCCGTGGGCTAGCCTTGGCGCTGGCGGCTTTCGCCGGGATGTTCGCCCTCTTCACGACTGATGTAATCGCAGCGGGGACCGGTGCCGTGACCATGACGGTTACCGCCGTCGGAAAAAAAGACTCCGCGCCGCCAGAAGTAAAACAAGACGACATCCAGCTTTACCAGGGCAAAGAGCGCCTCCAGATTGCTAACTGGAAGCGAGGCGAAAATCTCTTCCTCGCCATCCTCATTGACGATTCACTGGACAGCAGCATCGCCAGCCAGTGGAGCGATTTGAAAGCCTTCATCGCCGCTCAGCCGCCAACCACTTATGTCTCCGTGTCGTACGCGCGAAATGGCTCGGCTATGCTTGTTCAGGACTTCACCAACGACCACGCCCTCGCCGCCAAAGCCATCCGCATTCCTATCGGCGGGCGCGGCGCATTCTCCAGCCCCTATCTTGCTTTGCAGGATCTCATCAAACGCTTGCCCGCCTCCGGAGAGCGTCGCTCCATCCTGCTGATTTCCTCGGGCATCGATTATTTTCGCGGGAACTTTGGCCCCACCAGTCCCGATCTCGACACCACCATCGAACACGCCCAGAAAAGCAACATCAACATTTGGACCATCTATGCCCCCGATGACGGGCACTCTGGCCGTGGCTTCTTCCGCGTTTCTAACGCTCAATCCAATCTCAGCCAGCTCTCCGACGAAACCGGCGCTGAATCTTATTATCTGGGCCAGGGCATTCCTGTAAATCTGAAGCCTTACTTCGAGGAAATCGGCCTGCACTTGAGCAATCAATATCTGCTCACGTTCGACAGCACCGGCGGAAAAAAAGGCCGCTTCGAACGTGTGCGAGTCATCACTGAGGTTCCCAGGCTGGAGTTCCTGACTCCTTCGGAAGTGTTTCTACCTGCGGCGCAATAAGCATACGCATCGTTCAAACATTCAAACAGTTAAACAAGAAATGAAAAAAGGCGCGGGCTCCTAAGCCCGCGCCTTTTTTTCATTGCGAGAATACTTTAGTCGTCCGAGCCGCCGGACAAGACCGCGCGTGTGGATTCGCGAATCACCAGCTCCGGATTCATTTTGTGCCGCACGATGTTCCAATCGCGCTTTTCAAGTCCCGCTTTCACGCCTTCCATCACGACATTCACTGCGAGATTGCCCATCGCTTCGAGCGGTTGTCGCACCGTCGTCAACGATGGCGCTGCCAGCGCGGAAAGCGCCACATCGTCAAACCCTGTCACTGAACACTGTTCCGGCACATTCACGCCCGCCTTGGTCAACGCGCGAATCGCTCCCAACGCGGTCAAGTCGTCGAACGCCATCAACGCCGTAAATTTCTTCTTCTTCTGCAACAATTCCTCCGTCAGTCTCTGACCACCTTCAAACCCGGAGTTGGGATCGAAAGAATCCGGCAGCTGCGCCACCAGCCCCGCATCGATCTTCAGTTTTGCGGCCTGCGCAAACTTTTGCACGCCGCGCCACCGTGGTGCGCTGTCGATCAGCATCTTCGGTCCGCGAATAAACGCAATCTTCCGGTGACCGAGTTGATATAAATGCTCCAATGCCAATCGCCCGCCGCCTTCGTTGTCCACCATCACCGACCCAACAGTATCTCCCGGCAGCTCCCATCCAATCGTCGCTGCGGGAATGTTCCTCTTGCTCAAATCCGCGAGCAGGTGAATATCCACGAACAGCCAGTTAGCCACCACGATCAGCGCTTCCACGTGATGTTCCAGCAGCATCTCCAGGTAACGTTCGAAGCGATTCTTGTCGTTGTGCGCGTCCGCGAAAATCGGCACGTACGACGATTGATACAGCCCGTTCTCAATCCCCCGCAGCACTGGCGTGCAATAAGGATCGGTAATATCGAAGAACATCACGCCCACGCTGTGGCTGCGTTTACTCCGCAAGAAACGCGCCATCGCATTCGGCCGATAACCCAGCTTCCTGGCTATTTCTTCAATGCGTTTTTTCGTCGCCGGAGCGATGTACCGAGCCAGCGGCGCATTGTTCAGCACAATCGAAACCGTAGCCGGCGAAAATCCGCTGGCTTCCGCCACGTCCCGCATCGTCGTCGTGAGGTTCTTCCCGCTCTCCCGCTTCAATCCACTCGCCTCCGCGCACACCATCATCCTTCCATAGTCCTTTGCTTTGCAATGAGAAGCGCTTCCAGAAGAACCTACTCTGCGGGGATTTCAAACGACAAAGGCTCGCGGAACCACCGCGTTTTCCATATACCAAACGCGATTCCGAGCGTCATCCAAATCGTGCCGAGAATGATCGCCAGATGGCTCAAACTCACCCACAGCGCGAAGCAAATGATGAACCCGATCACCGGAGGAATGAGATTCCACATCTTTTTCTCTTCGGCGCGCCAGAAATAGCGGATAAACGCCGCCGCGTTCACGCCCATGAACGCGATCAGCGCCCCGTAGTTAAGCAGGTTGAGTCCGTTCTCATAACTCAAAAAAAATGATCCAATCAATGCGATCGTGCCGACAAAAAACACATTGTTCCGCGGAACTTGATGTTTCGCGTCCACCGCTCCAAAAAAAGACTTCGGCAGCGCATTGCTTCTTCCCATTCCATAGAGCAATCGTGCCGCGCCGATTTGCGCTCCCAAACCCGACCCAAAGTTGGCCACCACCAGCGTCAGTCCCACAATCCCGAACAGCGGCGCCCACGTTCGTGCCGCGGCGAAAACGTACGCCGTATCCGGATTGGGAAACGGCTGCGAAGCTGGCCACACCAGCTGCGCCACATAAACCTCCAAAGCCGAAAGCACCCCAATGACCACGCAGGTCAGCACCGTAGCCCGCATGATATTCCGCCGCGGATTCTCCGCTTCTTCCGATAGTGTCGAGATCCCGTCAAACCCGATATACGTCAGCACCGCAATCGACGTGCACCCAAACAGGTTGCCGTAACTGAATGTCTGCGGATCGTAGAACGGTCTCGTGAAGTACAAAGGGTCCGCGGTGTGCGACTGCCCGAAGATATAACGTACCGCGGTCACAAAAACCACAATGATCACCGCGCTCATCCCCGCCGCCATCACGCTATTAACTCGCGCCGACGTTTTGATCCCCCGAATATTCAGCAGCGTGAACACCAACGCAAAAAAAATCTTCCATCCCCATACCGGCATCGCCGGCGCAAACTCGTGCGATTGTTGCGCGCACCAAATCGTGCAAATCAGCGGATTGAGCATGTAATCCATCACCATGCTCCATCCCGTGATGTATCCCGCTCCCGGATGAATCTCCTGGGCCACATAAGTGAACGCCGACCCTGCGCTCGGATAGGCACGCGCCATACGACCGTAGCTGATGCCCGTAAAAAGCATCGCCACCATCGCAATCAGAATCGCCGTCACCACATGCCCGTGACCGCGATCGCTCAACGCTCCGAACGAAGACATCGGCGCAACCGGTTGAATGACAATCACGCCATACAAAATCAAATCCCAAAGTGTCAGCGTGCGCCGCAGGTGGGGAGTGGAACCAGCATTGGCCGCTTCGTTCAAATACTTCTCCCGTTTGTTGATCGATTGCCGCCCGCGCTTTGCATCGCGCGTTTCATACTCTATTGAAACGTTTCAATCGTGCATTTTGCTCTATCCCATAAAGATCCGCAAGTTGTAGTTCCAATCTCGCCTCTCCGCAAGACTCGCTCCCCATCCCGTTCAGTTTTGCCCCTGTCCTTTCGTACAGTCCATCGTACAGCTGCTCGAGTATTCCACAGGCCGGTATCTCTTCGTTCAATCGCCCCGCATTCCACGCAACGCTATCCTCTCTCCAATAGTCTAATTGGATAGGCGCCTGACCCAGTTCATGGCGGCAGCTAATTATGGGCGAGGCCCCCTACATCTCCCGCCGCGGTCCCGCGACGATTCTCCTCGCGTACTTCGCCGGCTTTCTGTCTGTCTTCCTCGTTTCCGCCTGGCTCCGCCTCGTGGATTTGCAGCCCGATCCTGCCCTCCACGGATATCTTCAGGCCATCACCGGTTTGCTTTCTTTTGTCTTTGCCGCTGTCACTCTCGTTCGTTTCCAGGGCACGCAAGACCGCATCTCGCTCATTCTCGGCTCCGGTTTCCTTCTTTCCGGAACAGTTCTCGCCGCTTCCAGCGTTCTCTTTTTCGATCTTTCTCCCACCACTCCTTTGCGTTTCCTCCTCGCGCCCGTTGCCTGGTGGATCAGCCGCATGCTCCTCGCTCTTCTCCTCGTCACCGCTCTGCTCGTCGAACATTTTCTTCCGCGCTCGCGCCACACGCGCGTTGAAATTGCCGGCGCGCTTTTCACCGTCATCGGCATGACTTACCTAATCACCGCCGCTTTGCGTCGTTTACCTCCGGAAGCGTCTCGCCACCCCGGTTCTTTGTTTCCCAGCCCTCAGCAACTTTTGCCCGCCGCGATTTTTCTCATCGCCCTCATATGGTATCGCCGCCGCCTGCGCAAGGAAGACACCGCCTTCGACCGCGCCATCTACACCGCCGCCTTGCTCAATGTCGCCGCGCAAATTGCCGCGTCCCAGTCCGAACGCCTGCTCGACACTCCCTTCATGTTCGCGCAGGGCTTCACCATTCTCAGTTACACCATCGCTCTCGGCGGCGCTCTTCTGGACAACGCCCGCCTCTTCGAACAAGTTCGCCATCTGGCCGTTAGCGATCCTCTCACCGGCCTCGCCAATTACCGCAAGCTTCTCGACGTCCTCGAAAACGAAACCGAGCGCACCAATCGTACCGAGCGGCCTTTCGCCATCCTGCTCCTCGATCTCGATGGCCTCAAAAAAATCAACGACACTTTCGGTCATCTCACTGGCAGCCGCGCTCTCTGCCGCGTCGCGGATACTCTCCGCGTTCATTGCCGCGCCATTGACACCGCCGCCCGCTACGGTGGCGATGAATTCGCTCTCGTCCTTCCCGAATCTGAAGAAAAAGATGCCCAGCGCGTCGCCGATCGCATCCGCGACGTTATGTCCAACGACACCGAAGATCCCCCCATCTCCGCCAGCATCGGCATCTCTGTCTACCGCGACGCCGGTGAACGCATCGAAAAGTTGCTTGCCGAAGCCGACGAACATCTGTACGCCGAAAAAGCCCGCCGTAATAAACGTATCGCTTCTATCACCCAGCCTCGCCGTCGTGTGCCAAAGACATAATTCCAGGCTTGTTGGTTTTTGCTAAAGGACTGCATCTGTCTAAAAGACCGCGCTCTCCCGCGCTGTCATGCGGAGCGAAGCATCTCGATACGTCCCCTTTCGAGTGCCTGCCTGCA